>Ga0066372_10000994_pt1 | contig 11109 bp, 11 predicted proteins | sample Knorr_S15_td_250_FD_77011 | JGI IMG/M metagenome (GOLD analysis project Ga0066372, IMG submission 77011) | Marine microbial communities from Southern Atlantic Ocean transect - Knorr_S15_td_250_ad_251m_LV_A | ecosystem: Environmental > Aquatic > Marine > Oceanic | place: Southern Atlantic ocean... | reverse complement strand
TTCCTTCGATGTAACTCATCTAATTCTTTCGGACTCAGCGTTTGACCTTCACCCAAGAGATCCAACCACTGTCCCCCCACCATACCGCCTGCTCCGGCAGCTTCAAGGAGCTTCTGCACAACCGCTGCTGCACCAGAAACTCCACACTCTAGCTTGCGTGCCGAGTGGAGGGCCTGGCGAGCGGCAGCAGGGATCAGAGCAGCTCCAGCTCGCATGGTGACATCTTCCCCGAATAGGACGTGCGTTGTCGCTTGCCCGCGTCTGAGAGCTGCATCGTCCATGCACGGTAGGTCGTCATGCATGAGGGAATAGGCGTGAATCATCTCAAGAGAAGCCGCAAGCTCATACACGCTTTGTTCAGCGCGGCCTCCGCATTCTCGGTATGCTGTAGTACAAAGAATAGGTCGAAGTCTCTTTCCGTCACTCATTACTCCATGACGGACTGCACTTCCGATATCAGACTCCAGTTCTGATTCGATGAGTGTTACAGCCTGATCCAGAGCCTTGTCGACAGAGAGCATCTCAGCCCGGAGATACTCCTTAAGCTCACGGTAGTCCAAACCTAATCGAGCTCCATATCCTGAACGTCCCCATCCCCAAGCAGTTCTTGGACTCTGAGTTCGGTCTGAGCAAGAACACGCTCAGCGTCTCGAACATGACCTACGCCTTCTTCGAATAGTTCCAGAGCTTCTTCCAAGGCAACTTCGTCCTGCTCGAGCCGTGACAGTATCTCCTCCAACCGCTGCAATCGCTCTTCAAGTGACGGACCTTCAACCTCCGGCTCATCCAACTTATCGGGGTTGTTCTCTGCTTCGCTCATTATTCTCCCGCCTTTAGTTCTGTTGTCTCTGCTATGACTTCTCCGTCACTCACGCGAAGCATGAAGCTGTCTCCTGTTACAAAGTCACGTACAGATCTGAGAATCTGACCATCCTCCGTGCGTGCGACAGAATATCCTCTTCTCAGCGTAGCCAGAGGTGAAAGCGCATCTAATTTTCCCTCCACACCGATAAGGCGCTGCCTCCGTAAATCCAGGACACTTCTGACCTCAGCTTGTAGTCTACCAAAATCATGGTCCAGCATCTGCTGTATCGGCTGTATCCTCCGATCGATACCTAACCCTAGACGACTCAAGGCATGTTCTATCGTAAGTCTTCTACGTTGAAACATGCCTTGTAGGCCTTTGGCTAACTCCACGGGTACCGCACTCAAGTTTTCTCTTATGCCCATCCCGTCCGGTACGACTTCTTCTGCAGCAGCAGACGGAGTAGGTGCTCTAAGATCAGCTACAAGATCTGAAATGGTTACGTCTATCTCATGTCCCACAGCTGAGACTATTGGGACAGTAGATCTCGATATTGCTCTCGCTACTGGTTCTTCGTTGAAAGCCCAAAGATCCTCTATTGAGCCACCACCTCGACCAACGATGATTACTTCAGGCTCGCCAGTAGCTACTAAGTCTTTAATTGCCTCAGAGATTTCATTCGCCGCACCCTCTCCTTGTACTCTGGTCCCGCGGACAAGGACACGAACCCACGGGGCCCTTCTACTCAAGACTGACATGATATCTCTAAGGGCAGCACCAGTCGTTGATGTAACTATGCCCACCACGGTTGGATGCTTCGGAAGGGGCTGCTTACGTGCGGGGTCAAGCAAGCCCTCTGTTTCGAGCTGGCTCCTTAATTTCTCGAAAGCGATACGCCATAGTCCTTCCGCACCCTCACTTTCAAGCCGCCTCACCGACATTTGGTAGGCGCCCTTTTTTTCGTACAGAGTCAGATTTCCAAGAACCCGGACTTCCATCCCATCGTCCGGATCTGTAGGAAGAGTAGAAGCGTTACGTGCGAACATGACACAGCGGAGTTCTGATCGGTCATCCTTGACCGAGAAGTAACAGTGGCCAGATGGGTAACGCTTCCAGTTCCCGACTTCACCTTGCACCCAAAGAGTATCAACGCTGCCTTCGATCAGCTTTCGTATCGCACCGTTTACTTCTGAGACCGACCAAATTCGTTCAGGAGTAGGAGCTGTGGAATCCATAAACGGCCCTTCACTCAGACCACTGAACAAGCTAGGACTCGACTGCTTAGGCACAAGAAATGTGACTTTACCCTGAAGCCGCTCTGAGACTGGCTGCCTTTACGGTATTAGCAAGTAGCATCGTGATCGTCATGGGTCCAACCCCACCCGGCACGGGAGAAATCGCTTCAGCAACCTTTGCGACATCCTCGAAAAGCACGTCACCGCATACTCTGTAACCCTTATCACGAGAGGGGTCATCTACTCGGTTTGTGCCTACATCAATCACAATCGCCCCTGGAGCAACCATTTCAGCCGTGATCATCTCCGGTCTTCCCATCGCGACAATTAAGATCTCAGCACCTCGAGTCACTGAGGCGAGATCAGCTGTACGAGAATGACAGACCGTTACCGTAGCATTTCCGCCGACTGCCTTTCGTAGTAAAAGCGCGGCCAATGGACGACCGACAATGTTCGAGCGTCCTACAACAACAACGTTCTTACCGCTCGGATCATGTCCACTTCGGGTAAGCATTTCAATCACACCTGCGGGTGTACAAGGTGCGAAAAAGTCCCCTGAGTCCGTGGCCAATCGTCCAACATTGATCGGATGGAAGCCGTCCACATCTTTCGATGGATGTATAGCCTCCAACACCTTCCCTTCATCGATATGATCTGGAAGCGGAAGCTGTACTAGGATCCCGTGAATCCCAGGGTCAGCGTTTAATCCAGCAACCACACCAAGGAGTTCGTCCTCAGAGGTATCAACCGCAAGTGTAATCTGACGAGAGTTTATTCCCATATCCGCGGCGGCCTTATTCTTCATTCCCACATACATCTGTGGGGCAGGGTTTTCACCCACCAATACCGTCGCGAGACCAGGCGTCACGCCTGACTCTTCCTTCAGGTGCGCAACCCTCTCTTTGAGCTCTGCTCGAATTTCATCGGCGATGTCCCTACCGGATATGATCTGCGCACCCATGCACTAACCGTGTTAGAAGTACGTAAACAGAGGACAGGAAAAGTAACACCTCTGAAGCCCGACTGTTTCTTACTTAGCGAGATCCATAGCCCGAGTTTCCCTGATCACAACAACCTTGATCTGCCCAGGGTACTGGAGTTCAGCTTCAATACGCCTTGCAACAGCCTCGGAAATTTTAGCCATCTCATCATCCCCTACCTTATCAGGCTCTACCATGACTCGCAGTTCACGACCTGCTTGGATCGCAAAGCACCGCTCTACTCCCGGATGCTCCATCGCGAGTTCTTCGAGCTTCTCCAAACGCTTCACGTAACCTTCAAACATTTCACGCCGAGCTCCTGGCCGTGACCCGCTAATCGCATCAGCGGCTGAAACCAGGAAAGTTTCAGCGAAGTGGTGAGGCTCTTCGTCATGATGGGCCTTGATTGCATTCAGCACGATGGGCTCCTCACCATGCTTCTTACATAGCCTGTAACCAAGTTCAACGTGTGTCCCTTCATGGTCATGTGTCATGCCCTTACCCACGTCATGCAGCAAACCTGCACGTTTTGTAGCCTGGATATCGAGTCCAATTTCCGAAGCCATATTTCCAGCGAGTTGCGCTACTTCCTTGGCATGCCGGAGCTGGTTTTGACCATAGGAGGTACGAAAACGGAGGCGACCAAGCGTCTTGACGATCTCAGGATGCACCCCATGAATGCCAAGTTCATAGAGTGCTTCCTCCGCCGCATCCAACATCTCTTGGTCAATCTCTTTTGTCGCCTTTCCAACAATCTCCTCGATGCGCCCAGGATGAATTCTTCCGTCCTCGACCAAGCGTTGGAGAGCAATACGAGCAACCTCACGCCGGACCGGATCGAAGGCCGACAAAACCACTGCTTCGGGTGTATCGTCAATGATGACGTCTACCCCCGTCGCCTGCTCAAAGGATCTTATGTTTCGTCCCTCCCTCCCGATAATGCGACCTTTCATCTCATCGGACGGGAGTTGGACAACTGAAACCGTCGTATCCGCGGTCACATCAGCTGCCATACGCTGAATTGAAAGCGTCAAGATCTTTTTGGCCTCACGATCTGATTCTCTCTCAGCCTGTTCACGTATTTCTCTCAGAGCATTAGCCGCCTCCGCCCGGGCCTCGTCTTTTAGATCTTCAATCAGATCTTTTTTGGCTTCTTGGCTAGTAAGCCCTGCTACTTGCTCGAGACGCTTACGGACCTTTGAACCCGCTTCACGTAGCTCCGTATCTTTTCGAGATAACGCAGCTACACGCTCCTCAAGTTCACTGCCTCGGTTCTTGAGATCCGCCTCTCTTGAGCTGAAGTCCTCGGACTTCCGATTGAGGGCATCTGAGCGCTCTTCGAGTCTGCGCTCAGAGCGTTCAATTTCTTCGCGACGCCGATCCTCTTCTTTCTCCCAGACTTCACGCAGTCGAGAGGCTGCTTCGCGACCGGCTAGCTCACCTGCTTTACCAACGCTTTCTGCTTCTTCCTGCGCCCTGTTAAGGATGCGGGAGGCCTCGTCCTTAGACTCTGCCTTCTCAAGCTCATATAGGGCCCGAGACCGACTCCTCGATGCGAGAAATCCGACAAGAACCCCAAAAACGAGGCCAGCCGCCGCCCATAAGAATGGCGGGGTGACCATTTATTGACTCCGGAATCGACACGAGTAACGTGTCGAGAATGAGTAATCTGGAACTCAACCGCATTACAAACATGGAAGAGTCTTTCTATCGCCCCAGAATAGAGGAGAGGTTAAGCGGGACGCAAGCTACGAGCCGGCGGGCCAGCGATAGCAGTGATCCTGTCCCTACTTCAGAGTTCTAACTTGAGGTCGGGAATCAGATTCGGAATATCTTCTTCGATCCGACGGGCTAATTTCTCTGCTCTACCCGCAATCTCACTACGTAGCTCTTCAATCTCTTCTCGCCCCTGAAAGTACTCATCAGCTATCGAGAGAGCCGCTAGTATCGCTGCCTTGTCACCGTCCACTAGTCCTGTTTGGACATTGATCTCGTGAATCCGGTCATCGACCATCTTTGCACAACGCTTAGTATGTTCAGGCTCTACGTCCGCTCGGATCGTATGTTCTTCACCCGCTATTCGGACTGTGACTGCACTCTTTGAGGGAGTCATTATCGCTCCTCCATAAAGCGTATCTTTGCTATCAATTTATCGACGCTAACTTGACCTGCCTCTAATCGGGAACGCATGTCCTCGTTGTCCTCCTCTAGTTGAGCAAGCCGATGGAGTAGTTGACCAGCGTCGCTTTCATCACCCGCAAAACGTTTGATGAGTGTTTCGAATTCCGCATTCCTGTTTTCTGCCATCTCAGCGCGCCGGGTCACCTCTGTTAGATGTTGAAGTGCTGCCTCAACAATCTTCTCCAACTCGACAAAGGCAGCCCGCTCCAGCCCCTCTCCGTTATCCGCGGGGTTCGACATCCAATTCCTCTTTGAGCCTACGGAGAATCAAGTCCACCGACTTGTCCACTTCCTTGTCCTTTAAGGTTCGGTCCGCCGATCGGAAGCGTAGCCGGAATGCCAATGACCGAGTTCCATCGCCACCTTTGGGGTCAGAATACAGATCAAACATTTCTAGAAACTCAAGTAACGCTCCCCCAGATTCTCTTATCAACAAATCGATCTCGGCCGCAGTGTGACCTATGGGCACAACGAGTGCTAAATCACGTTCGATAGCTGGAAAAGTGGGGAGAGGTACATGCTCAGGCGCAGGCAATCTCAGAGGGTTCGACGGCAGTGTGATCTCGAATCCCCAAATATCTCCAGACCAGACAGGAGCGTCGATTTCGCTAGACAAAACTAACCCGCCGTGACCCACGCTGAGGTCCGTTCTGTCAATTACAGCAAAACCAGTTCCTTCATGGAAGGGCGCCGCAACGTCAGCCTCGACAGTAACTTTAGCTGCACCAGCATATGATATGCGCACCACTGTTTCGAGCAGCGCCTTCAGATCCCAGACTGCTATAAATTCATCCTGCCGAGACCAATGAGAGGGTTCACGTCTACCGGTCATGACTACAGCAAGGTGTGTTTCTTCACGAGGAGGCTCCCCTGTTCCGGCCTTCCGGAATGAAGTGGCAATCTCGAAAAGCCGGATGTCCCGATTCCCATGAGCAAAATTGTGCTCAACTCTACGGAGCAGAGAAGGTAAGATCGCTCTCCGTACAAAGGGTTCTGTGGATGTAAGAGGATTCGCTACCTGCACGTCACCTTCTGATTCTGGAACAAATGCGGGTGTTTGAGCTTCGAACAACCCTCTACTTGCCAAGACCCTACGAAGCTCTTCCTCCAGCTCGAACATAGGGTGATCTGGAACGTTGCTTGGCCTGTAAGGACGCATCTCTGCCGGGAACTTGTCATAGCCGTGTGTGCGTGCAATCTCCTCAATCAAGTCAATCTCACGTGTTACATCATGGGATCGGAATCCCGGAACTCTCACGTTGACGACTCCTTCATCCTCATTAACCAACTGGAATCCCAACGGCTCTAATAGACTTCGCACCTCTAGACTGGTGAAGCCTATCCCGAGAACATGCTCTATTCGGGAAAGTCTGAGTGATACCACATCCGCTTCAAACTCGACCGGACAGCAATCAAGGACTGGGCCATCAATCACCCCACCCGCGGTCGATAGGATCAGAGCAGCAGCTCTGGACACAGCTAGTTCGATCCCTTCAGGGTCAACCCCTCTCTCGAACCTGTATGACGCGTCGGTCGAGAGACCTAGTCTTTTGCGAGTAGCACGAATTGACTGAGGATTGAAGAGTGCACCCTCAAGGAGCACATCCACCGTATCATTTGTGACTTCGGATTCAAGCCCACCCATAACTCCACCAATTGCAACGGGCTTCTGTAAATCACAGATCATAAGCATGTCAGATGACAGAGCACGCTGTTCTTCATCGAGCGTAGCGAATTTACTCTCCTTCTCTCTAGCTCTGCGAACTACGATCGAAGTCCCTTCTAACTTGTTCAGGTCGAAGGCGTGAAGTGGTTGGCCCAGCTCTAACATTACATAGTTAGTGGCATCGACTACGTTGTTGATCGGACGGGCACCGGCCCCTCGAAGTCTCTGTTGTAGCCATGCTGGGGACTCGCACACCGATACCCCTCGAATGACAGCCCCGAGGTACCGGCTACATAGGTCTGAGTCCTCAATTCGGATACCCACATCTCCGATACGTGCTTCTTCCACGTCTCGCTCAAAAGTGAGTGAAATCTTCGGATCATCAGGGAAATTGGGAACTAGCACAGTTCCCTTACCCGCGTGCGCGAGTTCCCTTGCAAGACCCAGGTGCGACAGTAGATCACCGCGGTTTGCGGTGATCTCTACATCCATCGTGATATCGTCCATCCCCATGGCCTCTATAAACGACTCACCTGGTATAAATTCACCATGGATTTGATAGATACCCCCATGATCACTTCCTAGCTCTAACTCTTTTGCAGAACATAACATACCATGGGACAGCTCACCTCGAATCTTAACTTTCTTCAGCTTCAGATCGCCCGGAAGAACGGCTCCTACTGGGGCAAACGGATACCAAGCCCCTTCCAAAACGTTTGGAGCTCCACACACAACGGATACGATTCCCTTTCCACCATCGACCTTGCACAACGTTAGCCTGTCAGCATTAGGGTGTTTCTCAGCACTAACTACTCGACCCATAACAACATCTGCGAGTCCCCTTCCCGGAGAAACTACTCCATCAAGGGGTGCTCCGCGCAAAGCAAGATGCTCACTCATTTCCTCTGGCGTGAGCTGTAGCCCGGGTACGCAGTCTAAAAGCCAACGATACGAGGCATTCACGAGGTAAACTGTCCTAGGAAACGAACGTCATTTTCAAAGAAACGTCTTAAATCATCAACACCATGCTTGATCATGGCGATCCTGCCGGGGCCCATTCCGAATGCGAACCCGGTATATCGCTCTGGGTCGTAGCCCGCATTCTCGATTACTGCAGGATCGACCATCCCTGCACCCATAATCTCCAACCATTCCATTTCCTCCCGTGTCCCATCCTCCCGCGTGATAACACGCTTAACATCAACCTCGGCACTGGGTTCTGTGAATGGGAAGAACGAAGGGCGAAAACGAACCTCTGTGTCAGGGCCCCAATAACGCCGAGCAAATTCAGCCAATGTGGCTTTAAAGTCCACAAACGTGATGCCTTCGTCGATAACGAGGCCCTCTACCTGCATAAAGGCTGGAGTGTGGGTCGCATCATAGGTGTCCCGGCGGTAGACCCAACCAGGCGCGATAATCCGGATTGGCGGGTCGTACTTCTCCATTGTTCGCATCTGCACAGGAGAAGTATGACTTCTCAGTAGAACCGAGTCCGTGAGATATAGAGTATCCTGTTCGTCTGCAGCCGGATGATCGAGTGGGGTATTCAGGGCTTCGAAGTTGTACCATTCAGTATCTGCCTCTGGGCCACGTGCCCGCGTGAATCCCAGATCGCGAAATATTTTTGAAATCTCGTCTACAGCTTGGGTAACAGGATGAATTGCACCTTCCCAGGTTGCCCGCGAGGGAAGAGTCAGGTCTTCATGACTAACGCTCAGATCCTCAATAAATGAGCTCTCACGCTCGGCGATCGCCCTATTCAATACCTCTTTTACCCGATTCGCTTCTTGGCCCACAGTCGGACGCTCATCTGGCGGCACATCACTCAATCCCCTGAGCACTAGAGAGATCTTGCCGTCCTTACGTCCGAGCAACTCTACCCGCACCTTTTCTAGAGCACCCAGCTCAGATGCATCCCGAACAGCGGCCAGACCTTCAGTCTCGAACTGCTTGAGAACCGTGATCAGACTGTTATCGGTCATTCGAGATCCCGTGTAAATACGCTGCCTGAATAGTGGCGAAAGCTATCAGCGGTGTATTCGGTCGCAATCCCACACCCGACATACAAAATGACTCGCTGGAAAAAGACCCCGCAGCCTAAGCGGCGGAGCCATATTAGGATCAACCCAAGAAACCCAGATCCCCTACCCCATCATCACGTCTTAGCCGCTAAGCCTGCCTTGGCCCGATCGACTACATGTTCGAACGCTTCAGGGTTATGTACTGCAAGATCAGCAAGCGCCTTACGGTCAAGCTCAACTCCGGCCTGCTTCAGGCCGTTAATGAACCGAGAATATGATAGATCATGCTCTCTCACGGCCGCATTAATACGTGCAATCCAGAGGCGTCGGAAGTTTCTTTTCTTTTTTCTCCGATCCCTGTACGCGTGCTCCCAACCCTTCTCCACCGCGTCTTTCGCAGTTCGATATAAATTCTTCCTACCCCCGAAGTAGCCTTTAGCTGCCTTTAGGATTTTTTTCTTTCGCTTATTACGCGCAACAGCAGAAGTCACTCTGGGCATGATTAACTCCTCAGGATCCGTAGGGTAGCATTCGGTTCAGGCGCTTAACGTCTGCACCTGCCACGAGATCAGACTTGCGAAGCCTGCGCTTCCGCTTCCTGTCTTTCTTGGTCAAGATATGGGACTTGAACGCCTTCATCCGCTTAAGCTTACCCCTCGCAGTTTTCTTTATGCGCTTGGCAGCCCCACGGTGTGTTTTCATCTTTGGCATATCGACCTCCGTCTTCTCCGGACCAGTTGATCCAGAGCCCGGTTCCGTTATTTAGTGTTCAACGGTGCCACAATCATCGACATCAACCGTCCTTCCATACTCGGGCTCGTCTCAAGCTTTCCCAAGTCTTCCAAGTCACCTGCAACCCGAATAAGCACTTCGCGTCCAAGCTCAGGGTGGGTCACCTGACGACCACGGAACATCATCGTCAATTTGACCTTATTCCCCTCTTCAAGAAAACGCCGAGCATGGCGCAACTTGAACTTATAATCATGATCTTCGATACCAGGCCTAAACTTAACCTCTTTGACCTGGATGACATGCTGCTTCTTTCTCGACTCTCGAGCAGCCCTCTGAGCTTCGTATTTGTATTTACCGTAGTCCATCATCTTGACCACGGGCGGTCGAGCTTCTGGTGCGACCTCTACAAGATCCATCTTTCTTACAGTAGCACGCTCACGGGCTTCATCCATCGAAACAATACCGATTTGCTCGCCATCATCCTGAATGAGGCGCACTGGGCTGATCCTAATCTGCTCGTTTACACGAATTCGTTCTTTGCTGATTTCTGTCGACCTCCAATCAATCCGTTATATAGAAAAGGCCCGAGACAAGTCTCGGGCCGCGACTACAGGATACGATCCCCTGGAACGAACCAGAGTACCGACCTTTGCGACCCTCACGTCAGCTCTCTAGGAGCCCTGAAGGCGGGACCACCGGTCACTGCGATCCACTTCTTGACTGTGACCCGCTGCAAGCAGCGGAACGACAATCTGTGAGAAGTCAGATGCTAGGTCAACGGCTTCCTACGCTATGTACGTAGGGGCACTAGAGAGTTGATCTCCGGTCAACCTTGGAGTTCCCATCTTAGTAACTAGGCTGGTATTTAACCAAGAGATTTGGTTTGGATCTCTTCCAATATCCTATCGATGAAGCTCCCCCTGTCCATCACTTCCTGCTTCTTCCCCATTCCACGTCTTCGAACTGCGACCGTCCCGTCAGTTGCTTCACGTTCTCCGATAACTCCCATATATGGGATCTTCAGTGTCTCTGCATCACGAATCCTGTATCCGAGAGTATCTCGTGGTTCTAGAGACGAACGTATACCCGCCTGTTCCAAATCTTTTACAAATTCACAAGCACTCTCATTCCATTGCTCGCCCACGGGGAGAACTCGGACCTGCTCTGGCGCCATCCACGTGGGGAATGCACCACCATAATGTTCTATCAATCCACCGATGAATCGCTCCATAGAGCCGAGCAAGGTTCTATGGATTACTACTGCTTCGTGGGGTTTATTATCGGCACCGATATATTCAAGCCCGAACCGATGAGGCATCTGGAAGTCTAGCTGGAACGTACCTCCCTGCCATTCTCGACCAATCGCATCAACGAGATTCACATCAATCTTGGGTCCGTAGAATGCACCTCCACCTTCATCTAAGACGTAGTCAGCTTCTCTCCTCTCTAATACTCCCCGCAATGTCTCAGTGGCTTGGTCATATACCTC
>Ga0066372_10000993_pt1 | contig 11110 bp, 8 predicted proteins | sample Knorr_S15_td_250_FD_77011 | JGI IMG/M metagenome (GOLD analysis project Ga0066372, IMG submission 77011) | Marine microbial communities from Southern Atlantic Ocean transect - Knorr_S15_td_250_ad_251m_LV_A | ecosystem: Environmental > Aquatic > Marine > Oceanic | place: Southern Atlantic ocean... | reverse complement strand
CAGGTATTATCACAACTGGAATAGAATATCCAGAAGATGATATCGCTTCTACTAGTTCTCCAGGGCTTTGGCCTATTTTGTTGGCGGCTAAGAAAAGGTATGAAATTTCTTCATTTTCTATAATTGTCTTTTTTACAACTTCTAATTTAGTGCCATGCCTTACTTCAATTCTGCATTCTACTAAAGAAAATGATTTAATATTATTTTGAAATTTATCCAATTCTTATAATGCCTCATCTTCAGCTTCTTGGTTAATCTTTTCATCCACTCCAAGCCAGTTGGTACATCCAGGGTCATCTATGACAGCCAAATATTTACCAGGCATTTTATCCTCTTAAGAGATAATATTCTACCAGAGGCCAATAATCTCTCTAACTTCCCTAATTACTTTTAAAGATCTTTCTTCAGCTTTGGCGCGACCTTCATTCAGTACTTTTTCAATAAAAATTTTGTCCTTCTTGAGTCTGATTAATTCGTCCCTAATTGGACTTAATTTTCTAATCATTACATCGGAAAGATCTGATTTAAATTCTGAAAATTGTTTCCCTGAATATTTTACGATTACTTCTTCTTTTTTTATGCCACTTAAAGACGAAAAAATATTGATAAGATTGGCAGCTTCAGGTCTTTGCCTAAGGTTATCTTGACCATTAGGTAAAGGTAAGGGATCTGTTTTCGCCTTAGATATTTTTTTTCGTATTAAATCATTATCATCAAGTAAATTAATTCTGGACATCGATGAACTATCAGATTTTGACATTTTTTTAGTTCCATCTCGTAAAGACATAACCCTTGATGCAACTGGAAGGATCAAAGGTTCAGGAATAGGGAAGAATTTATCTCCTCCATGAGCAGAAAAATCATTGTTAAATTTCTTAGCTATGTCTCTGGTTATCTCTAGATGTTGCTTTTGATCATCTCCGACTGGAACATATCCGGCTTTATATAACAAAATATCAGAAGCCATCAAATTGGGATAAACATACAAACCTGCAGATGCATTTTCCCTATTTTTACCAGCTTTTTCTTTAAATTGTGTCATTCTATTCAACCATCCCATCCTTGATACACAATTAAATATCCACGCCAACTCAGAGTGGGCCGAAACAGTAGATTGAACAAAAATAGTAACTTTTTTAGGATCTAATCCACAAGCTAAGTATGCTGCTGCCACTTCAATAATATTGTTTTTAAGGGCCTTAGGATCTTGCCAAACAGTTATGGCATGTAGATCTACAATACAGTAAATACATTCAAAGTTATCCTGTAGATCTACAAAATTTTTAATGGCTCCAAGATAATTTCCTATATGAAGGGAGCCGGTCGGTTGAACTCCCGAAAAAACCGTTTTATTTTCTGAAGATTGCAACTGTCAGTTCTCCAAATTAAAAGCCTAGACTAGTTATATCACTTTTTTTATAAACACCCATAAGAAACAAACCGGCAAAATAAACGCATAGACCTATAATTATTAATAAAATTAAAGAAATTATTGGGCCTAAAATGTAAATCCTACCTATAGTAAATATTAAAATAAAAGACATTAAGATTGTCGATGTTATTATCTTAACAATATTTATTGAAAATTCTTTTTTAAATATTTTTATAGAAATAAAATGAAGTTTCACAATGAGCATGATTGCATTAAGCCATGCTGAAATTGAAGTTGCATATGCAATTCCTATAACCCCAGAATATAAAAACAAGGGAATAGACAGAGATATATTTGTGACTATTGCCACAATACTGTAAATCACAGGAGTCCGAGTATCAGATAAAGAATAAAAGACAGAAGATAAGATTTTTATTAAAACGTACGCAGGTAAACCAATAGAAAATCCAATTAAAGTTGTTGCGACTACTTTAGTTTCATCATTACCGAAAACGCCGTATTGATAAATTGACTCAACCATCAATGACGACAGTATAATAAATGATGCCGTCGCAGGGATAATTAACATTAGAGAAAATTTTAGGGCGTCGTTAACAACTATTTCAAATTCTTTCATCTGATTTTTTATATTCAAAGAGCTTAACGTAGGCAAAATTACTGTACCAATAGAAATACCAATTAATGCTAGAGGAAGTTGGTATAGTCTTTCAGCATAATATAATATAGAAATTCCTCCATTGGCAAAAGATGCTATAAGACCTGAAATTACTATATTAAGTTGGAGAAAAATACCTGAAATTATTTGAGGCCAAGCCAATTTAGAAAACTTATTTAACGACGATTTTTCTTTAGGTTTTCTAAGTTTTAACGTGTAGCCTTCTTGGCCAAGAAAATAAAAAATAACTATAAAATGAAATACCCCAGACAAAGGAACCGCTAAAGACAAAAGATAACCTTTATTGATGAGATCTTCCTGAGGAATAATTAAAGCAAGAATTAGAAAAATATTTAATAAAATAGGTGATACTGAAGTAATAGAATATTTACCTTTAGCGTTTAAAATGGCTGACCCTAATGAACTTAAAGAAATAAAAATAATATAAGGTAAAGTTAATCTCGAAAATGTTATTGCAAGGTCTAGTTTAGAAGGATCTTTATTAAAACCGCCTGCAAAAAGATAAATAATAAGGGGCATAAAAACTTGTGTAAGAATTGTCACAAGAGTTATTGATATTAAAAGATAATAAAGAATATCTTCGGAAAATTTTATGGAATCTTTCTTACTTTTTTCTCTCTCGCTAAAAAATAGTGGTACAAAAGCCGCGGAAAAGGCTCCCTCTGCAGTTATTCTCCTGAAAATACTTGGAAACTTCAAAGCAATAATAAAAACATCGGCAACAAAACTTATGCCAATAATCCTACTCAAAAGCATATCTCTAATAAGCCCGAATACACGGCTTAATCCTGTAAAAAAACTCACTGTAAATATGGATTTTATTAAACGCTTACTTTTAACCATTAGCATCTTCTGAGAAGACTTTAATCAAACTGTTTTTAATTTTTTTATTTAATCTGTTTTGCAATATCTTCGAACCGTCATAATTCAGAACATAAAAAACATCGGTTGCCTGTTCTCCAAAAGTAGAAATATGAGCACTATAGATGTTTAATTTTAAATCGGAAATTATAGTCGCCAATTCGTAAAGAAGCCCAGGACGATCTTTGCCACTAACTTCAATTACTGAATATCTTTCAGATAAATCATTTTTTATGTCTACAAGAGGTGTGACGTTAAAGGCTTCAATTCGTTTATCTAGAGAAAATTTACTTTCAGTTATTAGTATATCTTTTTCATTTATAAATTTAATAATTCTAGCACTTAATCTTTCCAGGCGTGTTTCATCATTAATAGGTTTATGATTATTATCTTGAATCCAAAGAATATCCAAAATCTTGTTTTCCTTATCTGTAAATATTCTGGCATCTACAATATTGATCCTTAAATCTGCGCACGCTGCTGTTATTCTTTTAAATAATCCTGTTCTATTCCTAGAAATTATAGTCATTTCTGTATTGGGGGCTGTTTTGGAATTGAAAAAATTAATAATTACCTCATCTTCACTGGACATAAATAATTTAGCACTTCTTAATCTTGTCTCTTCTGTAGTAGATAGCCAGTATTCATTACTTTGGTTTTCTATCCATCTGTTAATTCTTTCTGTTTCAAGGCCATTAAGGGAAGATGACAATCTTTCTTTAGCTAGTTTTATATTATTAATTCGAGTTTCATCAGAGATTTTCCCAGTTAGAGATAAAAAAGTTTCATTGAATAAACTTTTTAACAATTCTGCCTTCCAATTATTCCAAACACCAGGTCCAACGGCCCTAATATCTGCGACAGTTAAAATAAGAAGTAGTTTTAATCTCTCGGTCGTTTTAACTATCTTAGAAAAATCACTTATTGTTTTGGGATCTTGTAGATCTCTCTTTTGTGCAAAATCACTCATCTTTAAATGATCAAGAACCAACCACGCTATTGTTTCCTCTTCATTATCGTCCAAATCGAGTCTCCTGGACATTTTTCGAATTATCGATTCTCCTTCCTCAGAGTGGTCCTTTTCTCTACCTTTTGCTATGTCGTGAAAAAAAATCGCCAACGCTAAGATCTTTTTATTGACACCACCTGCAAGAATTTCTCCAATCAGAGAAAAATTTTCTGAATCGGAATATAAGATATTATTTAACTCACCCACCGCCCTCAACAAATGTTCATCAGCAGTATAATGATGATACATATTGAACTGCATTAGACCTACTATTTTACCAAAATCAGGTAGGAATTTTCCTAACACACCGGCCTCATTCATGGCTCTTAATGTATTTTCTGCTCTCTGGCTCGTTAAAATTTTAATAAATAAATTATTGGCATTTTTATTATTTCTTAACCTGTAATCAATATCTCTTAAAGATCTCCTTATTAATCTAATTGCGTTCGGATGAGCTAGTAAATCCTGAGTAGATAAAAAATAGAAAAAAGAAATAAATTTTAAAGGATCTTTTTTGAATACTTTTCCATCCCTAATATTGAGTCTTCCGTTTGAAACATAAAAGCCACTCTCACTGGTTATCGCAAAAAAATCTTTAGGTGATTTAAAAATATTTATTAACCTTGAGTAATCTTTAGGTTTTTTAATTTCCCTCTCCTCAAGAACAGAGCAAACGGAACGGGTTAAATCTCCTACCTCTTTTGCGATAAGAAAATAATGCTTCATAAAACTTTCAACCGGCTGTAAACCTTTTCTTTCCCTATAGCCAAGCCTTTTAGCCATCTCCATTTGTGAATTAAAATTTATAATTTCTTGAGGTTTTTTTTCTAGAAAATGAAGCTGGCATCTAACATGCCACAAGAATTCTTCACACCTAAGAAATGTAGAAGCCTCCTCGGAGGATAAAATATCTAAATCCAGCATTTGCAGGGGATTGGAGACTCCATAACAAAAATTTGTCATCCATGATAAACTTTCTAAATCTCTTAGGCCTCCCTTGCCATTCTTAACGTTGGGCTCAACTAAGTAACGAGAGTGACCTTCTTTCTCATGCCTTCGATCTCTCTCATCTAACTTCGCTTGAACAAAATTATTAGAGGAAATCTTTGAAAGTTTTTTCCTAAATCTTAATTGAAAAAGATTAAAAATTTCCTTATCTCCACAAATATATCGTGCATCCAGTAGAGAGGTGGCAATTACTTGGTCATTGATCGCATGTGATAAGCACTCATTAACGGTACGAGTTGCTTGGCCTATCTTAAGGCCTAAGTCCCAAAGAAAATAAAGCATATTTTCAATCAATATTTCAGACCATGCCGTTTTTTTATACGGAATCAAAAAAAGTAAATCGATGTCGGAACCTGGTGCTAATCTTTTTCGCCCATACCCACCCGTGGCAACAATGACAATTTTTTCTGAGTCGGTAGTATTATATGGGGTGCTAAAATTATTAATCAAATAATTATAGTATTCCGATATAATGTTATCATACAAAATCGACAAAGCTTCACTACACTCGGTACCCCTGTATGTTCCATTCTCCAATCTTTCTTGGGCAAGTGTATTTGCGTTAGCTAAAACTCCTTTAGTATAGTTTACAACCTCGCGACGTGATTCTTTGTTGAGTTGGTTATTTATACCAAATATAGAATGAAATTTAATAAGATTCGGCTCTACAAGTCTGATATGATTTATGACCATTCATCACTTATAAAACCAAAACTAGATTTGACCAATATTAATCACCTTAACGAGGTATTATTATGATTCTTACAAAGAAATATTTTGTTTGTATAACAAGATTAACGTAATTAAAATTTATTAAAATTTATCTTTTTATTCTTTTATTATAAAAAACTTGACCATATTATTATTTTCCTATAGTTTTCCTCATCATTTTAATATTTTAGTAACCATTATATAATAGTGAGAAGGTATTGGCAGGGAAAAATAAGAATAAGAAAGGTGAAAGCTACAATGAAAAAGAAGCTTTGCAATTTCACGCTGAAGGAAAACCGGGAAAGATTGAAATTTCTTCAACTAAACCCATGGAAACTCAGTCAGATCTTTCATTGGCCTATTCTCCTGGTGTTGCAGCTCCAGTTTTAGCCATCAATGACAATCCTGAGACTGTCTATGATTTTACATCTAAGGGAAATCTAGTAGCGGTTATTTCTAATGGATCTGCTATTTTGGGATTGGGAAATCTTGGCCCCCTAGCAGCTAAGCCCGTAATGGAGGGTAAGGCAGTATTGTTTAAAAGATTTGCCGATGTTGATGCTATTGACTTAGAAATCGATAGCCAAGATGCAGATATTATTTCTAATATAGTAGAAAAAATCGCACCTTCTTTTGGAGGAATCAACCTAGAGGACATTAGTGCTCCTGATTGCTTTATAATAGAGAGTCAACTTAGAGAAAAATTAAATATTCCTGTTTTTCATGACGATCAGCACGGGACAGCTGTAATAGCTACTGCCGGAATAATTAACGCGCTAGACCTAACGAATAAGAAAATTTCAGATATTAAAGTTGTTGTTAATGGGGCAGGTGCCGCAGGGATAGCTTGTTTAGAATTATTAAAATCTATGGGCCTTCCGCATGATAATACAATCCTTTGCGACTCATTAGGGCCTATATATTCTGGGAGAGAAAAGAATATTAACCAATGGAAGGCTGCGCATGCTTGCAAAAAAAAGGTTACGACATTAGCTGATGCAATGAAGGGTGCTGATGTTTTTCTTGGTCTTTCGGTTAAAGATACTTTAACTCCCGATATGTTATCATCAATGAATGAAAAGCCTATAGTCTTTGCAATGGCTAACCCTGATCCTGAGATTGATCCTAAGTTAGCTAAAGAAATTAGACCAGATTGTATCATTGCAACTGGACGTTCCGATCATCCTAATCAAGTAAATAATGTTTTAGGTTTTCCATATATTTTTAGAGGCGCCTTAGATGTCAGAGCGACAACTATTAACGATGATATGAAAATTGCATGCGCTGAAGCTCTAGCTAGACTAGCAAGAGAGGATGTTCCTGATGAAGTTGCTGCGGCATATTCAGGAATCAGGCCAAGATATGGCCCTGACTATATTATACCTGCCCCCTTTGATCCTAGACTAATAAGAGATATACCTCCGGCTGTTGCACAGGCAGCGATGGATTCAGGTGTTGCTCGATTGCCAATAGTTGACGAGGATTCTTATAAGAACAGATTATCAGCAAGGTTGGATAAAACTGCTGAAGTTATGCAGCCCATTTTTCAGAAGGCGCAGCGTCTTATGAAGCGGGTGGTTTTTGCAGAAGGTGAAGAAGAAAAAATTATAAGGGCGGCTTTAAATTTTAGAGAGCTAGGACTAGGAATACCTATTTTAGTGGGCAGTAGAGAAAAGATAAACGCAACACTCATTGATATAGGTCAACAACAAAATACGGGCTTAGAAATAGTAAATGCAGAAAGTTCGGAACATTCGAATGATTATGTTAATTATCTTTATACAAGATTCCAAAGACAGGGTTATTTACGAAGAGACTGTTTAAGAATGGTTAACAACGAAAGAAACATCTTTTCAGCTTGCATGGTATCATTAGGCCATGCAGATGCTATGATAACTGGTATTACTAGGAATTATTCCCTGGCACTAGAAGATGTAAGTAAGGTAATAGATCCTATAGAAAATAAAAGAATAGTTGGAATTTCAGTTATTATTGCTAAATCGAGAACTGTATTGGTCGGAGATACAAATGTGCATGATATGCCAAGCGCAGAAGAAATTGCAGATATAGCACAAGCTGGAGCTGATTTAGCAAGACGGCTCGGCCTTGAACCACACGTAGCCTTACTTGCATATTCTTCTTTTGGGTATCCTGAAGGAGAAAGGTCTACTTTCATGAGGAAAGCGGTGAATATTCTTGATAAACGAGAAGTTGATTTTGAGTATGATGGTGAAATGGCCGCTGATGTTGCATTAAACCCATCAACTATGAAACTGTATCCTTTTTGTAGGCTTTCAAAACCGGCTAATGTACTAATAATGCCTGCTATTCATTCTGCATCTATTTCAACTAAACTATTACAAGAATTGGGAGACTCAACCTTAGTAGGTCCTCTTCTCGTAGGGTTATCAAAACCGGTGCAAATAGCACCAACTACCTGCACAGTTTCAGAATTGGTTAATTTAGCCTCTATAGCAGCTTGCGATCTTGGGAAGTAAATTTTTATAAATTTTATACAAGAGACTAAATAGAGTTTTCCAGTTTATCCCAGAATATCTTTGCAATATCAGGCCCTCCCAAATTCTTGATCTGTCTTACTCCTGTAGGGCAAGTAACATTAATTTCGGTTAGATATTTTCCAATAACATCTATGCCAACGAAAAATAGATCCATATGCATAAGAGTACCTTTGATAGATTCACAAATTTTTTTATCCCTTTTATTTAATGCAGATAATTCTGGCTGACCACCAACCCCAAGATTGGATCTGAATTCTCCTTCTGCAGGAATCCTGTTAAGACAACCAACTGGTTCGCCATTAATTAAAATGATTCTTTTATCACCTTTTGTCACTTCAGGAAGGAAGGGCTGGATCATAATTGGTTCTTTTTCAGTAAATAAAAATTCCTCAATAACTTTAAGAATATCACCCGAATCTGCCCTGGCTCTAATAATGCCTTCACCACCTTTACCGTATAATGGCTTAATAACAATTTCCTGGTAAGTTTCTAGAAAAGAACTAATAGAACCTAAGCTTCTAGTAATAATTGTTGGTGGCATTAGCTCATTAAAACATGTAACAAGCAATTTCTCCGGAGCATTTCTGACACTAACAGGATTGTTAATCACCTTTGTTTTCTTGCTTAGATGCTCTAATAAATGGGTATATGTAATATAATTCATATTAAAAGGAGGTTCTTGTCTCATTAAGATAATATCCATCAACGATAAATTAACGAATTTTGGCTCTCCTAGTTCAAAGAAATTTTTCGTATTATCTGTAACAATCATTGGCTCAACTTTTGCGAAAATCTCACCATCTTCGTAAACCAAATCGTCAGGTAGATAATGAAATAACAAATATTCTCTTTTCTGGGCCTCTAGGCATAGTGCTAACGTCGTATCACTCTCTATATTGAGCGTGCTAATGTGATCCATTTGAACGGCTATTTTCATATTTTTTGTTTCAGACTATCTAATTTAATTATCTTATCATAAACGTCTTTCTTAGATAATCCCGTAATTTTAGAAATCTTTTTTGCTTTCTCTGATGGAGAAAAATTACCTTTCGATAATAGAATAAGATCTTCCAAATTACCCGTATCATTAGTTGAATGCTCAGCTCCACGTAAAATGATCACTACCTCACCTTTTAATTTTCTGAAATCAAAATTTCTTAAAAGATCTTTTATGTTGCCCTCAATTATTTCTTCGAATTTTTTCGAGATTTCCCTACATATAGATGCGGGCCTATTTCCTAAAAATAAAAATAATTCTTCTAGAGTCTTTTTTAGACGTTTTGGAGCTTCAAAAAAGACTAATGTTGAATGTATATTTTTTACCTCTTCAAGAATTTTGGCTCGATTTATTTCTTTTAATGGAAGAAAGCCTAAAAAGAAGAAACGATCTGTTGGCATACCAGATATACTTAAAGCGGCAATGGGTGCTGAAACACCTGGACACGTTGTAACATAAATTTCTTTATCTCGTGCTTCAACAACTAACTTATATCCAGGATCAGAAATTAGTGGGGTTCCCGCATCTGAAACTAAAGCAATTCTTTTCCCCCCTAAAATTTTTTCTATTATCCTTGGTCTTACTTTTTCTCCGTTATGATCATGGTATGTTTTCAATTTGTTTTTTATCTTATAAATGTTCAAAATCTTCATTGTTACCCTAGTATCTTCACAATAAATCTCATCAACATTTGATAATGTCTCAATTGCTCGTAACGTTATATCTCTAGAATTTCCTATCGGTAAGGCTACAATATAAAGGCCAGATTGTAACTCTTTGTCATTTTTCATTAAAACACGCTTGGCACAAAATCTTGAATGCTTCTGCTCTATGGGAAATTTTTTTCTTTATCTTTGGATCCATCTCACCAAAAGTTTCTTTATAGCCATGGGGAATAAATATCGGATCATATCCGAAACCAAAATTACCTCTTGGCGGAAAGATTAATCTTCCATCTACCCGACCCTCAAATAATTGGTGGCTACCGTCAGGCCATACTATTGCTAATGAACAAATAAAAAAGGCACAGGCCTTTTCAATTTTAAGATTCTTTAATTTCTTTTCAACTTTTTTTATTGCCTCAGAAAAATCTTTTTTAGGACCAGCCCATCTTGCAGAAAATATTCCTGGTTGTCCCTCTAGTGCCTCAATACAAATACCAGAATCATCTGATAAAGACGCAAGACCGGTGTGTTCATAAGTATAATAAGCTTTTATCAAGGCGTTTTCTGAAAAATTTTTCCCGTTTTCTTTTGGCTCATCAATATTAAAATCTAATGAGGAAAATAGAGTTATATTGAATGGTTTAAAGAGCTCATAAAATTCTTTTATCTTTCCAGTATTGTGACTCGATATCACTAGTTTTTGATTCCATTCAGTCGTAACCATAATTTATTTGAACAACTCATTTTGAAGATTAGTAATGTCTTTTATTCCTTTCTTCGCTAGAGACATTAAATCAAAGAATTTTTTTTCAGAAAAGGGGTAACTTTCAGCGGTAGCCTGGATCTCAATAATTGTTCCTTTATCGGAAATTACAAAATTAGCATCGGCTTCGGCATGAGAATCCTCAATATAATCAAGATCTAAAACTGGAATGTCCTTATAAATCCCACAAGATACAGCGCCTACACAGTTTCTTATGGGGTCTTTTTTAATTTCCTTGGTCTGCATCAAAAAGTTTATGGATTGTTTTAGGGCTATCCATGCACCAGTAATGGAAGCTGTGCGCGTTCCCCCATCAGCTTGTATCACATCACAATCTATGCTTATTTGGTTTTCTCCTAATGCTTGCAAATCAACAACAGCTCGCAATGATCTTCCTATTAATCTTTGTATTTCTTGAGTTCTTCCTGATTGTTTCCCTATTGATGCTTCTCTTCTCATCCTCTCTCCTGTTGAACGAGGAAGCATTCCATATTCAGCCGTTATCCAT
>Ga0066372_10000991_pt1 | contig 11129 bp, 7 predicted proteins | sample Knorr_S15_td_250_FD_77011 | JGI IMG/M metagenome (GOLD analysis project Ga0066372, IMG submission 77011) | Marine microbial communities from Southern Atlantic Ocean transect - Knorr_S15_td_250_ad_251m_LV_A | ecosystem: Environmental > Aquatic > Marine > Oceanic | place: Southern Atlantic ocean... | reverse complement strand
TGGTTTGATTTAGATATAGATAGTCCATATATGTTATTAGTTGCTAATGTGCTGAAAGAAAAGTGTTATGAAATGTCTGAAGAAGACAACAGTCTATTTGGGATAGAAAAGCTCAACATCCCAAGATCAGATATCCCTGCAATTACGCATATTGATTATAGCGCTAGAGTACAAACGGTTCATTCTGAGACAAACCCTACATATCATTCTCTGATAAATAAGTTCTATGAGATAACAGGATGCCCTGTATTAGTAAATACTTCTTTTAACGTCAGAGGGGAACCAATTGTATGCTCACCTGAAGATGCTTTTAAATGCTTTATGGGAACAGAGCTTGATTTGCTTGTTATTGAAGATTTTGTTCTTTTAAAAAATGAACAAAACCAAAACTTAAAAGAAGATTATAAGGACAAATATAAATTAGATTGATCAATAGAACTATTGATGTTCATAGTATTGGATACAAAAAAAGGAGAACTAAGTTCTCCTTTTTTTTGATAAAAAGCTTCTTACTACTTAAGTATTATTCTACCGTTCTTGTAGCAGTGCTGGTAACAGTATGTGTTGATGCAACAACGTCTACTTCAACCTGAACTGGTACAACAACTGTCTCTGTTTCTTCATTGGTTAAAATAATCTCTTCGTAGATAACATATTCTTCAACCGCAGGAACACCACCTTCAACGGCAATAACGACTGTGTCAGTATCAGTTTGTTCGTTATCGTATTTAACCGCAGTGGCTGTTGTGCCCGTATCTCCAGAAGTATAGGTTGTACTATAAGTACTTGTAGATGTCTGAGTACCTGTAGTGGTTGCTGTTTGAGTAGCTGTTGCTGACTCTCTTGTAGCAGTTCCTACTGGTACTGATGAAGTGCTAGTAGAAGTTGATGTTGTAGTTTCAGTTACAGTGTCTGCACTATTAGTAAGCACAGTTTCCATTACTGATACTTCGTCAGTCTTAGTATAGACCTCTGTTGGTGCAGGAGTCGGTGCAGGAGTCGGTGCAGGAGTCGGTGCAGGTGTAGGTGCAGGAGTCGGTGCAGGAGTCGGTGCAGGAGTCGGTGCAGGTGTAGGTGCAGGTGTAGGTGCAGGAGTCGGTGCAGGTGTAGGTGCAGGTGTAGGTGCAGGTGTAGGTGTAGGTGTTGCATCTCCTCCGCTACCTGAGTCTGATGCAGCAGCAATTGCAGCAGCAGCAGCAACAGCAGCGGCTATAGCGCCAGCACTTAACGATCCAGAAGCTTTGTCTGCAGCTTCTTCTCCAGCAGCTTTTGGTTCATCGTCAGCAACGACGGTAGTTGAAGCCAATCCAGCAATGGACGCCATTACTACAGAAAACATTCTAACCAAATTCATTTTTAATTTTGCCATTTATTTCACCATTCCTATTACTAGATCGAGTATTATGCCTCAATTATTAACTAAATTCCAAACTTTTTAATAACCTATAACATTCAAAATATAGCGTTATTACTTATTTATCAAGTTATTTTCACTTAAAAATAATCTTTATATTTAATTGCATTATACAAAGTATTTTAAAAAAGCATACTATTTTAACTTTTTTATTAGAGTCTATTATCATAAAGTTACATATAGTTTAATTTTTTAAAACGGGATGTAGCGCAGCTTGGTAGCGCACCTCGCTGGGGGTGAGGTGGTCGTCGGTTCAAATCCGGCCATCCCGACCATCATTTTTTTAAGTTGATTTACTAATAATTTCTTTTGCATACCAGTTTATTTCAGCAATCATCCCCTCTAATGTTCTTTCATCTGGACCACCTTCATAAGCATTCCTAAAAGCTACAATTACTTCAGTTGCACCTAGGTCTTCTAGGTGTTTTATTCCGTCAAGGCTATATGCAGCTTCACCCATAACTTGAAATTGATAGTTTGGATGGTTCAAAGTTCCATATTCGTTTCTATATGTATTAATTTGCTCTATCAAGGTTTTTGTCTCTTCTAAACTCAAACCAGCACTTATCCATCCATCACCAATTCTTGCAGCTCTTCTTAAAGCAGGTTTGGAGTGTCCTCCAATTAAAATAGGAACTGGTTTTGTTGGGGCTGGGCATATTTTTAATTCTGGAATATCATAAAATTCACCCTTGTATGAGAAGTATTCTCCATTCATCAGACCTTTTAAAATATCAATTTGCTCATCCATTCTTTTCCCTCTTTTTTCCCATCGCTCGCCGGTAGCTAGGAAGTCTTCATACCATGGGCTAACTCCAACACCAAAATGAAATCTGTTATTTGTCATGACGCCCAAGGTGGTAACAAATTTAGCAGTTGTTACAGTTTGTCTTGGGGCTAATTTGTACACAGAAGTAGAAAATTCTAATTTTTCTGTTACTGCAGCAATAGCAGGAATTATTGAAAATGGCTCAAGAAAGGGGACACCTTCTAGGAAATCACGGCTTCCATCATCATTATATGGATAAGTTGAATCACATTCTTTTGGGTAGCAGATGCTGTCTGGAAAAGTTATTACATCAAAACCTGCTGCTTCAGCTGCTTTTCCAAGCTCTAAATAGAATGAAGGGTTGCACATTGAGGGGTGATAAGAAAAACGCATATTTTTACCTTTAGGTGAAATTTAGATCAAATCATATAATAACAATAATAAGACTATGGTTATATTACAATGTTGTTGTTAATAGATTCTCTAAGGCACAATTTTTGAAAGATAGTTTAAATAATAACCAATTTAATGACCCTGAGTTAAGAGAGTGGCTTGATGCTATAGAAAATATTATTAATGAACATGGCAATGAAAGAGCCTCGTTTATTTTAGAAAAACTTGCATCTAAGTTAACAGAATCAGGGACTATACCTAATTATAATTTAACAACTCCGTTCAGAAATTCTATTCCAATTAGCGAAGAAGCAAAAATGCCAGGGGATCTTTTTATGGAAAGAAGGATTCGATCTCTTATTAGATGGAATGCTTTAGTGATGGTTTTGCGAGCCAATAAATCGAATGATGATTTGGGTGGTCATATTGCAACATTTTCATCTGCTGCAACATTATATGACGTTGGTTTTAATTATTTCTTTCAAGGATCAAAGAATGATCAAGAGGATCTAATTTATTTCCAAGGCCATTCATCTCCTGGGATTTATGCAAGGAGCTTCTTAGAGGGCTATCTATCTGAGGAAGATTTAGATAATTTTAGACGAGAAGTAGATAAACCAGGTATTTCTTCTTATCCGCATCCATGGTTGATGCCAGAATATTGGCAATTCCCAACAGTTTCGATGGGATTAGGGCCAATTATGGGGATTTATCAAGCAAATATAATGAGATATCTTTCTGCTAGGGGTCTTGCCCCAAGAAACAATCGAAAAGTTTGGGTTTTTTGTGGTGATGGTGAAATGGATGAGCCTGAGTCAAAGGGAGCAATTGGTTTGGCTGGTCGAGAAAGATTAGAAAATTTAATTTTTGTTATCAATTGCAACTTGCAAAGGCTTGATGGTCCAGTTCGAGGGAATAATAAGATAATTCATGAGCTAGAAAGAGAATTTAGAGGCTCTGGCTGGAATGTTATAAAAGTTGTATGGGGAAGATTGTGGGATCCGATTTTAGCACGAGATAAAGAAGGTAAGCTTCAAGCTCTTATGGATGCCGTAGTTGATGGTGAGCTACAAAACTTTAAAGCGAAGGGAGGAGCTTACACTAGAGAAAAGTTTTTTGGTAAAGACCCAGATGTATTAGAGATGGTAGATGATCTTACAGATGAAGATATTTATAAATTAAACAGAGGGGGGCATGATCCCTATAAAGTTTATGCTGCCTATCATAAGGCAGTAAATTCAACAGGAGCGCCAACTGCGATTCTTGCTTTAACAACAAAAGGTTACGGAACAGGGTCTCGTGAAGCAGATAATACCACTCATCAAATTAAGAAATTAACTCTAGACAATATTAAATCTTTTAGAGATAAATTTGATATACCTGTTTCTGATGAAGATATTGAAAAGTTGCCTTATGTTAAGCCTTCTAAAGATTCTTCAGAGATCCAATACTTATTAAAAACTCGAGAGAAACTTGGTGGACCTATTCCAAGAAGGCGTCAGCACACAAAAAAATTGTCAATGCCATCAGCATCTATTTTTGATAAATATACTTCTGGCTCAGGCAACAAAAAGATTTCATCAACTATGTCATTTGTCAGAATGATGACAGATGTTATTAAAGATAAAAAAATTGGACAGCGCATAGTACCAATTGTTCCAGATGAAGCAAGAACCTTTGGAATGGAGGGATTATTTAGACAAATAGGTATTTACTCTTCTGAAGGTCAAAAATATCAACCTGAAGATGCAGATCAGGTAATGTGGTACAAGGAATCAAAAGATGGAGTCATGCTTGAAGAAGGTATCACTGAAGCCGGTGCATTCTCAGCTTGGATAGCGTTGGCAACAGCATATTCAAACTATGATCTTCCGATGATTCCAATATATTTATTTTATTCTATGTTCGGTTTTCAAAGGATTCATGATTTAGCTTGGGCTGCAGGAGACTCCCAGGCTAAGGGTTTTTTAATAGGAGCAACCTCAGGCAGAACAACATTAAATGGAGAAGGCTTGCAACATCAAGATGGACATAGTCATATTCTTTCATCCACAATTCCAAATTGTCTATCATATGATCCTGCATATGCCTATGAGTTAGTGGCTATTTTTAAACATGGTATTAAAAAAATGTATGTAGATTTAGAAAATTATTATTACTACATTACCGTGACTAATGAAAATTATATTCAGCCCGCTCAGCCGAAAGGTTCAGAAAAAGGAATAATTCAAGGGCTATATAAACTAATTGCTAATAAAAAACCTCAAGTAATCTTAATTGGATCAGGGTCGATTCTTAATGAATCAATAAAGGCACAAGGGGTTTTAAAATCAATTGGTATTATTTCTGAGGTTTGGAGTGCAACAAGTTTTAATATGCTCAGAAAAGATGGAATGGAAACACATAGATATAATGAAATGAATCCCTCAACTTCTCCTAAGTTAAGTTATGTTGAAGAATGTTTACCAAATGAGCAGATACCTGTCATAGCTTCAACTGACTATATGAGAGCATATCCTGAACAGATTAGGAAATATATTAAGGCGCCTTTTTATACTTTAGGTACCGATGGTTATGGAAGAAGTGACTCGCGTCAGAAGTTAAGAGAGTTTTTTGAAATTGATTCAAATAATATAGCAAGAGCAGCAGTTTATGCATTATTTAAAAATAACTCTTTAACAAAAACTGAGGTATTAAAGATATATAAAAAATTAAAAGTTAATTCTAAGAAGCCTCATCCTTGGGAAGTTTAAGTTAATGAATAAAAAAATAATCTATATACCTGATCTTGGTGAGGCTGAAGATGTTGAAGTAATTGAAATTTGTGTTAAACCCGGTGATGAGGTTGACTCTGAAGATCCAATTATTGTTTTAGAATCTGAGAAGGCTGCTATGGAAGTACCAGCTTCACACTCAGGCAAGATTATTTCAATTAATGTCTCCAATGGAGATAAAGTTACCAAAGGGGCTCCATTTTTAGAGATTGAGGTTGATGAAGAAAAAAAATTAATAGCAAAAGTTGATTCATCAAATGCTGATGAGGAAATTAAGGAAAATGAGATTGGTGATACAAATATAGCAAGCGATCATCAACTTCCATCTTCAGATAACACTAATAGTTCAACAGGCGAATATAGTAATAAAAAAGTTTATGCAGGTCCTGCAGTAAGAAAGCTTGCAAGAGAATTTGGTATTCAGCTATCTGCTATAAGACCTACAGGTCCTAGAGGTAGAATTCAGAAAGAAGATTTACATGAGTTTGTTAAGACCAGTCTCAGTTCCGCTAAAGATCAATTTCAATTCTCTCAACCTAGATTAGATTTTTCAAAATGGGGATCTGTTGAAGAAGTTAAGCTTAGTAAGTTTCAAAAGACTGCGCTTAACAAGCTTCATACATCATGGATTAATATCCCTCATGTTACGCAGCATGATGAATTTGACGTCACATTATTAATGGAGCTTAGAGAGCGACTAAATAAAAAACATAAATTAAAAATTTCACCATTAGCTTTTATTGCAAAGATTGTTGTTAATTTGCTCGCCGAATTTCCCTTGCTAAATTGCTCGTTAAACCAAGATATGGAAAGCATCACATTAAAAGAATATATTAATTTAGGAATTGCGGTTGATACCCCAAATGGTTTGATTGTTCCATGTCTTAAAAATGCTCAAGAAAAATCAATCAAAGAGATATCTGAAGAAATCTCTTTACTGGCAGAAGCAGCTAAATCTAGAAAATTAAAACCGACTGATCTTCAGGGCGCTTCTTTCAGCATAAGTTCACTTGGAGCAATAGGAGGAAAGTTCTTTACACCTATAATTAATTCGCCTGAAGTAGCAATTTTAGGAATATCAAAGACCTATAAAAAGGTTGTAGAAGTTGAAAAAAATTTTGAAGCAAGGGATTACTTACCCGTTTCTTTGAGTTACGATCATAGAGTAATCAATGGGGTTTATGCAGCTCAATTTACGTCTCGATTAGGCCAAGCACTTTTAGACCTCAAATTAATTGAAGGGAGTTTTATATGATTGATAAAAATTTTGATAAAGGTTGTGTATTTATTGTTGGAGGAAGCGGGGGAATTGGTTCTATATGTGCTAAAGAATTTGCTAAGGCTGGAGCAAATGTAGTTATTACTTATTATAAAAATAAAAAAGCTGCTGAGGATGTAGCATCTGAGATCAATAAAAACATTCAAATTTTTCAATTAGATAATAAAGATTTTAAGTCTGTTGATAATGTAATGAAACAGGCTATAAGTGAATATGACTCTATTAATACTATCGTTAATGCTGCGGGATTTGATATTCCACAAAAATTTATTAGAGAAATAGATATAGACCTATGGAAAAGTGTTATGGATGCAGATATAAATGGGTTTTTTAATCTTGTAAATGCTGGTTTACCATATTTAAGAGAATCTCAAGGTTCTATGGTTTTTATTAGTTCAGCTGGATTATACAAATACCCTCCTGGTGATGTTTTATCTGTTGCCCCAAAGGCTACCATTGATCATGTTATTAAAGGGATTGCGAAGGAGGAGGGTGAAAATGGCGTAAGAGCCAACTCTATTGCTCTTGGGATAATTGATACAGGAATATTCCATCGTCTTCGAGAAGAAGAGAATACATTTTTCGATGATGCTTGGCATGAAGCAGTCATGAATACTTTGGCATTAAAAAGATTTGGTTTCCCTGAAGAGGTAGGTCATGCAGCTGTATTCTTAGCCTCAAGCAAAGCGGGTTATATTACAGGGCACCGTATTCCAGTAGATGGCGGATATCACATATAAAACTTAAATAAAATAGATTCAACTTTATAATATAAATCTATGTCAGATTCTACTATTAGATGTAATGCTGGTTTAATTTCTGGAGCTTTTAAAGATAACATTCATTATTTTTATGGAATTCCATATGCGGAACCTATTACCTTAGAGACACAATGGAATGATCCTGATCCAATGCATAAGGAGTTAAATTTCCAAGCTCTTAATCGAGGTTTTTCTGCGCCTCAGACTATTTACAAGAAATCATTTTTTCATGATCCCAGTTTACCGGCAGAGTCAATTAACTGCTTATCATTAAATATAGCTTCAAAAGATTTAAAAGCTAAGATGCCGGTGATGGTTTGGATTCATGGAGGGGCCTATATTACTGGTTCAGCTAACTCAGCTTTATATAATCTTTCTTCAATACCTATGCATGATGTTGTATTAGTATCAATAAATTATCGTTTGGGACCTTTTGGGTTTTTAAAGTTAGATGAAATCACTAATGGTCAAATTTCTTCTTCAGGAAATGAAGGGTTAAAGGATCAGAGATTAGCAATAGAGTGGATCAAAGACAATATTCAGGAATTTGGAGGAGACCCAGACAATATAACTCTATTTGGAGAATCTGCTGGAGCATGGAGTGTTGCATTGCAAAGTGCAATTAGTCCAAAGGGTGAACTATTCTCAAAAGCTATTTGCCAAAGTGGCGGTATGAATGCTTATTTTAATAAAGATCGTGCAAATGAGTGGGGGGAATTATTCATTAAAACTTCTCAAGATAATGGTTACGAGATTAATGACCTTAAAAGTTTATCTCATAAAGAGATTATCAAACTTTCAATAAAAATGAGACATACTATGATTGCAAATGGAAAATGGCTCGCTCCTGAAGTAGGCTTTGCTCCAGTTGCAGATGGAGTTTTCTTGCCTGAAGACCCCTTAGCTAGTTTTAGAGATTCAAATATTAGATTGGTTATAGGTACAACGTCTGATGAATATCGGTTTTACTCTGAGTTTGAAGAGTATTACTTAAATCTTACAAAAGAAGCTTTTATAAGAAGATTAAAAAAAATGTTTATAGAAGAAAATATTAAAGAAATTACATCATATTATTTAAATGAAAATTTGCATTTGGATAAATATAAACATGCTATGTCAGATTTAATGACTGATTGGACTTTTGGTATTCATACAATGGAGTTATTGGAGTTGCATGGAGATAAATCATATGGATATATGTTTAATGAATCTAGCCCTTTGCTAGATGGTCGTTTAGGCGCATATCATAGCAGTGAGCTGCCTTATGTTTTTGGTTCATGGAAGAAAAAAAACTTTAGGGCATGGTGCTCCAAAGAAGCAGAAAAAATTTCTAATATCTTTCAGGTTTCATGGACCCAGTTTGCTAAAACTGGCTCACCTTCATCTGATTTGCTCGATTGGCCAAGATATAATCAAGATAAAACAATCGCATATATTAATTCCAAGATTAAATTAAAAACCTATAATAATCTTCAGAGAATCAAATTATTAAATGAATCAAAAATTATTTATTAAGCGCATATTTTTAGTATTTGTTGTAGTTTTATTTATTGCTTCATGTGCAATTTCTGAAAAAAATTATGAATCTACAACCATCTATACATCATCTGGTATTGTTCAGGGAACTACTAAAGATAAAGTAGTCAATTGGAAAGACATACCATATGCATTGCCCCCGATTGGGGAATTACGATGGAAAGCTCCAAGAAAAATTATTAATTCTGATCAAGAGATTTTGCCTCAATCTGAGAATGGATGTTTACAAGAGGCAAGCATTTATGCAGGTCTTCAGGGTGAAGGCATAGTAGGTCAAGAGGATTGTTTGTATTTAGACATCCAAGCCCCAAAAAACGCACTTGAAACTAAACTCCCGGTTATGTTTTGGATTCATGGTGGAGGCAATACATCCGGCACAAAAGATTATTATGATTTTTCTGAGCTTGTTCATAGACATCAAGTTTTAGTTGTAAAAATTAATTATCGACTGGGCCCAATGGGGTGGTTTACCCATCCTGCCATTCAAGATTTTCAAAAGGGATTAGATAAAACTTCCAATTTTGGAACTCTGGATATTATTCAAGCTTTAAAATGGGTACAAAATAATATAAGTGAATTTGGTGGAGACCAAAAAAATGTGACAATTTTTGGAGAATCTGCAGGCGGCCATAATGTATTATCTTTACTTTCATCTCCTTTAAGTGATGGACTTTTTCATAAAGCTATTTCTCAATCTGGTTACACAACTACTTATACAACAGACCAAGCCATAGGAATTAATGCCTCTGGTGAGATTGAGAATGCGTTAGGATCAGACCAGGTCTTAGTTCAACATGATTCTTCTGGGTATGGCAGTATTAAGAAACTTTTTGAAGAAAATCCAATAAAATATGCTGTTGAATATCAAAGGTATTTAAGATCTATTGATGGGAAAAAATTATTAGAAACATATAAATATATAGCCGATGAGTCCTTTGATCGTTTGCCCTTAACAACAAGAGATGGGTTATTAATAAATTTTGATGGAATGAGCGCTGGTTTAAGGGCATCGAAGAATAAAAATAGCATTCCAGTTATAGCGGGTTCAAATAAAGATGAGCTTTCTTTATGGCTTAGTGGAAATAGATATTTTGTTAAATCCTCATTCCCATTATCTAAACTTATCCCAATACCAAAAGTGGAATTTAGAAAAAAAGACCTTTATAAGTTATGGGTAAAAATTAGATCACAAGGTTGGAAATTAAGAGGAGTTGATGAGCCTTTAATGGAATTAGAAAAAGCTGGATATGATTCATTATACTCATATAGATTTGATTGGGATGATCAAAGAAAATCATATTTTTTAGATTTTCCCAATCTGATGGGTTCTGCCCATGGTCTTGATATCGCTTTTGTAACTGGGAATTTTAAATTTGGCCCTCTTGGAAGATATGTTTATCCAAAAGGCAAGTCAAGAGATCAAATGCAGGAAACTATGATGAACGCATGGACTTCTTTTGCAAAAACTGGGATTCCTAATACTGGCAAGGATGTTAAGTGGGAAAAGTTTAATTCTAATGACCGTATATTTATTAAACTAGATTCTGATGAATTTTTAAGCCTTGATAAAGAAATGCTTTCTATGGAATATATTTTAGGAAGCCTTAAGCTTTCTCCTGTGGGGAGCCTTCTTGAGAAATGTATGCTTGCAAGAGAAACCCTTGATAATATTGGGGACCCTCTTCTAGATGAACTTGGTAGATGGAATGAAGGGGCATGCAATCAATTTGATCTTAATAAAGAGCGTAAAAAAATTGAAGATGATCTAATTCAAGAATATGGCTCGGTCTCGGTATATGGTCAGTTTAAATAGGCATCAATTATCTTTAATCTTTTTTGTTTTTTTATTACTTGTTAGCTGTGGTTCAGATGTAGATCCTGGGAAAATAGAGGGATCTCCCCGATCCATTGATTCAATTTATAAACAAGATTTAAGATTTTTTAAAACAAAAGAAAGTTTATTTGGAATAGAAGGTGAAGAAGATACATCACAGATTTTGTTTGGAGATCTTCACGTGCATACTACATATTCAATTGATGCATTTACGCTTGAGCTTCCGATGATGGGGTTACAAGGCGTTCATGATAGTTCTATGGCATGTGACTTTGCTAGATATTGTGCAAATCTAGATTTTTTCAGTTTTAATGATCATGCGGAAAGTTTGACGCCTGATCATTGGCGTGAACAAAAACAAATTATTCA
>Ga0066372_10000990_pt1 | contig 11133 bp, 6 predicted proteins | sample Knorr_S15_td_250_FD_77011 | JGI IMG/M metagenome (GOLD analysis project Ga0066372, IMG submission 77011) | Marine microbial communities from Southern Atlantic Ocean transect - Knorr_S15_td_250_ad_251m_LV_A | ecosystem: Environmental > Aquatic > Marine > Oceanic | place: Southern Atlantic ocean... | reverse complement strand
CGACATGAGTAACTTACTACCGAAGTCAGTCAACATCTTCGACGATACGATGCGTGAAGGGCTTCAAATCGAAAGTCCGGATATTCCCGTATCGGAAAAACTGAGACTCCTCGATGCCATCGGTGAAATGGGCGCAAAAAACATCTCCATTGGTTCGTTCGCGCACCCAAAGTGGACGCCGTCAATGGCGTGTATCGATGAACTCGCTGATGCGTTCGTTCCAAAACCAGGGATCAATTACACGGCTGCCGTGTTTAACAAGCGCGGATTTGACCGGGCGGATGGCTATTTCCCCAAAATCAACGTCCGCGGTCGTAAGTTTGGCACCCACGTCGAGCTGTGCGACACCTTTGCTCGACGTAATTACAACCGCACCCAAGTCGAACAAATCGCGGCCATGGACGCCTCGGTCGCCTCGGCGAAGGCAGCAGGTGCGGAAGCAGGCTCAATCGCAGTCGGTAATCCATTTGGGTCTAACTTCGAAGGGCCTTTTTCGCTTGAAAGGCGAATGAAGCTCATTGACCTCATGATGAGCAAATGGGAGCACGCTGGTATTAAGGTCGATCGAGTTTCCTTTCTCGACGCAATGGGATGGAATATGCCGCACACCGTACGCGAAACCATTACCGCCATCCGGGACAAGTATCCTGACGTCGAGACCTATCACATGCACCTGCACAATACGCGCGGTGCGACGATCGCAAGCTATTACGAGGCTCTGCTGCTTGGCGCGACAGAATTTGATACGTCGCTCGGTGGCATGGGTGGATGTCCCTATTGTGGCAACGGACGCGCGGCGGGACACGTTCCTACCGAAGATTTCGTTAACCTATGTCACGAATTGGGGGTAGAAACCGGCTACGACCTCGACAAGGTCATCGAGGCCGCGTGCGTCGCCGAGGAAGTTGTGGGACACGCGCTTCGCGGGCATGTTTCCAAGGCTGGGCCGCTCCCGAGAGACGAAGCGTGCTACCCCAACGACATGCCATTCGTCGAAACTTTCGAAGAGGCCGCACATTTTAAGAACGGGCCGGGTGTTTACGAGGGCCAGATCTCCCCTTGGAGAGAGGGCGATGCGCTTTCGCGACCAAGTTCCGCGTAGAGGGAGCATGCAAGTTCGACAGCGCAAGAAAGGATCCCGATAGAGGAACCACTTGCGAATTCGAACCGGTGACTAGGAGGGAGGATGACCATTCAACTGTATCATTGCGAGCGAGCCCGCTCGATGCGCCCACTTTGGACGCTAGAAGAAATGGGTCTTGATTACGAACTCATCACATTACCGTTTCCGCCACGCTATCTGGCAAAGGAGTATCTCGAAGTCAATCCACTCGGGACTGTCCCTTGTTTAGTGGACGGCAATGTCGTGATGACAGAGTCGGCGGGGATCAGCCAATACCTCGTGGATTCGTACGGTCCGACGGATCTCGCGGTATCTCGGGAGGAGCCAGACTACGGCTCATATCTAAATTGGTTGCATCGAAGCGATGCCACCTTGACGTTTCCACAAACGTTAGTGCTTCGTTACACGCAATTGGAACCCGAAGAGAAAAGAAATCCGCAGGTTGCCAACGATTATCGGAAATGGTTCCTTGGCCGGCTTCGATGCGTTGATGATGCGGTCTCGGAACGCGAGTATCTGTGTTCGCAGCGTTTTACGATTGCCGACATATGTATCGTATATGCGTTGGTATTGGCAAAATCTCTCGACATCGAAGAGGCCTTTACACCCAACATTCAACAGTACTGGGATCGCATTGCTGAGCGGGATGCATTTCAGCGTGCTTACGCCAAGTAGCTAGAGGAATAGAACATGGCAGTACTTCAATCGCAGCTAGACACACGTTCTGAGCAGTTCCAACAGAACAAAGAAGAAATGACCGTCAAGCTAGAGCAGATGGACGAACTCTACGCCGAGGCAGCTCGAGGTGGCGGCGCCGAAGCACTGGAGCGTCTTGCCAAAAGAAATAAGATGCCCATCCGAGAGCGAATCGCGTGGGCACTCGATCCTGATTCGCCATTTCTTGAAATCAGCCCCTTGGCGGCCTGGCGTTCGCACGTCGCCATCGGCTCCGGTTTCGTGGTCGGCGTGGGCGTCATCGAGGGCGTCGAGTGCGTCATTCTTGGCCACGATCCCTCTGTCCGCGCCGGAGCCTTCAATCATTTCAACTCCAAAAAGCTGATGCGTGGACTGGAGATCGCTCGCGAGAATCGCCTACCTTACGTGCAATTCGTGGAATCCGCCGGTGCTGATCTTACCGGTGGCGGCGGAGGTGGCGGCGGCGGTGGTGCACCCGTTGACCCACTGCTACGGGTGGAAGGACATTTTGCTGAATCAGGGCGTCTCTTTTATGAAATCACCGAGCTATCGAAAATGCGAATACCCACTATTTCGATCGTGTTCGGTGCCTCGACTGCGGGCGGCGCTTACCAACCGGGAATGAGCGATTACAACATATTCGTCAAGAATCAGGCGATGGTTTCACTTGGCGGGCCGCCACTCGTGAAGATGGCAACGGGCGAAGATGCGGAGCCGGAACCGCTGGGTGGTGCCGACATGCACACATCGACATCGGGGCTAGGCGATTATCTCGCCGAGAACGAAATGGATGGCATTCGATTACTGCGTGAAGTCATGGGGCACCTCAACTGGCGAAAACTTGGTCCCGGACCAAGCAAACCGGCAGACCCACCTATCCACGATCCGCAAGAACTTCTCGGCATCGTCGGTGAGGACCTGAAAAAACCTTTTGATATACGAGAGGTCATTGCCCGCGTCGTCGACGGTTCTCGTTTTGAAGAATTTAAACCCCGGTATGGACCTACACTGGTGACCGGGTGGGGCTCCATCCACGGCTATCCCGTTGGCATCTTGGGTAACAACGGTGCACTGATGTCCGAATCCTCAGAAAAGGCGTCGCAGTTTATTCAACTCTGTAATCAAGTCGACGTGCCATTGTTGTTTCTTCACAACATCACCGGCTACGTGGTGGGCACGGATTTCGAGCAGGGCGGTATTACGAAGAATGGTTCGAAAATGATCAATGCGGTGACGAATTCCACCGTTCCGCACATCACAGTGATCGTCGGGGCATCGTACGGAGCCGGAAATTACGGTATGAGTGGCCGAGCGTTTGGGACTAAATTCACCTTCATATGGCCCACCGCAAAAATTGCCGTCATGGGCCCGGAGCAAATGGCAGGCGTGATGACCATTGTCCAAAGAGGAGCCGCTGAGCGACGCGGAGCAGAGTTTGACGAAGAAGCCAACGCCCAACGCGAAGCCGCCGTTATGGCCAACGCTGAGGAACAATCGAAGGGCCTCTTCGCTACATCCCGAGTATCGGACGACGGCATGATCGACCCAAGAGACACTCGTGACGTTGTCGGGTTCGCTCTTTCAGCCGTCGCAAACGATGCCGTCAAGGGCACCAAGGAGTTCGGCACATGGCGGATGTAATTATTAAACCCATCACACGCTTGTTGGTCGCGAATCGCGGTGAGATCGCACGAAGAATTTTTCGCACCGCGCATGAAATGGGCATCGCCACTGTCGCGGTCTATGCAGACGGTGATGACAATGCGCCTTTCGTTCAGGAAGCGGACAGTGCCATCGCACTACAAGGACAAACGTCGGCAGAAACCTACCTGGACGCGGAAAAAGTCTACGCAGCCTGCGTTGCCTCCGGGGCAGACGCAGTGCACCCCGGTTACGGCTTTTTGTCGGAAAATGCGCGCTTCGCTGAAGCCATCATGAACCGCGGAATCACGTGGGTAGGACCACCGACCCACGCGATCGAACAAATGGGCGACAAACTATCCGCCAAACAGGTGATGACCGATGCCGGGGTACCGACCCTACCTGCACACGAGCTCAGTGTCGGGGACGACCCAGCAAAAGCTGCGAATGAGATCGGTTTTCCGGTCCTCGTCAAAGCATCGGCTGGCGGCGGCGGTCGTGGGATGCGCGTTGTCGAAAATATCGCCGATCTCGAAGCCGCCATCGAAGGCGCGCGTCGCGAAGCTGAAGCATCTTTCGGCGACGATACCGTGTTTCTTGAACGATGGCTGACCGCGTCTCGACACGTCGAAATACAGATCCTCGGAGACAACCACGGCAACCTAGTACACCTGTTCGAACGTGAGTGCTCTATCCAGCGTCGCCATCAGAAGGTTATCGAAGAGGCACCTTCATCCGCGGTAACTCCCGCGATCCGCGAGCAAATGGGGAATGCGGCGGTTAAAGCGGCACAAAAGATTGGATATACCTCGGCTGGCACCGTCGAGTTCTTGCTCGACGGTGAGGACTTTTGGTTTTTGGAAGTTAATACCAGACTTCAGGTAGAACACCCGGTCACTGAAGCCATCACCGGTCTCGATCTCGTGCGCGAACAGTTACGAATCGCTGAGGGAGAAGAACTCGGCTACGACCAAGATGGCTTGACGATCGATGGGCACGCGATCGAAGCCCGACTCTATGCCGAAGATCCGACTAGGAACTTTCTCCCATCACCCGGGACCATCCAGGTATGGAAGCCATCGTCCCAGGCCCGTTTTGACTCTGGCGTCGAAGCCGGTACCGAGGTCAGCGTGAATTTTGACCCGATGATTGCCAAAGTGATCGCGCACGCGCCGACGCGTCGAGAGGCCGCTGCCAAACTCGCGCGAGCTTTGGAAACGACACAGCTTCATGGCATCACCAACAACCGTGATTTTCTGGTGGCCACGTTGCGCACTCCGGCATTTATCGCAGGCGATACGACAACCGACTTCATTGACCGCGTGAATCCCATGCGTACCCGAGAACCGAATGCCACAGAAGTCAGCGACGCCGCCATCGCAGCAGCGTTATTTGCCCAAGATCGGCATCGAAAGGATGCCAAAGTACTGCGTCACATCTCTAGCGGTTGGCGAAATTCAATGATGCCGCCGGAACGTGTCCGATACGACGTCGGTGATAGCGAATATGCGATCGAGTATCGCGCGAAACGGGACGGTACATTTGACGTCAACGTCGGTGGCGACGATCACCATGTAACCCTGCATGGTGTAAACGGAGACCAGATCGATCTTGCCATCGACCAACGACGAATCGCTTTTGCGGTATCGGAAGACGAAGCCAATCGCTACGTTCATGCCCCAACAGGCGACGTGGTACTAACCGAGTTGGACCGTTTTCCCAAACCTGGTGTAGCCGAATTTACGGGCGGGTTATATGCGCCCATGCCGGGCAAGGTTCTCGCGACCGAAGTATCACCTGGCGAGAGCGTGTCCGAGGGGCAGCTGTTGGTGATCCTCGAAGCGATGAAAATGGAACACCGAATAACTGCGCCCATCGACGGCGTCGTTCAGGAAGTACCTGTCAACGAAGGTGATCAAGTCGACAATGGCCAAATATTGATCGTATTCGAAGAAAACGAAGGGGAATCGTAGTGGCAACCACAGACGCAACGCTTTATGCCGTCAAGAACGGAGCAGCCTGGATCACCCTGAATCGGCCGGAAAATCGAAATGCCCTTTCAGCCATCCTGGTACTTGAACTGTACGAGCACTTGCTCGTCGCCAACAACGATCCGGAGGTTCGATGCATCGTTATCACAGGCACAGATCCAGCGTTTTGCGCTGGAGCCGACCTTAAAAGCCCACCAGGCGAGAGTATTGAGGGACGCAAGTCAGTGCCCTACCCACAGGTGCTAACGCAAATTCTTGAGAGCGACAAACCGGTAATTGCCGCAGTCAATGGAGCAGCCTTCGCCGGAGGTCTCGGATTGGTTGGAGCCGCCGATATTGTGATCGCTCGCGAAGACGTTCAATTTAGCTTCAGCGAAGTGAGAATTGGGGTGATTCCAGCGGTCATTTCGGTCGTGTGCATCCCCAAGCTCGGTACACACCACGCGATGAAACTCTTCATCACCGGCGAGCGATTTAGCGGGACTCAAGCTGTTGAAATGGGGTTCGCACACCGTGCTGTCCCCAAAGATCAACTGGTAGACGCCGTGAACGAGGAAATCGATATGATCAATCGTGGGGGGCCCATCGCTGTTGTCGAATGCAAGAAGTTAGTGCGTCGAGTACCGCAACTTTCGACCGGGGAAGGCTTCTCCGAGACTGCGGAGTGGAGTGGGCGTATGTTTCGTTCTAACGAAGCTTCGGAGGGCATGGCCGCATTTCGAGAAAAACGCGACGCGTCTTGGATCCAAGACGCCTGAATCGGGGGCTGTACCCGAGAGGCGATTTTCAGACGATAACCCCCTGAGGCCCGGTATTCGTTATCCCAAGAACGAACATATCGCGTTTTCTTGGTCGTGCAATTGTGCAGTGATCCTATATATGATCACTGGATAGGGCTGGGGCTGTGTTTCCGTTGCACATCGTCGACGGGCAATTTAGGTGAGGGGTAATCAACAATGAAATCTCGAATTTGCGACATGCTCGGCATCGAATTTCCGCTCGTCGCGTTTACGCATTGCCGCGACGTGGTCGTAGAAGTCTCTAAAGCAGGCGGTATGGGTGTTCTTGGCGCTGCAGGTCATTCCGCGCAAACGCTTGAGATCGAATTAAATTGGATTGACGAACACATCGATGGGATGCCGTACGGGGTGGATTTGATCGCGCCGACGAGTATCGCGATATCCGACGATACCACCCCAGAAGAAACATTAAATATGGTGCCGGAAGAGCACCGAGACTTCGCGCTCAACATCCTTGCGCAGCACCAGATTGATACAAAAGATGTTTACTCTATGCAGCAGGGCGGTGGTGGCGGCTTTCTCACCAAAGGCCGCGCAAGCAACATTATTGACGTCGCGTTTTCCCACCCCATCAAACTGATTGCCAATGCCTTGGGCGTGCCGCCCCGTTACATGATTGAAATGTGTCAACAACATGGTGTTGCCTCAGCCGCCCTTGTAGGAGCGAAAGAACACGCCGTAAAGCAGGTGGATGCAGGCGTCGATCTTCTCGTCGTCGCTGGCACCGAGGCTGGCGGACACTGCGGCGAGGTTTCGACCATGGTGCTGGTTCCGGAAGTCTGTAGCGCGGTCAAAGATTCCGACGTGCCTGTCCTCGCAGCAGGTGGAATCGTCACCGGCCGACAAATGGCTGCTTGCATGGCGATGGGGGCCGATGGTGTGTGGACAGGATCGGTTTGGTTGACGGTCGCGGAAGCCAATACATCACCGATTATCAAAGAAAAATACGTCCAGGCTGACTCCCGCATGACCGTTCGATCGAAAGCAAGAACCGGAAAATATTCGCGTCAGCTCCGATCACCGTGGACGGAGGCATGGGAGTCCGGCGAAGCCCCCAATCCGCTGCCAATGCCGCTGCAATCGCTGGTTAGCGAAGCACCGCTCGCCAAGGTTACCAAGCTTGCCGAAGGTGGGCACGAGGGAGCAAAACAACTCGCAACGTCATTCGTAGGCCAAGGGGTCGGTTTAATGAATTCAATTCAGTCGTCACGGGCCGTGGTCTACGAGTTCATGGAAGATTTTCTGAGTGCACAGGAACGTCTTCAAACGGCGGTCGAAGAATAACCACACGGATTTCCGACACATGAACAGTATCGAGTACGTCGCTTCCATCCTTAAGCAGGAAGGAGTCGAGTGGATGGCTTGCTATCCGTCCAACCCGTTAATTGAGGCGGTGGCAAAAGAAGGCATACGCCCCGTAGCTTTTCGGCACGAACGCGGCGCGGTGATGGCGGCAGATGGGTTTTCGAGACTATCCGATCGCAAACGCTTTGGCGTTGTCGCGATGCAATCGCAAGCCGGTGCCGAAAACTCTGTCGGCGGTCTATCACAAGCGTATGCCGACAACGTTCCTATCCTTGTTCTACCCGGGGGAAACCCTCTCGACATGCTGTTTATCCGTCCCAATTTCTTTGCAGCTCGAACCTGGGAATCGGTGGTAAAGAAGGTCGAATTCATTAGTCGGCCCGATCAAACTGGCAACGTGATGCGACGAGCGTTTCACGCGCTCCGGTCCGGCAGTACCGGGCCCGTGGTGGTCGAAATGCCAATCGATGTCTGCATGGCTGATATTCCGGAGCGTGCACGACCTTATACATCGCCAATGCCAGCCTTGAGCAGACCCTCACCGCATGACCTCGAAGACGCGGCTAAAGCCTTAGTCGCCGCCAAGAATCCTCTGATCTGGGCTGGCGCGGGTGTGCTCTCCGCGGGTGCGACAGAGGAGCTTCGCGCTGTGGCAGAACTGCTCGACATTCCGGTCTACACGTCGATGCCGGGCAAGTCGGCCTTCGACGAACGCCATCCGCTATCCCTCGGGGCGGGCGGATCTACCGTGACGGGCCCTGCGCGACAATGGCTTGACGACGCCGACGTTATTTTTGCGATCGGCGCCTCACTGACTTCTTCTCCTTATGCACAACGTTTCTCCCCAGAAAAGTTCTTGATCCACTCAGTGATCAATATCGACGAGATCAACAAGGACACCGTCGCGGATATCGGCTTGGCGGGAGATGCGCGGTTAACCCTTACGGCAATCCTCGACATTGCTAAGGGATTGATCGGCGAGAGCCCTCGGAGTACTGGCGTCCAAGATCGTATCGCCAAGTCACGAGCTGAGTGGATGGAAAGCTGGCTGCCGTATCTCACCAATGATGACGTGCCGATATCGCCCTACCGAGTAATTCACGAAATGGGACAAAACTTAGATCTCGAAAATAGCGTCGTCACCCACGACGCGGGCGCGCCCCGCGACCAAATTGTGCCCTTCTACACAGCGACGACGCCACATAGTTACGTTGGCTGGGGCAAGTCCACACACCTCGGATTCTCGATCCCGCTGATGATCGGCGCGAAGATGGCCATGCCCGAACGATTTTGCGCCAATCTTATGGGCGACGGCGCGTTCGGCATGTCCGGCCTCGACATTGAAACGTCGTCTCGCGCGGGCATACCTATCACAACGGTTGTCCTGAACAACGGAATGATGGCTACCTATCCCGGTGGTTTCCCGACGGCCCGTGAACAATTTGGTGTCTCCCACATGCAAGGGAACTACGCGACCATCGCGCAAGGTATGGGCGCTGAAGGCATTGTCGTCGAAAAAACCGAAGAGATAGCTCCAGCGTTAACCCAGGCACAACAATTCAATGCCGACGGAAAAACGGTACTGATCGACGTCAGGACGCGGGCCGAGGACTCACGCGCACCCTCTCGTTTCGTGTAAGAACCTGATTGGGTGACGGTCGCGTTATACGTCGCCGTTCACTGTTGCTAATCGCTCTAGACGACTAGGTTCACGAGGCGTGAGGGTACAACGATTTCTTTGCGAATCGCCTTTCCATCGATGAACTTTTGCACATTCGGTTGAGCCTTAGCCGCGGCAACAACATCTTCTGCAGCTGCGTCGGCATCGACGTTAAGCGTTGCTCGAAGTTTTCCATTCACCTGGACCGCAATTTCGATGGTTTCAGTACGGATTTTCGACTCATCAAATGTCGGCCAGGTCGTGTATGTAATGGAATCTTGATGACCCAGCACATGCCATAGTTCTTCTGCAACGTGTGGCGCAAAGGGCGCCAGAATCGTGACAAAAGCTGCATACCAACTTCTTGGGACTGCTGCTGCTCGAGTGGCTTCGTTGACGAAAACCATCATGTCGGAAATGGCGGTATTAAATCGCTTTGAATCAACCGCGTCGGTCACGTTGCGAATAGCGATATGTAGCGCTCTTTCTAACTCCGACCCATCAATCTCTTCATCCGTTAATTTGCCCTCTTCAAAAACCCGCCACGCTCGATCTAGAAATCGACGACAACCGGCAACTCCATTCGTGTCCCAATCACCCCCGTCTTCCAGGGGGCCCATGAAAAGTTCATACAGTCGCAACGAATCTGCCCCATATTCACGACACATGTCTTCGGGGTTGACCACGTTATATTTAGATTTCGACATCTTTTCGCGTTGGGCTACGATCGCGCGTCCATCTTCGAGCGATCGCCAGCCTCCGTCTCGATTCTCAACCTCACTCTCGTAGTAGTACTTGCCGCGCGTGTCCCGATAGGAGGTCGCATGGATCATTCCCTGGTTGAAAAGCGCTTGAAAAGGCTCCGGCGTCGAAACCACACCGATGTCATAAAGCACTCGGTGCCAAAACCTAGCGTACAGAAGATGCAGCGTTGCGTGTTCGGCGCCCCCGACGTACAAATCGACAGGCATCCAGTAGTTTTCGTCTTCTGGATCCCAAGCGACGTCATCTCGATTCGGGTTTATGAAACGCAAGTAATACCAGCACGATCCGGCCCATTGCGGCATGGTGTTGGTCTCTCGGATTAACCGACGTCCCGTTGCAGGATCCTCCATCTCGACCCACTCCTTCGCTCGAGCAAGCGGAGGCCTGCCGTCATCGGTCGGTCGATATTCATCAAGCTCCGGGAGAGTCACCGGAAGCTCACTTTCCGAAATTCCGCTGACCTTCCCGTCCTCTGAGTGAACCACGGGAATGGGTTCACCCCAATACCGTTGCCGGCTAAACAACCAATCACGTAACCGGTAGTTAACTTGACCGCTACCGAGTCCTTGGTCTTCAAGCCAAGCTATAACCGTTTGTTTCGCGGTCGCGACATCCAGGCCGTCGAGGAAGTCCGAATTGATGTGCGAACCCTCGCCCGTGTACGCCGACCGACTGACGTCACCACCTTGCACCACTTCAATAATGGGAAGATCAAAACGCGTCGCGAACGCATAGTCTCTCTCGTCGTGGGCTGGGCACGCGTATACCGCACCGGTGCCGTAGGTCGCGAGTACATAGTCTGCTACCCAAATCGGAACGGCTTCGCCATTAACAGGATTGATGCAAAACGAACCTGAAAAGACGCCCGTTTTTTCAACATCCACCGCCTCGGCCGTCCGATCGCGTTCACTTCGTCTGCGTGCCTGTTCGCAGTATGCTGATACGGTTTCCTTGTGCTCTGGTGAAACGACCGATGAAACCAATGGGTGCTCGGGTGCCAAGACGAGATAAGTGCACCCAAATAGAGTGTCCGGTCGAGTCGTAAATACTTCAATGCTCGTGTCGGAGTCTTGAATCGGAAATACCACTGCCGCTCCTTCGGACCGACCAATCCAATTGCGTTGCGATTCTTTAATTCCTTCCGGCCAATCT
>Ga0066372_10000988_pt1 | contig 11136 bp, 9 predicted proteins | sample Knorr_S15_td_250_FD_77011 | JGI IMG/M metagenome (GOLD analysis project Ga0066372, IMG submission 77011) | Marine microbial communities from Southern Atlantic Ocean transect - Knorr_S15_td_250_ad_251m_LV_A | ecosystem: Environmental > Aquatic > Marine > Oceanic | place: Southern Atlantic ocean... | reverse complement strand
CCATCATCGCCCAACAGGGGCAAACCGTCAGAGCGCGAGACGATGGGTATATCGGTCCCAGGGGTGAGTAGACCCTGTTTACCAGGGTTCTGGTCAATCACGGCCATCACCTCTGGACTACGAATCCCGGCGAAGTTGAGCATGGTCGAACTACGAGCCGAGGCCCCATATCCGATAACCGGCGAACGCTTGGCCCGGTCAAAGACCACATCGGCAAGAGAGCGCGCGTGGCGGAGAGACTCCTCTCCGAACCGCTGCCATGTCTCATACATGCCCAGGCCCATCGCCTCCTCAGCCTCGAGACCTCGCCTGAGTTCAGCAGTCAACTTCCGTTTCGAACGAGAGAACGACAGCACCCGGGATCCTCCACTGATCGGACTGTCGAACACGTCGAAAGCATGCAGGCCGTAGCGAGCGCAGAGTGACAGGAGGGTGGTTAAGGAGAAATAGAAGAGGTGCTCGTGATAGATCGAGTCGTAGTGCAGTTCCTTGACGATTCGATCGGCCGAATGAAACTCGATGACGGCTACACCGTCCTCGGCCACAAGCGCCGAGATCCCATCGAGGATGGAGTGGATCGCCCGGACATGGGGAATCACGTTGCGGGCGACGACCACGTCAGCCGGACCATTCTCGGCACGAATGTCATCGGCGATCGTCCGGTCAAAGAAGTCACATCTCGTGGGGATACCGTCTTTCTGCGCCTTCGACGCTATGTTCTCCGCCGGGTCCACGCCGAGAACCTGCCAGCCCGCCTCCTGGAACCTACGGAGAAAGGTGCCGTCGTTGCTCGCCACCTCAACGATCGTCGGCCGACCGACGCTCGCCGCCTCGGTGATCCCGATGATCCGATCCCGGAACTCGACGCTGTACGCGTGCGTCGTCCTGGCGGTTCCCGTCACCCAGACGTAGTGGCGAAACAATTCCGCCGGATCCACCGTGGCGGTCAGTTGAGGCGTCTGACATGAACCGCAGAACACTAGGTCTAGCGGGATCTCCTCGAGCACCTCTGTCGACTCTCGGCGGAGACTGTTGGCCAGCGGTTGCGAACCGAGGTCCAACACCGGTCGCAGGTCCGCCGATCCACAGATCCTGCAGTCATCCACGAGATCGAACATGCCCACCTCTGAGCGACGCTCAGCCGACCCGGCGTAACTGGTCATCGACCCATCCGGTCGAGGCCAACTCCTCGAGACGAGCGAGCCGATTGCAGGCCGTTCCGCGGAACGTCTGCGCATCGAAGCCCACTCGGTCGAACAATCGACATAGGTCATACCCGCCATCGACCAGTGACCAAGCCGGCTGGTAATACTCCGACAACTCGCTGAGAATCCGGGAGAACCCCACGGTGTAGGTCCTTGAGTCGCCGCCGTGCTCTCCGGTGTAGACCACGGAACTTCCGGCAACCACCTCTCCGGCGGCGTCGGCCAACTCCCGAACCGTGTGATTCCCCTCAGCAACTCCCACGTTGAAGGATCGGCCGTCCACCAGCTCCGCCGGAGCCTCGAGGCCTGCGGAGAACGCCGAACAGACGTCCACGATATGGATTGCCGGACGTCTCGGCGTTCCATCGCTCTTCACCTCGATAGCCCCCGACGTATATGCGGAAGCCACCAGATTGTTGAACACGATGTCACACCGCAACCGCGCACTGGTGCCGAACACGGTCGACGGCCGCATGGCCACAACCTCGAAAGCGCCCTTGCGCCCAGCCATCAACTCAAGTTCCGCCTCCCATTTCGTCCGCGCATAGGCCGTAAGGGGGCGCTTCTCACTCTCATCCTCATCCAGTTCCTCGTTGGCTTCCGAGATCCCGTACATCGACTGCGACGGGGCCTACACGAACCTCCGAACTCCCGAACGGCGAGCCAACTCGGCGAGCCTCAGCGTCCCCCCGAGATTGATCTCTTCGGTCAACGTGGGATCAAACTCCCCCAGAGGGTCGTTGGACAGCCCCGCCAGATGAACTATGCCCTCTATGTCCGCGAGGTCTTCGAGCTCCACGTCTCTGATATCGCGGAAGATCTGGTTGATCGGCCCAACAGTCGGTTCCAGTAGACAGTCGGCGAAATAACCGACGTCCAATCCTCGGACCCTGTGACCACGGGCTTCGAGATATGGCGTAAGAACGGTGCCGATGTACCCGAGATTCCCCGTGACGAGGACCTTCACCTAGTCCTCCACCACATCGGACTTCGACGAGGCGATGAACCGGTCGAGTGCCGCCAGAAGCCAAACCTGATGCGTGTTCTCGACATGGTTGTACGAGGTGCTGTCCACCCAGAAACTGATCTGGCCGTAGCTCCTCAACCGATTGTCAGAGGAGAAGCCGGACAGAACAACGAGATCCAGACCCATCTTCTCCACTTCCATGGCAGCATTTACGATGTCGTCCGATTCGCCGCTACTACTGATCAGGACGACCAGATCCTCTGGGTCAGCATGGGCACGAAGCGCCTCGGCAACCCACCGGTCAAAGCCGTAATCGTTCGCGAAACAGGTGATGAGACTCGACTCGTTGAAATTGACCGCTCTCAGGCCAGCGGCCTTGACGAGGTCAACCGTGACATGGTTGACAATCGCAGCGCTGCCCCCGTTGCCAGCCAGGAGTACCTTCCCACGACGCTTCCCGACCCTTCGAAGAAGGTCCACCAGGCCTTCGAGATCATCCTCTGGTGCGGTTGCAACCAAGAGGGCCAAATTCTCGAAATATCTAGAGAAGAACGTGCTCATGGGGTCGGGCCCGACCGGTCAATCATCAATCGGCAACAGTACCAGCGGCCTACTCAATGTCGCCTGATCAACCAGCCTTCCTCCGGCAAAACCGGAACCAGGGTGACTTGGGTCGCTAGCCTCCGGTCTCAGCTATCAACGATGGAGCCCATCCCTCATGGCATCAAACATTGCCGATGTACAGGCATTTCGGCAATGAAGGTCGTGATCACCGGTGGGGCCGGTTTTGTCGGTTCGAATCTCGTGCGGCACCTACAGGACGTGCGCGAGATCGAACAGACCATCGTCATCGATGACCTCTCATTCGGCTTCCGGGACAACCTCGACGACGTCGATACCACGCTCGTCGAGGGGTCGATCCTCGATATGGAATTGCTGGACGAGGCCTTCACCGGTGCCGATGCCGTGGTCCATCTAGCAGCACGGTCATCAGTTCCAAGATCCGTAGCCCACCCGGTAGCAGCCCATGAAGCCAACGCCACCGGCACCCTCCGCGTTCTGGAGGCCGCCCGACGGGCAGGTGGCCTCCACGTGATAGTGGCGTCCTCCTCATCGGTGTACGGCGCCAACGAGACCCTCCCCAAACACGAGCGCCTCGCCACCCGACCGGTGAGCCCTTACGCTGCGAGCAAACTCGCCACCGAGGCCTACACGCTGGCATGGGGACACAGCTACGGCCTACCGGTCCTCACCCTTCGCTTCTTCAATATCTTCGGTCCTCTCCAACCTCCGCTCCATGCCTACGCGGCAGCTATTCCATCTTTTCTCGCTGCGGCATTCCAGGAGAAGCCGCTTCCGGTGCACGGTGACGGCACACAGAGCCGCGACTTCACCTACGTGGACACCGTCGTAGACGTCCTCACCGGGGCCATCCTCCGGGGGGTGACCAATCTGGAACCGGTAAATCTGGCATTCGGAACTCAGGTGACCCTCTTGGAGGTCATCGGCGAGCTGGAACGTATTCTCGGCCGAAACCTCACCCGTAGCCACCAACCCCCCCGCGTGGGAGACGTCCCCCGGTCACAGGCCGACTCAACGACGCTGCTCGAACTCTTCCCCGACGTAACGCCATCCCCACTCGGCGAGGGACTCGAAGCCACCGTCCGCTGGTTTGAGGAGACCCGACCGTGGGAGCGACAAGCACCCGATTGAAATTCTCTCTCAGCCGCTGATTGGACACCCCAACCACTGGTCAATCAGACGAACTCTTCTCTCCGATGACGAAGTGCCGTCGCCGACTCTCCGGATAGACCGGTACTAGGGCGAGAAGGACCCCCCCGAGCAGGAGAGTGACCGAGATGAGGGCAGCAATGATCCAAGCCGACATCGGATCCACTCGGCTGAGGACGAAGCAGAGAACGCCGATGCTCGCCGACGCGAAGTAGGTCGACCCGACGGCCACCGGAACCGGGAGACCACTGGTCACCAAACGGTGGCTCACATGGTCCTGACCTCCCACGAAGGGGCTACGGCCAGTGGCTAGTCGCGAGAACGTGACCAATGAGGTGTCCAGAATGGGCACAGCGCACGCGATGACCGGAACGATGAACGATTCCGAGACGTCACTCTCGAAACGGAGCTTCACTCCCAAGTAAGAGATCACGAATCCGAGGAATAGGGCCCCTCCATCACCCATGTAAATTCGAGCAGGATGAAAGTTGTGTCGGAGGAAGCCGACGGCACAGCCGGCAAGGCCAATGGCAAGCCCAGCCACCAGAAACTGGCCATTGGAGGCGGCAACGGCGAACAACGTCATCGAACACAACGCCGCCTGGCCCGCAGACAGGCCATCCATGTTGTCCAGCAGGTTGAACGCATTTGTGATGCCTACGACCCAAAGCACGGTGAGGGCACCATCCAATATCGGCTCGCCAGTAAGGGCGACCCCGGCATCCATCCGCCAGAGGACGACCGCACACGCCACCTCGGCCAACAATCGCACCACGGGAGAGAGATTGCGAAGGTCGTCGGCCAAGCCCACAAAGGCCAATCCAAGCGCCAGCAGAAGGACGACGACCAACTCGTCACGTCCACTCACCGGCGGGTGCACCAGCGTCGCCACCATCACCGATGCCGAGAAAGCGACCACAATCGCGACACCACCCAGATATGGAACTGGCGATTGGTGACTCTTGTGCGCACCAGGCCGGTCCAACATCCCAGCTCGGATTGCCACGGCGATGGCCAGCGGCGACAAGGCCATACAGAGGAGCGCCGACACTAAGAATATTGAGAGGTACTCCCACCAGATTCCGGTCATGCCCCGCCTAACTCTGTTGGTCCGAGATCACCGCCCTGATGATGTCATCCAGATCTGAGGTCGGCGCGAATCCCACTAACTCATGGGCCCGTGAGGTATCGGGAACCCGACGTTCCATGTCCTCGAATCCCTCCTCGTAGGCCACGTCGTAGGGGACAAACTCGATGGCACTCGGCGAACCCACCAGACGGACGATCCGCTCCGCGAGGGCGGCCATTGAGACCTCCTCCGTTCCACCCAGATTGAAGACCCGACCCAGCGCCTCAGGATGCTCCGAGAGGGCCAGAATCCCCCCGACCACATCCTGGACGGAGCAAAAGCACCTGGTCTGATGGCCATCGCCGAAGACCGTGAGGGGCTCCCCTCGTAAAGCCTGGGTCACGAAACGAGGGATGACCATCCCGTAACTCCCCGTCTGTCTCGGCCCAACGGTGTTGAACAGTCGGACGATGACTGTCTCGAGCCCCTTCTCCCGCCAGTACGTGTAGGCGAGGATTTCGTCGATGGCCTTCGCCTCAGAATACGACCATCGACTCTTCAGCGGTGAGCCGAGGATGCGGTCGTCATCTTCGGATAGTCGATCCGAGGTGTTCTTCCCGTAGATCTCGGATGTGGAGGCAACCAGTACCCGCTTGCCGTACTTGTGTGCCTTCTCGATGACCGTCTCCGTTCCTCGAATATTCGTCATCAGACTCTCGAGTGGCTTCTCAACGATCAGATTCACCCCAACCGCCGCCGCAAGGTGGTAGACGACGTCGACCCGTGAAACGACGTGGTCCACGAGGTCAGCGTTCAGTACCGACCCGAGTACGAACTCGGCATCTGGGTCGCCCTCGAGGCCGGCGATATTGGACAGGCGCCCGGTAGATAGGTCATCAAGGAGGACCACCTGATCTCCCCGGGCCAGCAACCGATCGGCCAGATGAGATCCGATGAAGCCCGCCCCACCAGTGATCAGTGCGCGCATTCGATGAGCCTACCAACGCCTCTTCAACGCTCGAGGAGCCTCCGATACATCTGGACATGGTCGGAAACAAAGCGGCTGGCCCCGAACCGATCCAACGCCCGTTCGGCAGCAAGGCGCCCCATGGATGCTCGGCGATCCTCATCCTTCAGAAGGCCAACTATGCCCGCGGCCAGACTGTCGGCATTCACGTCGACGACGAGACCGGTCACCTCGTGCTCGACAACCTCCGAAGCACTCCCCACATCCGTCGTCACCCCCGGAACCCCGGCCATCGCCGCCTCGATCAAGGTGACGGGCATGCCTTCATTATCAGACGAGATCACGACAAGATCAGCCGCCGAATAGAGGGTGCCGACATCAGCGCGCCAACCGAGAAGGTGGACCGAATCGCCGAAAACAGCCGACGAACGCCGCAACCACTCGGTCTGATCGCCGTCACCAGCAATGGCCAGTACGGCTTCAGGAATGTCCTCCAGCACGATCTCGAATGCAGAGAGCAACCGGTCAACACGCTTTACCGCCGTGATCCGACCAACGAAGAGCACGATTGGCTGCCCACAGGGGAACCCGAGAATCCGTCGAGCCTCCTCTGGATCCATGACCCCCGGATCGACGACCCCCGGGGCGATCGCAATGAACTGGCCCTCAGTCCCGATCCCCGCCTCGATGAGTTCATCGCGGACCCGCTCACCCACCGCCACCAGTGCGGTGGTCCGTCGTGCAAGAGCCTTCTCAACCGTTCTGACGAGGTGGGTGACTGGCTTCGAGAAATAGCCATGCAGGACATGTCCGTGGAACGTGTGCACCCGTACCGGAACCCGGGTGATGATCGCTGCTAGACGACCTACCACGCCGGCCTTCGCAGTATGGGTGTGGATCACGTGGGGCCGGAACCGTCGTATTTCCCGCACCACCTCCCTCAGGGCTCTCAGATCGCCCAGGACTCGGACGGACCGACCAAGACCGGCCACCGGTGTAACCGGAAGATCAGAGTCTCTCAACTTGAGGAAACTCGCCTCACCAGACCCCAATTGGCCGGCAATCAGACGGGTATCGATGCCATGCTCCCCCAGGCATCGAGTCAGGACACTGGACTGCCAAGCTGGCCCACCAACGTTCATCCGTGCAATTACGCGTAGAACACGGATAGGCCCTTGACCGGTCATGGGCGTGCCTCGGTCAACCACGCCTGGAACATCAAGATCGGCCACAACTGGAACATGAGATCATCTTCTCCCGACCGATGGGTTGCCCAAGTCCGGGCCACCTCCTCCGGTACGAAGTAGCCGCCCTCTGTGAGTAGTGAAGGCTCGAGGAGTTCTTCGGCCCACCCTCGGAGTGGACCCCGTAACCAGTCCCCAACCGGAATCGCGAAACCCATCTTGGGCCTGTCCAGTAGATCCTCTGGGAGGAATCTGGCCGACACTCGACGCAACGCCCATTTCCCCCGACCATCCCGGACCCGATCCCCCGGATGCAGCCTCCACGCAAACTCAAAGAGCTCTGGGTCCAACATGGGGACCCTGGCCTCAAGGCTCACAGCCATCGACGCCCGGTCAACCTTCGTCAACAGGTCATCGGGGAGATATTCCAGTGTGTCCAACAGCATCGCCTGTTCGAATCCTGACCACCCCGCGATCCGGATAAGCCCGGGGACCCGACCTGACCGGCTTGGCCTCTCATCCACACCGAGAACCAGAGTCGATACATCATTCACCGAACTCATCATCATCTGATAGGCGTCTGCCGGGCCTTCCGCCCGCAGCACCCGAGCGACCTTGTGGATCCGGTGTCCAAGGCGTCGCCGGGTCGCCTCGGGTCCCAGCCGGCCCAAACGATCCCACGTCCCGACCCCCACGGCCCCGAGAGCGCCACCGACGGTACGTCGTATACCGGCAGGTGCACGCGCCAGAGTCTTCCGCAGGCCATCTAGGTATCGGTACCGGTCATATCCACCGAAAAGCTCATCTCCACCGTCTCCCGACAGGGCTACGGTCACACTCCCCCGAGCCAGCTGACTCACGAGGAAAGTTGGGATCTGAGAACTGTCGCCGAACGGTTCATCGAACATGAACGGAAGCGCCGGAATTACCTCGCGAGCGTCGGTAGGGCTGACCATCAACTCATGGTGGTCCGTTCCGAGATGCGAAGCCACCGCTCTCGCATGAGGGGATTCGTCGTACGCGTCCTCAGTGAATCCAACCGTGAACGTCTGGATCGGGTTTGGAGAACGATCCGCCATGAAGGCGGCGACCGTTGACGAGTCAACGCCACCAGATAGAAAGGCGCCAATCGGAACGTCGGACACCATTCGCGATCCCACCACACCTCCGAGGACCTCCTCCAACTCGTCCACCGCGTCCTCACCGCGGGGCGCCCCAGAGGCTGATGCCAACGCCCCGATGGCTGTATCAACAGGCGACCAGTAGCAGACCTCCTCGATACGACGACACCGATCGTCGAATCGCTCAACGTGCCCAGGACGCACCTTGGACACGCCGCTGTAAATCGACCATGGAGCTGGGATGTATCCGCTGCGAACGAGATCGGCGACCGAGTCTCGGTCGATCGATGGGGAGAACCCCGGTACCGCAGCGAGCGCCTTCAACTCAGACCCGAAGAGGAGGGAACCCTCATGGACACCGTGGTAAAGCGGCTTCTCGCCGAACCTGTCCCTCCCGAGCCAGAGTTCCTTTCGCCTGGTGTCCCATGCAGCGAAGGCGAACATCCCGACGGCCAGTTCGAGGGTCCGAACCACCCCAAGACGAGCAAACCCCTCAACAAAAACCTCAGTATCAGAATGCCCTCGGAAGGACCCCGCGTCGAGTCCGGCCCCGGTCACCAACTCGGTGGCGTTGTACAACTCCCCGTTGTAGGCGATGACCCAACCGCCATCCGCCGAATGCATCGGCTGGTGCCCAGCCTCGCTCAGATCGATGACGGACAGCCGACGATGACCTACGGCCAGGCCCGACCGGGGATCGGACCACACCCCGCGGTCGTCCGGACCGCGATGGTCCAATCGGTCGGCCATGGTGCAGGCCAATGCCCTGAGATCGGCTTCCGATCTTCTACCCGAGGGATCCAGCAGACCCGCCAATCCACACATGTCAGCGACGGTCTGAAGGGACGACCCTTCGTAGAGCTCCGCCCAACCGTGTCGTACCCGCCCAACGTCTTGCCTTTCTGATTAGCGCACCGGCGAGGTCTTTCCACCCACGCTGTACGAGCCCAACTCGGACTCCAGACTGAAACGAAGTCATGTACGGATCAGGTACACCAGCCGAATCAGCCCACGCCAGAATCGACTTAACGCTCTCTTCGCGGGCATAGATGAAGAGATTCGTCCGGTAGTACCACGCCACGTCATCCATCTCCAGGAGACGCCCGCGGATAACGTCCAGCGAACGGTAACCATGGGCGGCAAAGAGCCTCTCCCAATGCACAGGCCAGCGCTCGTTCACATGCCCGACCCCCCCCTGGCCAGGGGGAGCTGCGCTGAACGCCACGACAGGAGCGAGGTTCACCAGGCTCGACACGAGGAGCTCCTCGTGTTCGGAGGACAGGTGCTCAGCGACTTCCAGACAAATAGCTAGATCGAACCGGCGATCGGTTTCAATTCCCTGCGAGAGGTCGACCACCCTAAAGGTGGAAGAGGGAGCCTTATAGACAGCGGCGACGGGCGCCCCATCCAACCCCAATACATCGTCGACCCCATGTCGAATCCACTCCGCCACGAAGACCCCGGGTCCACAACCGACATCAACCACACTGGACGGCCCGATGGCCTGATCGAGGAGCTCTACGATGACAGTGGCCGACGGAACCGTGTCATCCAGACCGCCGTAGTCAACCGGATCAAACCAGGTGTCCGAGCACGCTCCTCGGCCCACACGATTTTCAGACCCCGAGATTGACCCTGCCACCTCGCGAGTATGCCCGACCCACCGTGAAGCAGACGGGACAGCCGCACGCCACCATTAGTCTGGACCTGGTGCAGGATCTTCTAGTGGTCGATGAGTGGCTGGACAGCGACACGTGTCAGCGCCTCATGAACGACGGGGACCTTCTCTGCCCAACCACAAAAGGTCGTGTCTTCCACGGCGGTCGCCACTTTGTGCCGAATACATCGGATAACTGGCACCGACTCTGCCGAGAATCAGATGCTTGGCGGTCGCTCGAACGTCGACTTGGTTCGCGAGAGTTTCTCTCGTGGATTATGTCGGAGTTAGGTAGTGGATCTGGGTCGTCCGATCTCGTTCCCGTCCAGTTGTACAGCGCTCCACGGTCCGCTATCGCTCGCTTCTTTCGGGGACCGGAAGTGGTCGAACTGCCGAGGCGGAGCCAACCACTGAAATGGGCCAAGAGCAGTCTCTACCACGCGCTACTCGGACTGCGACGCCGCATCCGGTTTCACCTAACCCGAATACTTCACCGGAGGAATGCCGTAGAACTCCTATGTGACTACTCGCGTGCTTCAAATGGTTACGGGCGCGTGATCCACCGGGACAGCGACATGCGACGGTACGTGTTCCTCCTGTACCTCAACACGCTGGACGACGCCGACGGTGGCGACCTCGACGTCTATCGGCTGGCAGATCCCTCTAATGGCTCACCAGCATGGCCTGATGACAACCAGTGCGTTCTGGAGAGATCTGTACGACCAGCGGAAGGGCGCCTCGTGGTCTTCCGAAACGCCCACGACTCGTTCCATGGGGTGTCGACAATGCAAGGGCATGACTCGATCAGGCACTTCATTTACGGTGGATTCACCCAACTTGGTGGAACGAATCCGGACATGATCGGTTCGACGGAGGCCATCTCAACGGAGTTCCACCTGTACGCCTGACATCTACCGCCCGACTCGACGCCAAGCTCGACAAAGCGGCTATAGCGCCCACCAGTGGAATCGCCGGGGAGATAGTGAGTGCGAATCCGCAGACCCGTAACCTCATCGCCGACCCCTTGTTCGACGATCATGCGCCCGGCTACAGGCTCGAAGATACGACTCCCCACACCGATCACTGCCATATACGGAGCGGATCTCCGCCGCTGACCGGTCGGCCCGCTCCCTCGCCGCACTCAGGTCAGCCAATACTTCAGAGATCGCCTCGGCCAACCCCTCGGCATCACCAGGCTCAACGAGACCCTGATATCTGCCAAGGATGTCCCGAAT
>Ga0066372_10000987_pt1 | contig 11143 bp, 10 predicted proteins | sample Knorr_S15_td_250_FD_77011 | JGI IMG/M metagenome (GOLD analysis project Ga0066372, IMG submission 77011) | Marine microbial communities from Southern Atlantic Ocean transect - Knorr_S15_td_250_ad_251m_LV_A | ecosystem: Environmental > Aquatic > Marine > Oceanic | place: Southern Atlantic ocean... | reverse complement strand
GGAATATATTTTAGGAAGCCTTAAGCTTTCTCCTGTGGGGAGCCTTCTTGAGAAATGTATGCTTGCAAGAGAAACCCTTGATAATATTGGGGACCCTCTTTTAGATGAACTTGGTAGATGGAATGAAGGGGCATGCAATCAATTTGATCTTAATAAAGAGCGTAAAAAAATTGAAGATGATTTAATTCAAGAATATGGCTCGGTCTCGGTATATGGTCAGTTTAAATAGGCATCAATTATCTTTAATCTTTTTTGCATGTTTATTACTTGTTAGCTGTGGTTCAGATGTAGATCCTGGGAAAATAGAGGGATCTCCCCGATCCATTGATTCAATTTATGAACAAGATTTAAGATTCTTTAAAACAAAAGAAAGTTTATTTGGAATAGAGGGTGAGGAAGACACATCACAGATTTTGTTTGGAGATCTTCACGTGCATACCACATATTCAATTGATGCATTTACGCTGGAGCTTCCAATGATGGGGTTACAAGGCGTTCATGATAGTTCTATGGCATGTGACTTTGCTAGATATTGTGCAAATCTAGATTTTTTCAGTTTTAATGACCATGCGGAAAGTTTGACACCTGATCATTGGCGTGAACAAAAACAAATTATTCAACAATGCAATATTTCTAATGATGATCCCATCACCAATGATTTAGTTGTTTTTCCTGGATGGGAGTGGACCCAAATTGGTACAACCAAAGAAAATCATTGGGGGCACAGGAATGTAATTTTTAAAGATATTCAAGATTTGCCTGCAAGACCGATTGGTTCAAGAACTCCTGAGACTGGCTTAGGAGTTTTTGATACGACACAACAAGCAGTTGGTGCGCGGTGGCTTGACCCGTTTAATTTTAAACGATATTCAGATCTAAATTGGTTATTAGATACAGTACGAAATATTCCTTTTTGTGAGGATGGAGTTGATTCAACTGAGCTCCCTTTAGATTGTTACGAATACGCTAGAACCCCGAGAGATCTTTTTTTAAAACTTGATGAGTGGGGAAGTGACAGCATAGTCATCCCTCATGGACAGTCTTGGGGTTTTCATGTTCCTACTGGGACATCTTGGGATAATCGATTAAACGAAATGGGACATGATTCAAGTAAACAAGTTTTATTAGAAATAATGTCAGGACATGGGAATAGTGAGGAATTTAGGAATATTTCAGCAGCTAATTTTCTTCAAAACGATGAGTTGAGTTGCCCTGAGCCAACAGATAACTTTTTGCCTTGTTGTTGGCAGGCTGGTGAAATGCAGAAAAAACGTTGCGACGGTTTAACTGATGATGAATGTAATGCTAGAGTTGAATTAGCAAAAAAATACACTTTAGCTGGAGGGCCATATTCTAATATGGTTTTTCCAGAAGCCAAGCCAGAAGAATGGTTGAATTGCGATCAATGCACTGATTGCTTTAAACCAGCATTTAATTATAGGCCTAAGCAATCAGCTCAATATGCTTTAGCCATTTCTAATTTTGAATCTTTAGATAGCGACTTTCAAAGATATAAATTTGGTTTTATAGCTTCTACAGATGATCATACTGCGCGACCAGGAACCGGATATAAACAGTATGAAAGACGAAAAATGACTTTTGCAACTGGAGCAAAATCTGAAATATGGGAATATAAAATTAAATCAGAAGATCCAAATTTTCCAGAGTTACCAAAGATTACTCCAGGTGAGAGTCAGCCTGATACTGAGCGTGCTTCAAGTTTTGTCTATCCGGGTGGTATTCTTGCAGTGCATTCGGAAGGAAGAGGTAAAGATGAGATTTGGACAGCATTAAAAAATAAGAATGTTTATGGAACTAGTGGACCAAGAATATTATTATGGTTTGATTTAGTGAACTCCCCAAATGGAAAAGTACCTATGGGGTCAGAAATTGTGATGAGTCAAAACCCAAAATTTGTAGTTCGCGCAGCTGGCAGTCTTAAACAACTTAGTGGATGCTCTGATGAATCTATCGATTCACTCTCACCAAAAAGACTGGAATATCTATGCGCTGGTGAATGTTATAACCCAAGTAATGAGCGTCACAAAATTGAAAGAATTGAGGTAATTAAGATTACCCCTCAATCATATGCAGGTGAAGAAATTGACCCACTTATTCAAGATTCATGGAGGATTTTTGACTGTTCTAATTCTTCTGAATGCTATATTGAATTTGAGGATGAAAATTATTCACGTGATAGCGTCTATTATGTTAGGGCTATTCAAGAAGCTACTATGGCAATTAATGGAGCCCAAACAAGTTCATTTAAACAAGAATTTAAATTATGCAAAGGCAGCTTTAGAACTGACTTAAAGGATGATTGTCTTTATCCTGCAAATGAAAGAGCTTGGTCTTCTCCAATTTTCTTAAATAAACCTTAACTATTTTTGTATTTTATTTTGTTGGCTATGGATCTTGGGATCTTAATTAAATCAGCAATTTTAAAGTATAGACTTTCTTCATAAGGGTTTATGATTTTATCGATTGCTACTAGCTCCCATAATGTTTTTAGTAGCTCTAATTTTTCATCTTTTGAGTGAGTATCATTTATCTTTTTAACAGTTGGATATATTGATACAGAGTTCTCAGTTTCATCTATTATTTTTTTTATAATAGTTGAAGCTTTTTCATCTCCCAAGGTAATTTTGCTTGCTCTGTTTTTGATTAACTCTAATTCAGAAGTGTCTAATTTTCCATCGCTAATAGCTAATTCAAACATTAGCCTTAACGCAACATCAGCCTCATGAGTATTTAAATTTTCTATAGGTTGTTTTTTATTAAAGAGATTTTTTAACATTTTTTTGATGTTTAAATATTGTTTATTTTAAGTTTTAATTTTAAATAATCTCGAGGATGCTTAAAAAATGTTCCTAAAAGGATTATAGAATTTAGCATTAAAGATCTGTTTTCAATATATATTTTATCAATTTTAGCTAATTTCAATGGATCGCTCATATCATAGCCTAAGATTTGAGAAAGCCCAGTAATCCCCGGCTTAACTTCATATATATTATTATCAGATCTAACATTTGTAAGTTCATTTTGAGTTGGGAGACCAGGCCTAGGACCTACTAAATTGATATCTCCTTTAATGACGTTAATTAGCTGAGGAAATTCATCTAACTTTAGGGTTCTAATGAAAGCCCCAACTTTTAGATGAAAATCTTTTTCTATATCATGAGTTCCTGCTTGAGGTGCATTTTTTTTCATTGTTCTTATCTTATAAATTTTAAAAGTTCGTTTGTTGATACCTAACCTTTCTTGTGAAAAAAAAAGTGGTCTTCCATCTTCACATAAGACAAGAAATGATACAAAAGCTACGAGAGGAGCAAATAAAATTATGCCTACAAAGCAAATGATATTTCTAAGGGCTATTATGATCATTGTCTTCAAGTTAAAATATATATTTTAAAACATTAATATGATTATTGCTGTAACTGGGTCTAGTGGTTCCATTGGAAGAGAGCTAATCCCCTTTTTGGAAAGTCTAGGTCATAATGTGTTAAAAGTATCATCCTCAATTGTGAGTGATGGAGAATTAAATTTTTCTTTTGATCAACTGAAGAATAAATCAATATCTCAATATGTTGATATTCTGATTCATCTCGCATCTTTGAATGCTAATCTTGATGAGGAAAAAATTAATCAAGAAATACAGTTGACGGATGATGTTTTGTCAGGATTATCTTCACTTCAGTGTAAAAAGTTAATTTTTTTCAGCACAGCAAAAGTCTATGGAGATAATGCCTTTGAAGATGTTATTTATTCCGAGTCTTCTTCATTAGATCCAGTTTGCTCGTACGGAAAAGCAAAACTTGGTTGTGAGCAGCTAATTAAAAGTAAATCACCAAGCTTAGAATTAGACTCATTAATTTTGAGGCTACCTCCAGTGCTCAACCAATCTACAGATACAAATATTGCAAAGTTGATAAACTTAGCTAATAGGGATTTAATATTCCCTACTTTTATAGAAGGAGATACCAATAAAAGGAGCTTTATATCATTCAATAATCTTAAAACCATAATGTCGTATATTTTGAATAACACCGATGTAATTGAAAGAAATGAAATTTATAATGTTGCTGACGAAGGCTTTATTTCATTAAATGAATTATTAGGAAAGACAAGAAGGAAGAAACCTTTATTAGTTTTGCCAAGGATAGTGTCATATATATTTTTTAAAATTCCTTTTATTCGCAATTTACTTCTTAAGTTGTATGGTAATTTTGTGTTAGATAATTCAAAACTTAAGCGTGAGTTGGGTGTTACACTCACAAGTACTAGCAAAGCGCTGTCAATAATTTATAAATGAACTTAATTGGATCGAAATTACAGACTTTAGAAAGAAAGAAAAAAGTATTACTAGTTCTTGGTAATGATTTAATTTTAGCTTTCATTTGTTGGCTTGTTTTTGGTCCGCCGATGGCAACTTTCATAGCATCGGAATTTTCTACAGGAATCTTAGAGATTTTTTATTCAGAGTGGATTTCATTTTTTTTCCCCGCTATTCTTGCAATTTCTTATCTATATATCTTTGGTTTTTATAAGTCATTAATAAAGTTTTTTGATTCTAAAGATTCTATCTTTTTAAGCTTAACTGGCTCTCTAATTTTTGGATTTACATGGTCCTTAATTCATGTGTATCAATTTCAAATTGTTTCAACAACATTTTTATCTATTGCATTATTGCAAGGTTTTCTTTTATCGGCTGTCTTTTATGCTTTTCTCAATATTTCTAGAGATATTGCTAAGTATCTTTTATACCCCTATGACACAGACCCAGATGCTAGACCAATAGTGATTTATGGAGCTGGTGCTACTGGCAATGAGTTATTTCAATCAATTATGCTTGATCGATCAAAAAAATTAATTGCTTTTTTTGATGATTCTAAGAATCTGAAAGATCAACAAATTAATAACATTCCAATACTTGGTTCTTTTAACAATTTAAAAAATTTAAAAAACGAGCATCCTAATCTAGAAGTTTTGCTAGCTATTCCAAACATACAGACTGAGAAGAGAAGAGAGATAATATCAAGACTTGAGAAAATCAAGGTTGCAGTAAGAACTGTACCCTCTTTTCATGAGCTTATTTCAGATCAAAAAAAGATGACGGATATTCAAAATCTTTCTATTGATGACATATTACCTAGAGCACGGGTTACAGAAGATGTTTTAGAAAATGCCTCTGAGAAAATTTTACTTGTAACTGGAGCAGGGGGTTCCATTGGTTCTGAAATTGTTCGTCAACTTCTTGGAAATAAGCCAAAGTCAATTATTCTATTTGATGTATCAGAATACAATTTATTTAATGTTGAGCGGGAATGTAATGCAATAAAGTTATCAAAAAATATTCAAACAAATATTATCCCTGTACTAGGAGATATAAGAGATCAAAAGAATTTAAACTCCTTATTCAAAAAATTTACAATTAATTGCATTTACCATGCAGCTGCTTATAAACATGTCCCACTTGTTGAGGATGTGAATAATATTTCAAAGGCTTGTGAAAATAATATTATTGGAACATTTAATTTAGCAAAAGCTTCAGTTGAGAATAAGGCTGAGTCATTTGTAATGATATCTACGGATAAAGCAGTTAGGCCTTCTAATATTATGGGGGCTTCAAAAAGAATGGCAGAAATGATAATACAGTCCTTAAATTCAGAAAATTCTTTAACTAAATTTTGTATGGTGCGATTTGGAAATGTTATTCATTCATCAGGTTCAGTTATTCCATTATTTTTAGATCAAATTGCCCTAGGTGGGCCTGTAACCGTTACAAATAAGGAAGTGACAAGATATTTTATGACCATTCCAGAAGCTTCAAATTTAGTATTGCAGGCTGCTCAGATGGCAGATGGTGGCGAAGTATTTATTTTAGATATGGGTAGTCAATTAAAAATATATGATCTTGCAGAGAAATTAATTCATTTATCTGGAAGAAATATTACTTCTGAACCAGGTGGCGATGGGATTGAGATTGTTGAGATAGGGTTGAGACCAGGTGAAAAAATGTATGAGGAATTATTAATAACCGGCGATCAACTTGCAACAAAAAATCCTAAAATCTTTAAATCTATGGAATCATTTCCAAAGCTAGAAGAGATCGAGTTATTAATAGAGCAAATCAAAGAAGCAATTTCGAATAATGAATATGAAAACTTAATTAATCTTTTTAAAAATCATGTAGAAGGATACAAACCATGATTATAGGAAGAAATCAAATATTGAGTTTTATTTGTTTATGCTTGTTTTCGACAATTCTTTTATCTGAAACAATTATAGATAAACTTTCTTTAGATAAAAATTTTGAAATAACAATTTACGCATCTGGCATAGATTCACCTAGACAGCTAGCAGAAGGCGATGACAAAAGGATTTATGTTGGCTCTCGAAAATCAGGAAAAATCTATGCAATTAGAGATACTGATAACAATGGAGTAATAGATGAAAGAAGATTGGTTGCAGAAAATCTTACTTTTGCCACAGGCGTAAGTTTTTATGACGGAGATTTGTATTTTTCTGAAATAAATAAGATATGGAAAATTGAGAATATTTCTAGACATCTAAAGCAAGATCAATCAAATTTGCCAAAAAAAATCCTTGTTACAGATAATTTACCAAGTGATGAGTGGCATGGGTGGAAATGGATCAAACATGATGATGATGGAAACCTATACGTTAATGTTGGTGCCCCTTGCAATGTTTGTGTTAAAGAAGATAAAAGATATGCATCGATTATTAGATTTAACAATCAATCTTGGGATTATATAGCTAGAGGCGTCAGGAATTCAGTTGGTTTTGATTTTCATCCAATCTCAAAAAAATTATTTTTTACTGATAATGGACGAGATTGGTTGGGAGATGATTCTCCATCATGCGAATTAAATAGGGTAGACAATGAAGGAAGTTTTTATGGGTTTCCATACAAGCATGCCACTGATGTAATGGACCCTGAGTATGGAAATTTAAATCCTGGTTTTAAATTTGTTGACCCAATAGCGCCACTTGGTCCACATGTTGCTCCAACTGGTATAGCATTCTATTCAGGAAATATGTTTCCAAAGGAATATAGCAATAATCTTTTTATTACTCTTCATGGTTCATGGAATCGTTCAAAAAAATCTGGATACAAGGTAGTGCGAGTAAAATTTAATGATACAGGAGATGTAATTTCTATTGATGATTTTATTTCTGGCTGGTTGCAAGGAGAAAAAGTGCTAGGGAGACCAGCCGCAGTGCTAGCAGCTAAAGACGGAAGCATAATAATTTCTGATGATTACGCAAATCTTCTTTATAAAGTGTCATATAAGAAATAAATGCTTGATTTAGACTGTTTACTGAATGTTGCTAAAGATGCTGCTAAATTAGCCGGAGATCATCTTAATGAGAATAAACAAAAGAATCTAAAAGTTCTACTTAATGAAGGTAGAGATATTAAGTTACAAATCGATCGAGATGTAGAAGAATTAATTAAAAGTGAAATAGGTTCCCAAAGTGATTTCCCGATTCTAGGTGAGGAGTCTGGTCAATCTGATAAAATTAGAGACTATTATTGGGTGGTTGACCCATTGGATGGAACTTCAAATTATTTTCGTAATATTCCCATTTGTTGTGTAGCAATCGCTTTGATGAATAAGTTAACTCCAGTTCTTGGTGTCGTTAATGATTTTAATAATGACCATTTGTATTTTGCGCATCAAGGTATGGAAGCTTACAGGAATGATGATCTAATTAATGTTTCTAAAATTGATACTAAGATAGATGGTACTTTGCTTACAGGTATTCCAGCAAAGACTAGTTATACAGACGAAGAATTTCGTTCTATGATAGTTGAATTTCAGCAATGGAAAAAAATAAGAATGATTGGTTCTGCGGCTATGGCTTCTGCATATGTTGCTTCAGGAAAAGCAGAAAGATATCAAGAAAATGGAATTTTTCTATGGGATATTGCTGCAGGAGCTGCTTTGGTGAATGCTGCAGGTGGTTCTGTTATTATTTCTGACATCCAATCTGATTTTAGAGTTGATGCAAGATTCTCCAATTCTTGTATCAAGGAGTAATTCTTATGAATGCTACTGAAATTGTTGCAGTTACATCACGTTCATTTAGTAAAAATAAGTTTTTAGTAGGAGAGCTTAAAAAAAAATATTCTAATGTGATTCTAAATGAAACTGGTAAGACTTTGAGAGATGATAGTCTTATAGAGTTTTTAAAATCTGCTGACAAAGTAATTATTGGAATTGAAGATTTATCTGCTGCGAATTTATCTAAGCTATCCAATCTTCGTGTAATTAGTAAATATGGGGTGGGTTTAAATAATATAGATTTAGATTTTTGTAAAGCCAATGGTATTAAGCTTGGTTTTGTCCCAGGTGTTAATAAACAAAGCGTCGCTGAGTTGACTCTTACATTAATATTAATAGGTTTAAAAAAAATTCATCAAAATCATTTTGAGATTAGACAAGGAGAATGGCCTCAAACAAAGGGTTATGAGCTTAAGGGAAAAACAGTTGGGATTTTAGGTTTCGGAAATATAGGTCAAACTCTTGCGCAACTCTTATCTCCATTCCAATGTAAAATTAATTTCTTTGACGTAAGAAATTTTCAAATTGATGAATTAGATAATTTTTGTTTAAAAAATCATATAGATATTAAAAATATAAACCAAAAAAGCATGAATGATGTTCTTGTTGAATCAGATATTATAAGTATTCACTTGCCTTTGAATGATGAAACTGAAGATATGATTAATGCTGATGTGCTTTCAAAGCTTAAACCATCTGCGGTTATTGTTAATACGGCTAGAGGAGGTATAGTTGTAGAGGAAGATCTAGCTAATTTTTTAAGAATTTATGATGATTCATTTGCTGCATTTGATGTTTTTAAAGAAGAACCTGTTATAAATAATAATCTGTTTAATTTAAAGAATTTTTTTGGAACCTCTCATCGTTCGAGCCTGACCTATGAAGGAATTAATTCTATGGGAATGGCAGCAATCAAAGGATTAGATGATAATATTGAAATTAAATAGAGAATTTTTATGAAAGATATATCAATTGGTACCTGGCTAAGTCTTCCCAATGAGTCAATTGCTGAGATATTTTCAAAAGCTGGCTATGAATGGGTTGTAATAGATTTAGAACATAGTGCAATTAACATCCATCAGGCAGAAAATTTAATCCGAATCATCGATTTAGCTGGTTCAAAACCTTTCGTAAGGCTGTCTAATCATGATAATGCGCAGATAAAGAGAGTATTAGATGCTGGAGCAAAAGGAATTCTTGCTCCAATGATTGAAAATTCTAGTCAAATTGAATCAGTCATTAGTGCATGTCATTATCCGCCAAAGGGTGAAAGAGGTATGGGTTTAGCTCGTGCACAAGGTTATGGATCGAGTAAAGCAAAAGATGATTACATTCAAAATGGGTGCAATGCAATAGAAATCTTTGCTCAAATTGAATCTAATGAGGCTTTAGAAAATATCTCATCAATTTTTTCTCAATCAATTGATGGTTATTTCATAGGTCCGTATGACTTGTCTGCATCTTTAGGATCTCCAGGCAATTTTAAGACTAAAGAATTTATTGATGCAGAAAAGAAAATCTTAGCTGCGGCAAAAGATGCAAACATTAAATGCGGTTACCATTTGGTCGAACCTGTTGTTGAAGAAATAGAAAAACTATCTAATTTTGGTTATAACATGATTGCCTTCAGTGTAGATATCAGAATGCTAGATTTTATTTCTCGCAAACCTTTTAATCAGACATGAATCAAACACTGGGTGTAATCCCAGCAAGGATGTCATCTTCTCGATTTCCAAATAAGCCATTGGAAAAAATTTTAGGTATACCAATGCTTGCTCATTGTTATGAAAGAGCTTTACTTTCACAGGTTTGCGATCATCTAGTAGTGGCAACTCCAGATCAAGAAATTATTAATTGGGCAAATGAATATAAAGTTCCAGTTCTTTTAACAAGCCATGATCACGAAAGAGCTACAGAACGAGTAGCGGAAGTTATAGATATATTAGAAACTGAAGGTCAGTTTTTTCAAAATATCTTACTACTCCAGGGCGATGAACCACAAATCCACCCGGATGATGTTATTAAATTACATGAGGCTTTTCATGGTAATAAGTTCAATGTTGTAAATTTAGTTTACCCCATCGAGGGAGACGATTTATCTGATCCAAATGTGGTTAAAGTAATAATAAGCAATTCTAATAGTATTACTTTTTTGACTAGATCCCACGTACCCCATGATAGCAAAAAGGGTATTAGGCAGCTTGGGATGATTGGGTTCACGAATGAAGCTTTAAAAACCTATATTAAGCTTAAGATGACCCCTTTAGAAATTTTAGAATCTATTGATATGATGCGTTTTCTAGAAAATGATATATCAATTCAAGGGGTTTTTGCTTCGTCTCAAATTATTGGTGTAGATAAACCAAGTGATATTCAGAAAGCTGAGAAGATGATGAAGGGTGATGGTTTTTTAGAACAATATCAAAAAAAATATCTTTAATAGTGTTAAAAAAAATCCTTATTTTAAGCGATGGAATACCTGGTCATTTTAATCAATCAAAAGGTATTGCTAGATTACTTACTGAAAGATTTGAATGTTCTGTAACCACTGAAGAAATCTCTTATAGAATCAATTTCATAAGATCAATTATTATTTTTTTAGCTCGTATATTGTGCAAGATTGGAAGCCCCATGAGTTTTAAGATGGTTACTTTATTTTTTGATAACATCATCATGAAAGATTTTGATCTAATAATTGCTGCAGGGGGAAATACAGCTCCATTAACAGCAGCATTAAAAAATCTATCTAATAAGCCCGCTATTCAACTTGGATCCCCTAGAGGACTTCATTCATCATTGTTTGATGCGCTTATTACTGTAGAGAAATATTTTGAAAGTCCCACAAATATCGTTGTAGATATTACTCCAAATTTATATTCTCCAATGATATGCACAGAGGCTTCTAGGGCAGAGAACTTTAAAAGACATATATTATTTTTAATAGGTGGAAATGGTATTGGGTATTTTTATTCATTAGAAGAGTGGCAGGTACTGATTTCACAAATTCACACATTATATGATTCAACGAAGCTACCAATTACCATTGTTACATC
>Ga0066372_10000983_pt1 | contig 11164 bp, 6 predicted proteins | sample Knorr_S15_td_250_FD_77011 | JGI IMG/M metagenome (GOLD analysis project Ga0066372, IMG submission 77011) | Marine microbial communities from Southern Atlantic Ocean transect - Knorr_S15_td_250_ad_251m_LV_A | ecosystem: Environmental > Aquatic > Marine > Oceanic | place: Southern Atlantic ocean... | reverse complement strand
TACCGTGAGGACCGCGTAGTCGTCCATTATAGTCGACATCATCTGGGCAGTGGCTCTGATTCTCCAACCCTCGTAGCTTTCACGATTATCGAGCTCCCCGAGAATAACCTTCCATCCAGCGGACTCGTAGAGTTCCGCAGAATTCAGGTCAGTGGTGTAGAAAGCTCCCGCTCCTCCATGGTATCTCTCTGCGTGAGAGACCCAGTTAGGTGGATCATCAATGTCTGGAATAGTGACAATCTCGGCAGATATTCGCCGATTTTCTAGCCAAGCCTCCAGCATGGATTTCCTCTCCTCTGCTGTCCATGGGTTCAGAATCGACTCAGGACGGTTGGAGGATCCTATTGCTATGATTAGTGGTAGATCCTTAGAATTCGATAATCGCCATTGCTCCGCGGCCTCGATCATCAGCGTGTGTCCCCTGTGAACGGGCTGGAAGCGTCCAAGAACAACCACGCCGGGTCCTGGCGCGGACTCGGGGGGCTCGGGATAAATGGGCAGTTCGGTCATAGCACGGCCCCCATGGCTTCGGGCATTGTAGTTCCGCCCAGATACCACTCATCGGGCTCGAGATACTCTCGTCCGATGAGAAGTGGGCAGCCCAATTTCCTCGATTGTTCAAGCAAGGAGTACAGGGACTTACTCAATGACCTATGCGACTCCATGGTTGGCAGAATTCGGGAGTCCTTGGAAGGATCCATCGTCTCCCCCAGACTCTCCCTGCGATTCATCCAATCGAGAATTACCGATTCTGAGTAAGCCGCTCTATCAGTTTTCGAGAGTGCTTCTGTGAACTCCTCCCATACTCTTGGTCGTACGAATTCATCGTCGCTGGAAATAGGCCTGCCTAGAATTGGTTCCACGTACAGGAAGAGTCGTGCGTCCCAACAGCGCCACTGGGCTATGGAGCACCACCTTGCAAGAATGATTCCAAACTCGCAAACTGATTGTGGGTGCTGTACAGAAGGTGTTTCCGCAAGAGAGATGTAATCTGAGTTATCAACCAATTCGAGGAAATCGCCTTCTAGGTCAACTTCAAAGTCCCGGTGAAATCTTGGATCGGGCTCGGGTCTAATGCTTCGTAGAGACTGATCTTCCATTCCCGAGGCCATATCCTCTATTGTCATCCTCAACAGGCTTTCGAATGCCGGCAGGTCGACTAGACGGAGAATGACGTCGGCCATGATGCTCATGACCTGCCTGTGTCCAAATAACCCTCGCTTGGCAGAATCTCACTCTGTGGCGCCACCGTATTCAAGAACGTAGGGCTTGGCGGCATAGTAAGCAGGGTGATGCTGGAACTGGTTGGGATTCTTGTGGCGACTATTGATGAGCAAATCAAGTCCCTCGAGGAGGAGATTTCTAAGACCAAGTACAACAAGGCCACTCAGGGCCACATTGGCAAGCTCAAGGCAAAGATCGCCGCGCTGAGGCAACGCAAGGAGAAGGCCCAAGCCCATTCAAGGTCCAGCGGCGGCGCAAAGGGCTTCGAGGTAAAGAAGTCAGGAGACGCCTCAGTTTCTCTGGTTGGTTTCCCAAGCGTAGGAAAGTCAAGCCTAATCTCGCAGTTGACAGGGGTCGCGTCTAATGCTGGGGACTTTGCTTTCACCACGCTGACGTGCATCCCAGGAGTGATGGATCACCGTGGTGCTAAGATACAGATTCTGGACCTTCCCGGGCTAATCAAAGGAGCCTCTGAAGGTAAAGGTAGAGGTAGGGAGATACTCAACGTAATTCGTGGTTCTGACATGGTTCTATTCGTGATTGATCCCTTCCAGAAGTCCCACTTCGATATCCTGAACCAAGAGTTGTGGAATGCGGGCATGAGGCTTAATCAGACCCCTCCGCAGGTTTTCATAACAAGAACTAGGAGGGGGGGTATCGAAGTGCGCTCTACCTTGGAGCAGACACACCTTACTGACGAGGAAATTAAATCCATTGTAAGGAGCTTTGGCATAGTCTCTGCGACTGTGACTCTCAGAACAGACGTAACAGATGATCACATAGTCGATACGCTCGCAGGTAATAGGTTGTACAACAACTCAGTAATCGTAGTCAACAAGATTGACCTCGCAACCAAGGAGGACATGTCTCGAGCCCACGATGGGTTACCTGAAGATTGGCCTGTCCTCAACGTCTCAGCCAAGACCGCTGAGGGCATAGATCAAATGAAGGATTTCATATTCGACAACCTGAGATTCATGTCGATTTACCTAAAGCCACAGGGGCAGGAGGCGGACCTCGTTGAGCCACTGATTGTCAAGGACACATCGACTATACGAGATGTTTGCGCAAAACTACATCGGGATTTCCTACGGAAGTTCCGTTTCGCGAGGGTGAAGGGACCCAGTGCCAAGTTCGATTGGCAGAGGGTTGGGATGGATCACCTACTGAAGGACGGTGACCTACTGACAGTAATTCTGAGGAAGTCTTAGTGCCGATGCGATGTATTCACCAATGAGATGCCTATCCTGAGTCATGGAGGAAGGGGTCATGGGGCTTCTACGACGGGACGATGTGCAGGGGCTGCTGCAACATCTGGAGATGCGTGGCAGGACCTACATCGCGGTTTTCGCACTAGGATTCCTTGCCGGTTACCCGGCAGCTGAGGTGATTATCGAGTGGTTTATAGAATCCGATGGGTATGTTCCAGAAGGAGTAGTAGTAATAATCCTCCAACCACTTGAGGTAATCCTGCTACAACTCAGGATTGCGGGTCAAATCGGTCTTGGGCTGATGGTGCTTGCTGTGGTAATAGACCTGTCCTGGAACGGAAGATCAATCATCTCCGAGGGCGCAAGGAATGTGACTTGGAGAGTAGGATTTGTCAAGGCTGTCTCGGTACTGTTCACGACGTTGGTGCTCGGAGCGTTGGGTCTGGCATACGCGCATACCGTGCTCATTCCGTTCCTGCTTCAGTACCTCTCAGAGGATGCTGCTGCGTCTGGTTTGCAGTCGACCTGGCAGCTTCAATCTTGGATTGGTTTCGTTACCGGTCTGTACTTCTCATCTGCGGTCGGCTTCCAAGTCCCGGTTGTTGTTGTGGTTCTGCTCAGATCGGAGCTCATAGAGCGGAGCGTTATAGTCGAGAACAGGGGCGTACTATGGTTCACAGCTCTCTTCTTAGGGGCCCTGATATCTCCACCAGATCCGATCTCACTATTCCTAGTGGGGGGGCCGATGCTGGTTCTCCTCGAATTGGCATTGATATACGACAAAGCATTCTCGGATGATTAATTCAGTCTTCGATGCGTGCCTCGACCTCTTGGCTTTCTTCTGAGAATTCTGATATCGTCATCTGCTCATCTGGAGCCAGTGATGCGGCCAACTCGGCGCTCGTCAATCCCATCTTGCCGGCCTCGTTTCGGAACCATACCCTGACCTTTCTGAACTCGACCTCAGGACAGCCGAAGTACTCGGCAAATCTCCTAGTGGTTGTGAGTCGCCGGGTGAGTCCGTCACGTCGCCGGTCAACCAACCCCATGCTGGACAGGTCTCTGACGTGGTCGTACGCCCTCTGTCCCAGCATGTCAACAAGTTGCGACTGCGCCATTGGCTGGTGGTAGGCTATCAAGGCGGCAGCTGGTAGGAGTCGTTGTGGTATGTCGGCCCTGAATGTCTCAGGAAGATGCGTTGAGAGCTCTGGCTTGACCTCGAAGATCCATCGGCCAGAAACCTCGGTGAGCTGGAGGGCGCACACTTCTCTCTCGCTGATGGACTTTCTAAGGTTAGAGAGTGCCACGTGGATTTCTCCCTTGGGCTTCCCGAGCATCTCGGATAACTCCGCCAAGGACATTGAACGTCCGGCTCCGAACAGAATTGCCTCCAGTACAGTAGAAAGTTCAGGCTCAGACAGATTGGATCCCCCCTATCTCGGATTTAGGGTGGAGCTGCTCAGTAAGTGTATCATAGTCTCTGGAATCGCCCCAAAGATCCTTCAGGACTATTCTGCCATTCCTACCTCCTTCCTGCTTGAGTCTGATGTACCCCCTGTTAGTGAGGAACAGTGAAGAGACGAGGGCAGACACTTGGGCCTCGGCCCTCGCCTCATCCTCACTGACACCTACCTCTAATGATGACTGGTTGAGTTCTTCCACGATGTCATCGAGTCCGGCTGTCATATCACTCTCAGTATGAGTCTTCAGCGCCTGCCAAGTCCTTCTGAGATCTCCCTCGAGGTCCTCGACGTGTAGGCTGCCGCTGAATCTTGCCCTGGCCTTTTCATGGGCCTCTCGCCTCTCCTTGGCTATCTTCTCCCTCAGTCTCTGCTCCTCTGATAACCTGCCAGCATCCTTCAGTCCGAGCAGGAGCTCCCCTAATGTCACGGGCCTGCTCTCGTCACGATGAATTCTACCTTCGAACATTGAAGGAAGAATCTCGTCGGCTGCCCCAGATAGTACTCCGACAGAGAAGTTGTAGTCGACATCGTCGAACTCGGACTCCCAGCCGCCGTCGAAGTCCCAGACCTCATCCTCCTCGAATTCCAATGCTCTCTCTTGGCGCTCGAGCAGGGTAGACGCTTGGCTGCGAAGTATCGACCACGCCATCCTAATCAACCTGCCACAAGTAGGTAGGTCGATGTTATCGGCCTCCTTGATTCGCTGGTTGAACATCTCTGTGAAACTGGATAGGTCTACGTCCCAAGGGTCGAGGTCGCTCGACTGGAACGTCTGGAAAACCAACGCGACTGAGCGGTCGAAAGGATGTATTAGGTACTGGTGCTCTGCCTCTTCGAGAGTCGAGAGTTCCATTAGACGGTCGAGAAATTTGCTAGTCTCTAGGTCGGGTTCCCCGTTCAGAAGACGTATGACGACATCGTCACGCATCTGCTCGCCAAACACCATCTAAAGTTCCTCCTGATCAACTTCGACGGAAATTGCCTCGTCCTCTTTCTTGATCTTGGGGGGCACAGCCTTTTCACGCTCCTCGATATCCTCATTTACGTCCTCGGTTCGATCTCTAAGCGCCTGTAGGTCGCCTTCCTCGGGTTCTTCTTCGGCTTCCTCCATCTCAATGACTTCAACCCCTGCCCTTTCAGCCAGTCCGCCGAGGCTCTTCGGAGGAGATAGTGGCTCTGGAGTTTTTTGCATGTTCTCCGGGGATGGCAACTCGGGCATTGCCAGCTTTTCTGCGTCGGCTGCTGCCCTAGCGCTCTCCTCCGCCTCGATCTCATCGCTCATGTCGAGCGCAGCGGCCCGGTCGAAGTCGGTTATTCTCTGGCTGCATCCATCGCCAGCGTGAGTAATCCCTATGTGGTGGTCTGCGAGAGTCAGGCTTACCTTTCTCAGTGTCACCATGATGAACTGCGCCATCTTGCTACGCATCCGGCAGAGTGTGGCTATGCGTTCGGAGTTGAATGGGTCTAGATTCTGATCCACCTCATCGAAGTAGTAGAACGGACTGGGTTCGTAGTCCTGGATAGCGAAGATCATCGCGAGGGCTGCCATTGACTTTTCGCCCCCTGACAGGGCTGACCTGCGAGTGTTCTGGCTCTTGCCTGGTGGAACACAAGCCATCTCCAGACCACCCTCGAACGGGTTGTCTTTGTTCTCGAGTTTCAGTGAGCCCTTGCCAGTAGGTTGTAGGATTTCGTAGACTCTGCTGAAGTTGTTGTTTACGTGCTCAAACACCGTAAGAAGGCGGGTCTTGCGCTCATCCTCCAATTGATCGGCTATTTTCGCTAGTTGGTCGCGGCGTTCGCGTAGCAACTTACCGTCTTCAATTAGGTCAGAAATGCGAGCCGCTGCTGCGTCGTATTGCTCGATTGCCAGCATGTTGACGTTTCCGAGGGCGGCAAGGCGGCGTTCGAGTCCCTGCACGCTCTTCTCCGCCTCGGCGACTGTTGGCAGATGTGTGTCGGCGGGAGGGATAGGGATTCCCGCTGCTTCCAACTCGGAGGCTATCTCCTCCAATGCCTCACGCTTCTGCTTGATTTGTACGTTCAACTCGTCCAAACGAGTGAAAATGGTCTGCTTCTCCTGCGAGAGCCTTTCCAGGTGTGCCTTCAGGCTGGCTCTCTCCTCTACGATTTCGTCGCGCCGGTCGTTGAGCAGTTTCTGCTCCTCGTCGAACTGGGAGGCTTGGGATCTGAGATCTCCGAGGTGGGACTCAGATGACTTCACTGATTCCCTTAGTTCCTCGATGGACTTCTCCGCCTGTGAGATTGTATCTTGCTGACTGCTGATTTGTCTGTCAAGTTCCTTCACCCTGTCCCTTAGGAGGGACAGTTGTTGTTTCGCCGTAGATATGGATGCCTCTGACAACACACGGGTGCGTTCTGCTTCGGTGCGTGTGCGCTCGGCCTCTCTCAGTTGTTCTGAAAGATGATCCGGGGTGTGACTCTGTAGAGTTTCGGCCGCTTTATTTCTCACAGCGGAGGATTTTTCAAAATCTGAGAGGGCTGTTTTGCACTCTTCAGCGAGTCGCCACTTCTCGGCTTCGCACCCCTCAAACTCATTGGTCGCAGCCTTGAGTTTATTTCTGAGTTCGTCGACGGTTTTCTGGGTCCGCTCAAGATCGGCCTTCCAGTTCCTCACGCGAACGGAATGGCCGTCGTTGTCGAGGCCATGGATTTGGTCTCTTAGAGTCTGTTGACTGCGTCGCAGTTCCCTGAGAGCCGAATCTACGGTGGTGAATAGTAGGTCTGCTTCCTGAACAGCCATCTCCAGACGCTTAATCCCCGAGCCCCCTGCGCCGGAACCATCGAACCGGGGACGGTCCTTCTTGGAAGAAGAGCCTCCCGTCATGGCGCCAGAACTCTCAATTACTGAGCCATCCAAAGTCACCATTCTCACTCCTCCCATGTTCTCACGCGCTACGCCCATCGATTCGACGAGGAGGGTGTTACGTCCCGCGTACCTGACCGCCGTCTCGACTTCCTGATCGTATTCCAACAGGTCGTGGACGAAACCGATGACTCCAGGGTTCCTTGCGACAAGCAGGGTACGACCTTGTGGCCGAGATACGGAGAGTTTGTTCAGAGGAAGGAAGGTTGCCCTGCCACCTCCGTTCTTCCGCAACCAAGCTATACACTTCGATGCGACATGGTCGGAAGTCACCACGATGCTACGCAGGCCACCGCCGAAGGAGAAGGAGAGCGCTTCCTCGTGTGCTGGGTCCTTGGGGGTTGCGAGTTCGCCGAGGGTTCCTAGGATACCGTGAATCTCCCCGCTCTCTCTCAGTCTGGACAGCGCTGCTAGAGTGAGGGCCGAACCGGGTGTGCTGGATCTAGTCTCTTGACGGGCCCTTGCCTTAGCAAGAGTCATTTCTGCGTTCCTGAGCTTGGACTCAGTCCTGTCTCGGTCGTCGACCAAATTACTCTCTTGCTTTTGCAAGTTCATCAACTCCTTCGCAAGCGACCCCCTGTCCTCGTTCGGGCTAGATCCTTGCAGGTCCTCTCCTACAAGCTCCTGATCGTCACGCTCTAGTTCGGCACCCTCGAAAGCCTGTTCTAGGTCGGCCAATTTCTCGGAGGCAATCTGGGACCTCTGTTCCGCTCGATCGTGCTCCAGCTTTGCTCTAGAGTAGGCTTCTCTGGCGGCTTGCTCCGATTCGGTCGCTTTACCTAGCACCCGATTCAAATCCCTGCCGTGCTTATCGCCAGACTCAATTGCTTTGCGGGCCTCCTTCTCGTCTGCTGCTGCCCTCTTCAGCAAGGACTTCGAGTCCTTCACAGTCTTCTGTAAATCAGAGAGGCTCTCCTTAGCTGCTTTTCTTGCCTTGTCGGCGCTCTCCCTCTCTCGCTCGAACACTTCGATCTCTGCGTTTGCCCTTTTAGTGGCCCCATTGTGATCACCTATTCTGTCTCCTGCGGTCTCTATGTCAATCTCGTGTTGTCTAATTTGGTCAATAATCTTCTTTGCATCGCCTACAAGTACGCTGTCCAAGTCTTTGGCGACCTGTACTAACTCCTTATCGAAATCGTCGAGGCGTTTGCTTCCCTCATTGGCCTCAGCAGTGAGTTCGTTTGAGCGCTCAGTGTAATTAGAGCGCTCCTCTCCTAACAGGCTGACATCTTCCCGGCGGTTTCTGTGCCTTGATTGCTCTAGGGTTAGTCTAGCGAGGTTGACCTCGTCCTTGAGATCCTTGAATTTGAGTGCCTGCTCGCGCTCCTTCTCCAAGTCCTTCAGGCGCTTCGTCTGGTCCGCCTCGAAGATATCTATCGTCTCAATACTGTTCTCAACGTGCTTTCGCTGTGTGTTGGCCTTTCTAATCTCGTCATCATAGGCGGTCACGCCGGCCACTTGCTCGATTACTCCGCGGCGCCTGTGGGGAGTCATGGTCGCGAGATTAGTGACGTCACCCTGAAGGACAATGTTGTATCCATCGCCCCGCAGACCCGCTTCAGCGAGTATCCTCCTCATCTCGGTAGCAGAGGATGGGTTGCCGTTAACCCTGAATGAAGAGACCGGGTCCCCCTTACGAGTAAGGCGCACCGATCTTGTGAATGAGACCTCGTCGGCATCGGACTTCAGTCTCCTGCGCCCCCCTACTTCTGAGGTGTTGCTGAATACTAGAGTCGCGGACATGTGCTTGGCCGGCCTCCCCGTCTTACCGCCATTGAAGATGAGTTCTGACACGTTTGAAGCCCTGAGTGTCTTGGTGGACTTGGGGCCAAGGACGAATTGAACCGCATCTCCGCAGTTTGACTTACCGCTCCCGTTGGGCCCTGTGATGGCGGTGAATCCCTCTTCCAGGGGAATACTGATTTCGCCTCCGAACGACTTGAAGTTTTCTAGTTCAATCCTAATTAGATGCATCCCCTCACCTTAGTGTCAGGCGATAATTCGCCGACAACATCTTCAGTCGTTCCATTTGAGGTTATGAACGTTGAGGCAGTCACTCGTTTACGAAAACCGATTAGACAAGTTAACATAATTCGCCGAGCGTCTCTATCTAGGCTGAATCTTCATAGGGCGAATTACATGTTCCGGCGGAACTTTCCCCCGGTCTCGAAAAGGGCTTGAGTGACTTGTCCGACTGTGCAGTGCTCGACAATCTCCATCATGACTTCGAACAGGTTTCCCCCTTCTCGAGCGACCTGCTTGAGCTTAGCGAGACCAGTTTCGGACTCATTGGCATACGTCTTCTTGAACGTCCTGTTTCTATCGATGACTTTTCGCTTCTCGGTCTCGTCGGACCTAGTCACCTCGATGTCAAATTCCTCAGCAGACATCGCGGTTGCATCGGAATCGATGAAGGTGTTGACCCCTACGATCGGAGTCTCCCCCGTATGCTTGCGGTGCTCGTACTCCATCCCCTCCTCCTGAATGCGGTTGCGCTGGTAGTTGACCTCTAGTGCTCCCAAGGCACCACCGCGTCTGTGCATGTCCTCGAATATCCTCAGTACCTCTTCCTCCACTGAGTCGGTCAGCCACTCGGCTATGAAGGACCCCTGTAACGAGTTCTCGTTCTTCAACCAGCCATACTCCTTAGACAGAATCAATTGGATAGCGACAGCGTCGCGTACTGTATCCTCGGTTGGAATTCCGAATGCCTCGTCACGACTGTTAGTGTGCAGAGAGTTTGCGTTGTCTGAAAGGGCATACAGGGCCTGCAGGGTTGTTCGGTAATCGTTCCATGTGAATTCCTGCGAGTGGAGAGAACGGCCACTAGACTGAATGTGGTACTTCAACTTCTGACCCCTCTCTCCGACGTCATAGAGGTCCCTCATTGCAATCGCCCAAACCCTACGTGAGACTCTTCCTATGACGGCGTATTCCGGGTCCATTCCGTTTGAGAAAAACCACGAAAAGTTTCGCAGGAACTTATTGGGATCTAGGCCGCGAGCTTTGAACAACTCGACGTAAGTAAGGCCGTTTGAAAGTGTGAGTGCGGCCTGAGAAATGGGGTTGGCACCAGCCTCGTCGATGTGATATCCAGATATAGAGACGAAGTAGTGGTTCCGTATATCATTCTCCACGTAATACTCAGCAACGTCAGCCATCATGCGAAGTGCTGTATCGAGGTTGAAAACCAGAGTATTCTGACCCATTGCCTCCTTCAGCTGGTCGGCTTGGACAGTTCCTCTGACGGTACTCAGGGTTCGGGATCTGATTTCGGATTGCTCCTCTTCTGAAGGTGATCTACCGTTCTCTTTCTCGAACTTCCTAGTCTGTTGGCGGATTGCCACAGTGAAGAATGCGGCTAGGTGCCACCAGTAGTTACCATTGATTGTCTTCGATACGCTGGTGTTGGAAGCACACAAATCGAATCCCTCGAAGAGCCGATCCATCTCGTCGACGGTGCTAATGCTAACTCCGGACTCGCAAACCTTGCCGAAAATGTCCAATTGCTCGACCGGATCGTGTCCGTACAAACTTGGAGAGTCAAATGCTACTGAGAGTCGATTGAAGGGTTGTCCCTCCGAGAGGAACTTGTAGCGCTTGTTGGTTCGCTCTGCACTTCCCTCGCCCGCAAACATTCGAACCGGCAACTCATCCTCTCGCCTGAAGGGAAAAACACCACCAGTGAACGGGAAGACCCCTGGAGCGTTCTCCCTGCGAATCCATTCGAGTCGTGCGCCCCAGTCTTCAGTATTGGGGAGGGCGACTCTGGGGACGTCCAAGCCAGAAAGGGTCTTGGTGGAGGTTTTGACTGGAATTTCCTTGCCACGAACGGTATAGCTCGCAGTGCCAGAAAGATAGGCTTCGGCCATGGAATCGAAGTCAGCCATGGCCTTCCATGCGGACTTGGGCACAGCGGATCTTGTCTTCTCGGCCTCCTCATCGAGGTCGGAAGCAGCTTCGGTCTTGCCGGATTCTCGCATCTTCTCGGCAGACGCCTCCAGTTGCTGTACCAGCCTGACTTTGGATGAGACCGCAATAGATCTAGAGTGGTAGCCGCGTACAGCGGCAGAGACCTCTGCGAGGTATCCTTGCCTCTCGGAGGGAATCGGAGGTAAGCGGAAGGGCAGTTTGTCTGGACCCAACTTGGCTTTGGAAGCGGAGAAGTCAGTCTCATAGCGCTTGTTCAGAGAGCCGCTTAGACGCTCCCACAACTGGTCTACCCCCGCGTCGGCGAACTGGCTAGCTATTGTCGGAACCACCGGCAAGGAGGTATCGTCAGCATCCCATGCCTCACGGTTACGCTTGAACTGCTTGCGAATCTCGCTGAGAGCGTCTTCGGCCCCGGGGCGGTCGAACTTGTTCAGGACCACGATATC
>Ga0066372_10000980_pt1 | contig 11176 bp, 9 predicted proteins | sample Knorr_S15_td_250_FD_77011 | JGI IMG/M metagenome (GOLD analysis project Ga0066372, IMG submission 77011) | Marine microbial communities from Southern Atlantic Ocean transect - Knorr_S15_td_250_ad_251m_LV_A | ecosystem: Environmental > Aquatic > Marine > Oceanic | place: Southern Atlantic ocean... | reverse complement strand
GAAGCTAATCAAAATAATTTAAACGTCCCAAAAATAAAAGTTTCACTAAGATATATGTATGACTTTTTTAATGAAGTTAAAAATAATAAACAGTTTGTAGATGGAAACTTAATTGAATTCTTTAGAGTTTTGTTTGATAGACCAGAAATTCTAGAATGGGAAAAATTTTGGCTTCAACGAAATAAAGATTTGGATAAAGAAATATATGGTTTGGTAAAATGGGTAAATCCTAATTTATCTTTTGGATTAAATGTCTGGAATAGAAATCACTTTAATTTCATAAGAAAGATTCAATGGCCTTGGAAAGAACAAGTTGAATATTCTGACTGGGTTAAACCAATTACCTATCAGCATCAATCAGGAGAAATATTTCAAAGAGAAATTGATATTTTTGGTAAAACAATTTTAAACAATTTATCCAAATCTGAATTAACTGGAGTTTTTGCAAAAATCTTAGGTATAAATGAATCAAACCTTGAAAATCTTACCCAAAGAGGTTTAGATCCTGATACATATATTTATACTCAATGCAAAGATGCTGTTAGAGGAGTTAGTGGTGGTTCAAAAGTATATATGGGAATTGGTATTGATGCCCCAAGATCATCTAAAGATCAGGCAATTTGCACACCAGACATAGCGTATAGATCTGTTTTAGCAACTTACAAGGCAGGTGGTGAAGGCTTTGTTCTATCTCCTAATTATTCTTCAATGAAACTATCAAACCTTGATGGCGTTGCAAAAGCATTAAAAGAATTAAAAATATTTAAAAATGAATAAAAAGTTTGATTTAATAATTAAAAATGGAAATATTTTTATTAATAATAAATTTCAAATAAATAATATTGTTATTAATAATGGTAAAATTATTGATATCACAAAAAATTTAAAAAATCATAAAGCTAAAAAAACCATAAATGCAAAAAATAAAAATATTATACCAGGAGTTATTGATGTTCATTTTCATGTACGTGCTCCATCTTTTCCCAAAAGAGGTACTGTAGAGAGTGAATCAAAAGCAGCCGCAAAAGGGGGGATTACTACTTTATTTGAGATGCCAATAAGTAATCCATGCATGTCAAATGCTAAAGTATTACTTGATAGGAAAAAACATTTTTCAACAAATACAATTATAAACTATGCATTTATTCCTGCTATTGGAAAATTAACTAACGATAACCTCAAAGGGTTAATAGAAAATGGAGCTATCGCATTTAAAATTTTTACAATTGCTGCGCCACCTAATAGAAAATCTGAGTTTGATGGATTATGCTTTACCAAAGAAAAAGAGATTTTAAACGCACTAATTCATGCAAAAAAATCTAATTTAGTAACAATATTTCATGCTGAAGATCAAAGTTTGCTCGATTACTATAAAAATCATGAATATAAATTTGAAAAATCTAATCCAGCAATTCATAATGCTACAAGACCTGCAATAACAGAAGCTCTTGCGATTTCAAAAATACTGAATCTAAACATGATTGCAAAAACCAAGATCCATATTGCTCATGTAACATCTGAATTATCTCTGGATGTAATTTCATATTTTCAAAAAAAAGGACAGGATGTAAGCGCTGAAACTTGTCCTCATTATTTATTTAAAACTGAAAAAGATGTAATTAAAGTTGGGCCTTTTGGAAAAATAAATCCACCAATAAGAAGTAAAAATGACCAAAATAAATTATGGAAGGGTTTTGATAATAACACTCTAACAATTATAGCTTCTGATCATGCTTCTTTTTCTTATGAAGAAAAATTAAAAGGAGAAAAAAATTTTGTTAAAGCTCCGCCTGGTGCTCCAAGTGGAGAACTTATGTTACCTCTAATGTTAAACGCTGTTTCTAAAAAAAAGATTAAGATGAAAAAACTAATCCAGTTAATGTGTATCAATCCAGCAAAGAGATTTAATATTTTCCCAAAAAAAGGAATTATTAGAAAAGGATCAGATGCTGATGTAATTATTTTAGATTTAAAAGAAAAATGGACTGTTGATTCAAAAAAACTAATTTCAAAAGGTAAAAACTGTGCACATTTATATTATGGTGATAAAATAAAAGGAAATGTTAAAACAACAATAGTAAATGGTAGAGTGGTCTTTGATAAGAATAATTTTTATAAATACCCAGATTTGAATTATTTTGTAACGCCAATTAATTAGAATAAAAAATGAGTGAAGAAACATTATTAAGTATTCAAAATTTAAAAACTCACTTCACAGTTGGTAACTCAGTTGTAAAAGCAGTGGATGGAGTATCATTTGACTTAAAGGCTGGTAAAACATTTGCTATAGTAGGAGAATCTGGATCTGGTAAATCTATAACTGCACTCTCCATTATGAGCTTATTGCCAAATAACTTAACATCTACCGACAGAGGTAAAATTCTGTTTAATAATCAAGACTTAATTAGTCTTGAAGAAAAAGAAATGAGAAAAATTCGTGGAAATAGTATTTCAATGATTTTTCAAGAACCGATGACAAGTTTAAATCCAGTCTATGATTTATCATTTCAAATATCAGAAGTTATTATGTTGCACCAAAATAAAAATAAAAAAGATGCGAGAAAAATTGCCATTGAAATGTTAGATTTAGTAGGAATACCCGAACCTCAAAAAAGAATTGACTCCTTTCCGCATGAGCTTTCAGGAGGAATGAGACAAAGAGCAATGATTGCTATGGCTTTATCGTGTAATCCAAAAATTCTTATTGCTGATGAACCTACAACTGCTTTAGATGTAACTATTCAGGCACAAATTATTGAGCTAATGCAAGAACTTCAAAAGAAACTTAGAATGTCAATTATTTTTATAACACATGATTTAGGTGTGGTATCAGAAATTTCTGACCATGTAATGGTAATGTATCTAGGCAACGTAATGGAAATTGCAGGGACAAAAGAACTTTTTTCAAATCCACTCCACTCATACACAAAATCTCTTATAGATATAGCTCCGCAAATTACTGAAGAAAAAAGAAAAATTAGAGTTTTAAAAGGAGAAATACCTAGTCCAATCAATCCTCCGTCCGGATGTGTTTTTAGAACAAGATGTCCTAATCCTACACACGATTGTGAACATGGTAAAAGTCATATGGGATTGATCGAACCTATACCAGGTCATTTTGTTGATCAATGCTGCTACGAGTGTAATAAAAATGATTAAAGTTAAAAATTTAAAAAAATATTTTCCTATCACAGGTGGTTTTTTTAATAATAAACTAGGAAATGTTAAAGCAGTAGAAAATGTTACATTTGAAATTCCTGAGGGAGAAATTTTAGGTCTAGTTGGTGAATCTGGTTCAGGAAAAACTACTTTAGGGAGGTCAATAATAAGACTAATCGAACCTTCAGAAGGAGAAATATTTTATAATAATAAAAATATTATAAATTTTTCAGATGCAGAAATGCGAAAACTAAGAAAAGATTTTCAAATTATTTTTCAAGACCCTTATGCAAGTCTTGATCCTCGAAAAAAAGTATTTAATATAATTGCACAAGGTTTAAAAATTCACACGAATATGAACAAACAAGAAATCTATGATAAAGTCAATTCGACTTTAAAAGATGTGGGTCTACAAGAAGAACATTTAAATAGATATCCACATGAGTTCTCAGGTGGTCAAAGACAAAGAATTGGTATTGCTAGAGCTTTAGTATTAGATCCTAAATTTATAATAGCAGATGAACCTGTATCAGCACTTGATGTTACTATTCAAGCACAAATTTTAAATTTAATTTTGGAATTAAAAGAAAAATACTCACTCACAATCTTATTTATATCTCATGATCTTTCAGTTATTAATCAAATTGCTGATAGAGTGATGGTGATGTATTTGGGTCATCTAGTAGAAGTAGCTAGTACAAAAAATTTATTTTCAAAACCAAGGCATCCTTATACTAAATCTTTAATTGAAACCGCTCCACAAATATTTAGAGAAAATAAAAATAAAGTTTTACTCAAAGGAGATATACCTAGTCCAATAAACCCACCTTCAGGGTGTGTATTTAGAACAAGATGTCCTAACCCCACACACGATTGTCAAGAAGGAAATATTAAAATGGGACTGATAGAAGTTTCTCCAAATCATTGGGTTGATCAATGTTGTGTTAATTGTAGTTAAACTAAACTTAAAATATTTTTAGAAATTGTAACAATTTGTTTTTCTGACATATATGGATGACAAGGTAAATTAATAATTTCTGAACTTATTTTCTCAGTAACTTTCAGTTTATAATTTTTTTCTTCTTTATTATAACAAAGATCTTTGTAATTAATTGGCAAATAACCTAATGATACTTTAAATTTTTTATCATATAATATAGAATAAATTCTATTTCTATTTCTTATTCTAATAGAGAAATTTCTCCATGCTGATTTTGAGTTATTTAAAACTTTTTGAAACTTAATTTTTTTTGAGTCTAATAAATTTTTATATATCAAAGCATTTTCATTTCTTTTTTCAATATACTCATCCAAATATTTTAACCGAATATTTAATATTGCTGCATTAATTGATGACATTTTAGAATTATATCCAATTAAATGAGATTTAACAGGCCACTTTGAAGGTCTATTTCGTCTACCATAATCTCTAAGTTTTCTTAGAGTTAAAAATAAATTTTTTTTATTTGTAGTTATGATTCCACCAGGACCAATACCATCGAGTACTTTTCCAGGATTAGTACTAAAAACAGTCATATCTGAAAAACTCCCAATTTTTTTTTTATTAAATTCTGCTCCAGCCGCTAAACATGCATCTTCCACAATGGAAAGATTGTATTTTTTTGCAACTAATTGAATTTTTGAAATATTAGAGGGATTACCAAATAAATGAACTGGTAATATCACTCTAGTTTTTTTACCAATATTATTTTCTATTAAATCAGCATTTATATTAAATGTTTCCTCACAAATATCTGTCCACTTTATTTTAGCTCCTGCTAAGGAAATTGCATGGCTGGTAGGTATATCTGAATTTGCAACAGTTATAACTTCATCATTATGGTTTAAATTCAGAGCTTTTAATGCCAATAAAAGACCCATTGAACCTGATGAAACAGTTACACAATATTTTACTCCGCAATACTTACGGAAATTTTCTTCAAACTTTTCTACCTCATCTCCCATTTCCAAAATTCCTTTATTTAATATTTTGTCAATTGATTTAAGGATTTCTTTTTTATTAGATTGATAATGTTTAATTAAATCATACATACAATCACAATTTTTTTGTGATTACACCAAAAAGAACTCTAAATACATCCATAAAATGTTTTATATTCATATATTCTTTAGGATTGTGACTGCCATTTTTATTTCGAATAAATAACATTATAGAAGGTATTCCAAAATTTGCAAAAACACTTGAATCATGACCTGCTCCACTTGGCATTATTATAGATTTCATTTTAATTAATTTTGAGTAGTCATAAAAAACTCTAACTAATTTTTTACTCATTAAAGCAGGAGTAGAATTTGTTTCTTTTCCAAGATAAAATTTTGTTTTACTCTTTACTTCAATCCTCTTAATTTTATTTAATAAATATTTTTTAGTTGCATTAAGAATTTTGTTTGAATTGCTTCTGACATCAATGCAAAAACTTACGTGTCCAGCACTTTTTGCAAAAGAATGCTCTTCAAAATCTGTATAGAATTCACCAAATGTAATAGTTAAATCATTCCCTTTGCCTAGCTGTTTTTGCCAATAAAGATTCATTTCATTTACTAATGCTGATACTGCAACAACTGAGTCTTTCCTGTAATCTATAGGAGTAGCACCAGAATGTAAGTACTCACCTTTACATACAGCATCTCTAAATCTAAAACTCCCTCTTATACTTGTAACTATTCCCAAAGGTATTTTATTTCTTTCTAATACTGGACCTTGCTCTATGTGTGGTTCAATAAAATATTTAAAATCTTTTAAATTAAACTTGACTTTACCTTGACTAACTTTTTTAGCATCAAAACCAGATTTATTTATATGATAAAATAAAGATTGATTAGAATCTGATCTCTTTAGTGAGTGAAGTAAATTTTTATCAAACTTTCCAACAGCTATTTTACTTCCAATATAACTATAAGGAAACCAGCAGCTTTCTTCCCCTCTAATTCCCATAACACCAATTGTAAAATGAGGTTTAATATTATTTTCATAAAGCATTTTAATCAAAACAACTCCCATTAAAACTCCAGCCAGACCATCAAAATTACCACCATGGTTTTGGCTATCCAAGTGTGATCCTATTACTACAATTTTTTTTGAATTCCCTTTATATAAAGCTAAAAAATTTCCTCCATAATCAATATCAATTGAGTTAGAAAATTTTCTTAATTCTTTAATTAAAAATTTATGAGTTAAATTTTCGCCTTTTCCATAAGTTTCTCTTGTGACACCAGGGCTTGAAGATGTAAGTAATTTAATTTTGTCAAAAAGATATTTTGAGTATTCAGTGTTATTCATAAAAATTTTCATACCAGTGATTAGCTATATTCTCTCTTCTACATACCCAAATCTTATTAAGACTTTTTATATGTTTGATAATTTTTTGAATAGCAACTATTCTGCCCGGTCTACCAATCAACCTTGGATGAAGGCCAATATTTAACATTTTAGGTTGGTGCAGACCTTCTTTATATAAATAATTTATGGAATCACAGACATATTCATAAAATTGTGTCGCTCCACTAAAACCAGATGGTAGTTTGAAGTGTACATCGTTCGTATCTAAAGAATAAGGAATTACTAAATGCTTTTTTTTATCTGTTTCAACCCAGTGAGGCAAATCATCATTGTATGAGTCACTATCATATAAAAAATTACCATTCTGTATTAGTAATTTTCTAGTATTTTCACTTGGTGCATATCTGCAATACCAACCTTTTGCTTTTTTATTTGTTAATTTAAGAATTAAATCATAAGCTTTTTTTATTTGATTTTTTTCTTTAGTTTTATTTAATTTATAATGTTCTTCCCATCTATAACCATGGCAACATATGTCGTTTGAGGAATTTTTAATATGCTTACATATTTCTTTATTTTGTAAAAGTGTCAATGCACACACAAAAAATGTATGTGGTAAATTATAACTATCCAGTAATTTAGTTATTCTCCAAAAACCTACTCTTGATCCATATTCATATATTGACTCGATTGCTAAATCTCTTTGATTTTTATTATGTCTTCCGCCTGGAACTTCAGACAGTCCACTTTCAGATTTAAGATCTCCTAATAATGGCGAGTACTCAGAGCCTTCCTCTACATTTATTACAATATTAATAGCTAGTCTTGATTTATTTGGCCAATTTGGATTAGGTGTCTTCTTTCCATATCCAATAAAATCTCTTTCTAAAAATTTCATTTCTTTGAATTACCATTCACCTTCAATAATTGCAAAAAAACAACACCATTCTCCAATTGTGACATTTGGCAGCGCTCTTAATCCGAAAATCATTCCATCTTCTGGAGCTAAAAGTTTACAAAGCTCGTTACCATAGTAATCAATAATTGTCGCAATATGGTTATTTTTTTTCATCATTGATAAGAATTTTAATTCTGGATTAGGGAGAAATATACCGCTCTTTGGGGATAATAATGCTTGTTGATATCCTTTATGCCTTACTGAAGGATAATGTGCATTTCCTTTTATCATTTTGTAATGAACTAAAATATTAATACAAGCCTTAAGTAGTGTTTGACCAACTTTTAAAAATGCTCCTGGCGCTGTTGAAGATCGTCCCCCTAATTCAACAGTCAAGGCAGGTTTACCTAGTTCAGACATTACTGCCATAGGACTTTTTGAAGTTACATTAGAGTATAAGCAGACTCTCCAATCCTCTCCCATTGCTCTTGCTAATTCTTGAGTTTTATCATCGGTTGCAGCAAACATTGCTTCTGCTAAGTAAGAGTGACTTCCTCCAGAATGAATAGATATTTCCATATCAGCAAACTTAATCATCCATTCTTTATGAACATAAGCAATTCTCTCACTGAGATATCCATTTTCTCTACCTGGATAAATTCTGTTCATGTCATATGAAAATGTATCCAAAGGATTACCTCTTTCAGCAGCTTCCATAGCCGGTACATTGATAACCGGTACGAGAATAATTGATCCAGATAACTTTTTTGGATCAACTCTTTTTTTTAAAAGTGAACATGTCAAAATACCCTCAGGTTCATCTCCGTGTATACCTCCATTAATCCAAAAACATGGTCCTTCATTTTGCCCATTTAAAATTGTAATGGGTATAGAAATATCTCCTCCTCCAGCTAATTTTTCAACAATAATTTTTCCTTCAGCTAATGTTCCCGGACTTGCTTTGGCAGTTCCTATTTCAATAATTTTATTCATCTTTAAACACCAGTTATATTATATTTTTGTAATTCATCTTCATTATAAACTTGCATAAACTCAATTTCAGTTCCAGCCACTTCATCATCTATAAAAGCAACGAATCCCTCTGGATGAGCATGACTTCCATAAACATTGCAGGCTTCACATATTCTCATTTTTGAGTTATTTTTCTTTGCGTGATCTAAAACTCTATCTATATCATCAACCTCATAGCAAATATGATGTAAGCCCTCTCCATACTTTTCAATCCATGTTGTAAAACGACCTGTTTTATTTAATGACTCACATAATTGAAATTCAATATCGTTAATGTAGAAAATTGCTACTTTTGTTTCTGCTTTTTCCCAAATAACCTTTTCTGTTTTATCTGATACAGATAAGAAAGATTGAAAATTTAAAAGAGCTTTATCAACACTTTTTACAGCAAATGCCATGTGCTTAATACGCATTGACTTATCTTGATTTAATCTAGCTCTTTGACGATAATCCATTTTATTAAATATTTAACAGAGAAAATAAGATGCCAAAAGATTAATAATATCAATTATGTGATGACATATTATCATCACTAATCTATAAAACATCTATGCTTTCAATAGAGTATAGATATTTTTTCCAATCTGCATTGGATAGTTCAATTAGAAAAGCTTCTCAAAATTTGAATATTAACTCTTCAGCAATAGTTAGACAGATCCAAAAGCTTGAAGAAAGATTACAAACGAAACTCTTTATAAGAAATGCAAGAGGTTTAGAACTCACAGATGAGGGGCAGTTATTATTTGATCATCTGAGTGTACAAAATGAAATTAATCATAATTTCTTATATGATTTGAAACAAAATAAAATAAGCACCTCGGGAGAAATTAATGTTTCTACAGGTGAGACTTTTGCAGTTCAATTCTTGTCACCTATTATCTCAAAATTTAGAAAAAAATATCCAGATGTAAAAATTAAAATTTCCTCAAGACAGCCTGAAACTATTATTGACAACCTTATTACTAATAAAACAGACTTTGGGATATCTTTTGTTAAAAATTTACCAAGCACTCTTAAAACTATATTTGTTTCTAACTTCCCTATGGGAATGTTATGCTCCCCAAAACATATAATAGCAAATCAAAGTGAAATTTTATTGGAAGACTGCCTTAAATTTCCCTTAATTTTCCATCCAGGTACTGTTACATTTTGGAACTCTATACAAAGAGAAGTGGGTGAAAAATTATTTTCTATAAACCCTAATTTAATATCTAATTCATTTGCTTTTATTAAAAATTATTTAATTGAAGATCAAAATTATTTAACATTTTTTACTAGTGTTGGCTCAGTTAGAGAAATTGAGAGTCGAAGTTTAATTTTTAAGAAAATAAATCATAAGTTATTTTTAAACAATAAAGTTGGAATTATTGTTTCAAAAAAAATTAGATTAAAAAAATATACTGAAGATTTTATTGAATTAGTAAAAAATGAGTTTGAAAATTCTACTACTTGCTAAAAATGAAAATTTCTAAAAATTTAGACTATTGACTCTATTTTAGGCATTAATCTTATTAGTTCTTTAGTATATTCATGAGTTGGATTATTAAATAATTTTTCAGATTCACTAGTCTCACAAATAATACCATTTTTTAAGACAATAATTCTATTACACATTTGTCTTATCACTGGAAGATCATGACTTATAAATAGCATAGTTAAATGCAACTCATCTTGAATATCTTTTAATAGGTTTAATATTTGTGCCTGAATACTTACATCTAATGCTGATGTTGGTTCATCACATATTAATAGTCTTGGTCTTGTTGCAAGAGCTCTAGCAATAGAAATTCTTTGTCTTTGCCCACCAGAAAACTCATGAGGATATCGATCCAAAGATTGTCTTGTCATTCCCACAATATCAATTAAATCAAAAACACTTTGATTCAAGTCATGCCTGGTAATATTTTTTTGAAAAAATTTTAAAGGTTCACCAATAATATCTCTTACTTTAAATCTTGGGTTTAATGAAGAATAAGGATCTTGAAAAATCATCTGTATTTGCCCCCTACTCTTATTGATTTGATATTTTCTTTTTGAGTTATAAAGCGAGAAACTATCGTATTCCAATTCTCCAGCAGAAGGTCTTACTAGTCCTGTAATGATTTTGGCAATTGTTGATTTACCTGAGCCTGACTCACCAACCAAACCAAGTGTTTCACCCTCAAATAATTCAAATGAAACATCATTAACTGCTTTAACAGATTTTTCATCAATCAGTTTTTTACTAGAAGAAATAAATCGATCATCAAAAACTTTTGTAACATTTGATAATTTTAATAATTTTTGGTTAGTATTTTCTCTTACACCCCACGTTTTAATAATATTTTTTGTCAAATTTACAGAACTAGAAGTAATTTCTGTTCCTTCGGGACTGATAAGCTTAAACCTATCAATTTTTTTATTTGTTGGGGGTACTGAAATAACAAGACTTCGAGCTTCGGTAGATTTTGGCTGAGTTAATAAATCTTTAGTATTACCTTCTTCAACAATTACACCGTGTCTCATTACAATAACTTTATTTGTTGTTTCTGCAATTACACCCATATCATGGGTAATGATAATAACTCCTAGGTTTCTTTTTTTGGTAAGTTCTTTTAGCAGTTTTAGAATTTGATATTGAATACTCACATCTAAAGCCGTTGTTGGTTCATCCGCTATTATTAGGTCAGGTTCACAACTTATTGCTAAGGCAATAACAACTCGTTGACGCATTCCTCCACTAAACTGGTGGGGATAATCCTCAATTCTTTTGTCAGCATTTTCTATTCCAACCTCTTCTAAAAGAT
>Ga0066372_10000979_pt1 | contig 11185 bp, 15 predicted proteins | sample Knorr_S15_td_250_FD_77011 | JGI IMG/M metagenome (GOLD analysis project Ga0066372, IMG submission 77011) | Marine microbial communities from Southern Atlantic Ocean transect - Knorr_S15_td_250_ad_251m_LV_A | ecosystem: Environmental > Aquatic > Marine > Oceanic | place: Southern Atlantic ocean... | reverse complement strand
GACCCTAATTTTATAAACCCTATAATAGAAGATGAAGCAGCGTCTTTAACAACTAACTTTAATTCTTTTCCTGGTGCCTGGTCTGGAGAAAAACTAGCAATCATTTCTAACATTGTGTTAAAAGTGGAGTGTTGCATTTCAACCACGTGTATCTCTAACTCTTCAGGTTCCATATAATAATTACGGAACATATCATCTTCCAATCCAAAACCTGGTAGTGATGGTGGAATATTCTTAACTCTTTCAATCTTTCTCAATCTAAAATAGTCATCTATACGATTCAAACTATCAAAATAATTTCTAAAAATATCTGAGCAATGTAATGCTTGATTAACGTTTAGCGTCTTCATTATTCCATTTCATTAATAACCATACTGGTATTACAAATACTAATACCATAAATAATATAAAAATTAATCCTACTCCTATTATTTCCATCATAATTCATTTCCCCAATTGTCCCAACCATCAAACTCTTGTCTAGCAAATAGTTCTATTCTTGGTAAATCTCCACACAATTCAACTATTCTTGACCTAACCTCATCTGGTTTTCTACTATGTTCTCTTCGTTCAGCAACTACTAGTCTATCAACATTGGTACCAACTCTACTTGGTTTTCCTTTACTTGCTAAAATACATATTTCAGGATTGGCTCTTGTCCATAATCCTGTTCCTTTAAAATAATAATTCTTAATTCTGTTCTTGTTCTTTTTTATCCAATAAAATCCTACCGTCTTATATGTAAAACCCCACTTCTCAACTATTGGTATTTGTTTATGTAATAATGGGTCTGTACACCACATAAACAATACACAATTCTTATCTGCAATATCTCCAATTGGTAAGTCTCCAATCTCTTTCATTGTCATTGTTGGATAATGATGTATAGGATTTGTTTGTGCCTTTTCATTATTCCAATTCTGAAAATGCCAAGGAGGATCGGCGTATATTATATTATACTTCTTATTACTTAAACCTGTCATAGAATCAACTAACATAACTTGTCCATATAAATTTCATTATTAATAACAATACACAAAATTGCCAAAATTTAATACCTGTCATAGCAAAAAATCCACCTGTCATTACTGATACAAACATTATTAAGTCCAGAAATCCTCCAAACTTGCCACTCGTTCATACCTCCATCCAATTGAATCTAATATAAATCTCATTGGACCTAAAAATGTTTTTTCAAATTGAGTTGTATAATCTATGTACTCTTTCAACTTAAATTCTCTAGGTAATTTTGTAAGATAACTAATAACACCATACTTAAATGGATTTGGTTCTTTTAATAAAACAAATTTAATCTTATCACCTTCTTGTATCAATGGATACTTTGTTGTTAATCTATTTACTTTAAGATAATGGTTGTATATCAATGACCCTTTAACGTGTATAGGACAACTCTTCTGAAATATATTACTAGCGTCTGTATATTTTTTAAGATTATTACAAGACCTTGGAAAAGCAATCGCCTCTGGTTCTAAACTTTCAAATTCATTTTTAAACTTATCAACAAAATCTATTAAATCTCCTTCTTCTTTTGCCATTATAATATCAATACACTCTTTAATTCTCTTTCTACAAATTGCTGGTGTTGAAGATTTAATTGCCTCAATACCCATAATTTTCATTTTAGGTTTAGCAAATCTAACACCTTCTTGGTCATATACATTTAACATATATCTTTTCTTTGATACCCATATACCTTTGTCAGCAATAACTTCTCTATCCATTTCCATCTTCTGTTGATAAGCGTTGGTATATTCTGCAAGTTCTTTATAACACTTATCAATAAATGGTTTAAATTGTTTCTCACTTGCCTTATGTAAAAACTCTACCGTTTGTTCTTTTGTTTTATTACCACAAATTTTTTCTACTAACTTTTCTAAACATACATAAATTGAATCTGTATCAGAAGCAATAACATAATCTTTATCTTCCGTTTTTAATAAATGATTTAAATAATCATTCATCTTGTCTTCAATAAATTTAATAACATACTGACCTCCAGTAGTTATCGCTGTCGCTTGTCTTACATCATAGTACCTAAAAAATTGATTACCAATTGCACCATAAGCACTATTCAATGCTATCTTTCTTGACCATTGTATGTTATGGAACCTACTAATCTTTTTAAGTAAAGATGTTTCTCTTGTCTTTTCATATTCTTGTTTTGCTTTAATTTCTTTTTGTTTAAACTTAACTCGTTCTTTATACATTGTCTCCATCATTTCAGCAAGAAAACCTTGACTATCGGTTTTAAACAATGCACCATTTGGAGTTATACACGCACCTTCTTTTTTAAGATAACTTAAATCTGATTTCTTTTTTAAAAAATTACTTACAGAAACACCATTACCTTTCACACCAATAATTTTTTCAGGTGAAATATTATACTGCATAATTAAATGTGGGTACAAACTATTTAAATCAAATGATACCACCCACTTATGCATACCAACTTGTGGATCTTTTACATACGCACCAATATATTTTGTATCTTTACTATGTTCTTCTCTAGGTGGTACAGCAATCTTTTTTGTTAACAAGTGATTAAAGATTAAAGTATCCCAAGTTCTAACTTGACTAAACACATCTGAATAATTTACCTTAGCGTCATATGCCATAGTTAAAACTAGTTCAATTAAACCAAGTTTATCTTCTAGTCTATCCACTAGTTCAACATCTTGAATATTATAATCTATAAATGTTTGTAAATCTTTTGTATACCACTCTTTAAAGGTATCATATGGGTTGTCATCTTTTTGTTCGCCTAATTCTACTTGAGCAATCCAATTCAATCTATAACTCTCTTGTCTTTGTGGAATATATTTTGTATATAAGTCCAAGTAATCTAACATTGCAATACCCACTACATTATATACCGTTTGTGGTCTGCCTCTTACTTCAACCGTTTCTTGTTCTACTATGTTCCAAGGTGATAGTTTTTTTATTACCTTGTCTTCGGTTAATAATTTAATTCTATTACATAGATATGGTAAATCAAAAAACTTTGTATTCCATCCTGTAATAACATCTGGATAATTTTTCATCCAAAATTTCATAAACTCCATTATTAAAACTTTTTCATTTGCACATTTAATATATGTTATATCTTTACGGTCATTTTTATAATCACCTATACCCCAGGTTATAATCTGTTTGTTAGATTGATTTTTAACCGTGATACAAATTAATGACTCAACTGGATTTTCCACATCTGGAAATCCATCTTCACAAGTTGTCTCTATATCTAATGTAAAAATTTTAATATATTCTTTTGACCATTCAATAATTTCTGGATATTCTGTTGAAATATATTGATATTGAAATCTATCTAAACCAAATAATGGAGCACCACTATATGATTTTTTAAATTCTCTTGCTCGTGCAATACTAGTAAAGTTTAAAGCTTTTAAATTCTGACCTTGTAATGTTTTCCAATCTCCATTACCTAACACAAACATAGTTGGTTTAAAATCCAACTTCTCTTTAAAGTCCTTGTTTCTTTCTATACCACGGACTAATAGTTTTCCTTTATGCTCTATAACTGACTTATAGAAATTCATTTAAATTTCCTTCACTTCTATATTTGCTAATGTTCTTCCTATTATACACTATTTCCTTGCTTAAGTCAAATGGAATTTTCCGAGTTTCACGATAGCTAGTTTCTTCAGAAGTTTTTATCCACCAAATCAAATCGGTATCTTTTGGGTATTTCATATGCCAAGTAACCGTTGAATTTTTTAATTGTTTTCGGTATTTCTTACTCATTGGGTAGATATACCTAAATTGTTTGCCCTTCACTCGACTCAGCTTTAATTCTTTTAGTTGTTGTGGGTTTGGTCTATGACCATATTTTAAACCTTCTTTATTTGGTAATTGTCCTTGTAAAGTTCTAGGGTGTACTTTCTCTCCTCCTTCGGTAACATAAGTATCAGTTATAGTAAATCCTCCATATAAAAAATTAGCTGCCTGATATACATAACCAGGTTTGCCTACAATACCATCTGCCCAAGTAAAAAGATATTTAACTTTTGCATTTTCTCTTAACCATTGAATTGCTAATGATAGTAATTGTGATTCACTATTGCGTGGCATTTTATCATCCATACACATCTTGCCTATCTCTAGGTAATCTTTTGTATCTAAATTTGGAAATAACTTTTGAATTGTATGTTTGGGTCTTGTTCCCCAACCAAAGGTAATAACACCAACTAGTTCATCTTCGTTGAAACAACCTAGGTAATGTTTAGTGAGTCTCGGCATTACTGCCGAATAATGGCGTTCAGCAACAAATTCAGCTGCTGTTATTTTGTGTAATGGTTTTATTATCATTATATATCATCTTTATTTCTCAAATGTACTATCAATTTATCGTGTTCTTTGCCTAACATTATTTGGCAACCTAATCTACTTCGTTTAGGATCATAACCCTTTTCAGTTTCTAAAAGTTCTTGCTCTAAACTATTCTCATCAATTGGTAAATTATCCACATAAATGTGGCAGGTAGCACAGGCGCAATTGCCCCCACAATCGGCAGGTATTTCGGGAATTGGAACACTACTAAACTTTGTAGCAGCCTCCATAATTGAAAATCCTGGTGGTACTTCAACTCTTATCTTTGATCCGTCTCTTACAAAATATATTTCTATCATTCATCACTTAAAGTTTAGGTAAGTCTGTTTCAGTTATTAAACTTGGTTTACTTGGTTCTATAATTCCTGTTCCTAAATGATAATTGTATGAATTTTTTATATCTTTTTTTGGTTGGACCTCAGCAATAATGTGATCTCTTTTAAGAGTAATCACTTCATCTTTTGCATAAGGTAAATAGGGTGTTAACATTAATTGCACAGGTTTTCCTGGTGCTGCTTGTGTTGGTATAATCACAAACGCTTTTTTAATTTCTGTTAACTCTCCTGATTGATGTTGTTTTTGTGCGATAACATCTTCGCCAGTTGTTTATCTAAATATTTTTACTTCCATAATCTCCTCCATTATATCATTACTTTTATCTAATTTTAATTCTCGTCCTTTAAACTATATCTGGTTGTTATTATATACTTACGGTTAGGGTTAACCATTACATTAAATCTGTTCATTGTTTCTCTATCAAATAGAATTTTGGATTTTTCGTCTCTATCGTCTAAAGTAAATTCTACTTCTTTATAATATCCACCTGCAAATTCCACATCAAGTTGGATAACATATCTATCTTCTTTATAATCTCTTAAACCACCTACATTGATTGTTTCTTTTCTTATTATATCATTTGTAAGTGATTTACCTTCTAACGACCAAGTAATTTTCTTACCACTAACTTTCATTTTGTCAGCGTGTATAACGGATGTACCTGAATTACCCGTATCAAATTTTCCTACAATTCGTCCGAATGGGTGTATGTAGACCACTTCTTTATAACCACACTCACTAGGTACTCTCTTCCAATTGTGTCTATCTTCAAAATGTTGTATAATTTCTTTACTTAAATTTCTTCCTGTTGCCTCTTCAATACCTTGTGTACCAGCAGAAGAGTTAACTTCTATAATATATGGTGGATCTTTTTCTCTATTCTTGGAAGGTATAAAATCTACTGCAACAAATAAACCATCTACTGCTTTCGCAGCTTTTAAACTTTCTTCAACTTCCACTTCCGTTAATTTTAAATTTTTTACTCCTGCACCTTGTGATACATTACTTCTAAAATCTCCTGGTATAACTTCTCTTTTCATTGAAGCTAATACTTGTCCATTTAATACCAAAACTCTAGCGTCCCAATCTGTTTTAATATATTGTTGTAATAATATATCAGCGTCTTCATCTTGTTTATTAAGTAATTGAACAATAGAATCTAATGCTCTTTCTGACTCAATGAATAAGACACCAACACCTTTTGAACCTCTTAATGTTTTTAAAATAACTGGAAACTTATCCTCTAATTGTTCAAAAGCTGCCATTGAATTTTCTGGATCGGTAACCAATACTGATACAGGTTGTTTAATACCATAATCAGATAATCTTAATGAAGTTCTATATTTGTCAGCACACATACTGACACACTCTCTACTATTAATAACACATACTACGTGCTTCTCTAATCTTGAAATTATATCCATCCAACTATCTCTACGGACAACTGAACCTCTTATAATAGCAATTGTATCTCTCGCTGAAACTCTAAACCCCTTTTTATCGTCCTTGTTATGGAAATATAACTCTTCGTCTTCTTCTTTGGTTACATAACCACCAGTATTTCTATAAATGTACGCTTTATGTCCTAACTTAAGCGCCTCTTTTAATAGATTTTTGGCTGTATGGAAATTTAAATCATCTTCAGGTTCATCTGAAATAATGATTAATCTATAAGGGCCAGCTTTTTTAGCTTCTGTTATATATTCTTTGAATTTTGGTACTTGCATTACTCATCTTCTTGTTTTACTTCTTCTTTTTTTTCTTCGGTAACATTCTTCTTACCGATATTATATTTAGTGGATAGTGTCCACTCTTTCTTTTCTTTAAATGGTAAAACTTTTATTTGACTCAAAGGTGCTTTGCTTTCACACTTTGTTTTATCAAGTATCTCAATCAAACTCCAATCCTGTAATAGAACAGCAATAGTATTTCTACGCTGTATATCATTTTCTGTTAGTGTTGATTTTTTACCATCTAAAGCAAATAGTTCTTTGAAATGTGTAATGTAATATTTCCCTTGCTTATGTAATATGTGACAAGATTGAAATAATGTTTTGTCTTTTCTGGATGCTACACCTATTCTTGTAAGTGTCTCTCTAACTTTTAAGAAATCGTCTGGTTGTTTGATTGATACTTCCAGCATATCACCAACCGACCATTTTATAACTTCATCATTCATTTTCTTTTTCTCCCACCTTTTTCAAGGTTCAATTTAATATTTTCAAGTTGGTCATTTGTTAGTATGCTTAAAGCCTCTTTTGCTTTTGAATTACTATATCCATAATACTCTTTTAATAATTCAAGGTCTTTCACTTTCTTTTGTGAGAGCCATTTACCACCAAATCGCCTTCTCTCTCTTATACTATTTATAAAATAGTCAAATTGCATTTTCTTTGGGAGAAAATGATAGCCATTCATTTCGTTGCTGTGCATTATTGTATCATAAAACATAGACAAACATCTATTAATAATAAAGGGTGCGTATTTCTTTTCCCAAGTAAGGTCAGCTGTGTCTAATAACCGTTTCTTGGTCACATTAATTGCATTTAAATAATCTTTTAGTTCGTACATAACTTCTTAATAAAAATTAGTTTTTTATCTTCACCTGTGGGTTTAACATATAGTTTTTTCAACTCTTCTTTACTATGCCATTTCATAGATACTGATTTATGTTTAGGTAATCCTGCAGTTTCGCCTATCATTTTCCAATTGTCTGCCTTATAGACAGCACCATTATTACCACCTGCAACAAAGGTAATTAGGTATTTTAATTCGTTACCATACTTTTCCTGCCAATATGGAATCGCTTGTCTCCTTAATTCTTTTAACACTCTGGTTCCAACATTTTTAATCTTTTCCCTTAAACAGAACCTCCAATTATTCGCAAAACTATTGAAGTTTTCCTTATATGTCTTCAAATCCATACCAATATAATTGAGTATATCCTTTGGTGCTGGATATACAGATGAGCCTATTCCTATCATACCAATTGGTCTTTCATCATAAAACACTACCCAATCTACTCTCCGACCAACGGAGGCTGTTGTTGGTACATAGCTATGATACTTTGATATAGTCTCTCTAATATACTCTTTAGATTGCTTATCATTGGCGATTCTTAACTCGATTGTTTCCATTCTTTATTATGTCCACTTACTCCAAAATGCATTGTATTAAAACTTATAACATATCTTTCATCTGTAGTATTGGTTTTTGTGCCGTGTTCTAACCAACTTGGAAATAGATATAAATGTCCTTCTCTTGCAGGCAGTATTGCTTCCATAGCATTGTATCCTGTGACCTCACTATAGAGTTCACACATCTTATAAGGTTGCAAAGGATTTTTAAAAGTTAAACCTACTGAACCTTCAGGACATTTTGGATAATATGCACCACTAATAAGACTTGCTTGGTGCCTATGCATTTTTAAACTTGTATTATTATTCATAATACTAAACCAACTATTAATCATTTCAAATTCTCTTAACCCTAATAACTTTCCATATTCTTTTAAACGCTGATCAAATTCTCTCCTTAATTCGGCGAATTCTGGTTTATCTAATATACTATCATATGGATTATATGTACTCTTACCACCACCTTCTAATAAAGGGTGATCTTTCATTGATGGTTTATATGCTTCTAATTTCTCCGTAATATGGTCATTAGGTGAGCATAAAATCCTAAATTCCATTACTGCTAATGGAAATATATTATGTATTTCTGTTGTCATTAATGCCTACTTCTGTTTAGACCATTTAAATGTTTGTGTAATAGTAAAATTGTCTGAATTGTAATCACCATTAACACTATCACCATCTTGACCAGTTGTACCATATTTTAATGTGGTTGTATCTGGTGTAAATGTTTGATTTGCACATCCGACTAATACTAAAAATAAGATTATATTAAATATAACTTTTCGCATATTGTTTTCCTTTCTCTATTGTTATAACCATAAGTGTTGTATATAAAATTGTGCCTAATAATGTATTATGAAAGAATGGTATTGCCATTGTATAAGACATTAATAATCCATCAAATGTTTTTGGGTAGTAATCCCATATAGTCCATACTGCAAAATTTGTTATTATAAAAAATAATACAGAAGATAAAATTGCCATTGTACCTAACTGGATATATTTTCTTTTAAATTGCATTGACCAATTACTAATTAAAGTTGATAAACCTATTGCTCCATACACCCATAACATATATGGATGAAAACCTATAACTAAATCTGAAATAAACATTGCTAATAATGGAATTGACATTGCAATCCATCTATCATTAATTATATATGGAGTATAAATTGCTGTTGCTAAAATTGGTGTAAAGTTTGGTGGGTGTGGAATTAATCTTCCCAAGGCAAGTATGCCTAGAACAAATAAAAAGGTTAGAATATTTTTTTTCATTTAAAATTACAATTTGCCATTATCTCCGTTAAACAAGCGACCATATTAATCTCTTGGTCTGCAACAAAAGCTGCCTTGTATTGGTAACCTGCAATAATTAAAACTGCCTGTGGTACTGATTTTGGTTCCAGATATTTGTAAAGTATATCATATAGACCTGTAAATAATGATGATGGATCTTTATCTAAATTCTCAACAACCCATTTACGCATATCATTAAACTTTTTATCTTTAAGCATAGCAATTAATTCTTTATTGTTTGCTTCAGATAAACTGAATAATATACCACTATCAATCTTACCTCTAACGGAGTACCGTTGAAGTTCATTAATAGTTCTTCTGAAATCTGGAAAAAACTTTTGTATTAATTCAGCAAGGACTTTCTTGTCAAAACTAATTTTCTCTTCTTCTAATATCTTACCAAGTCTCTTCATAAAAGCAGACGCCGTTTTAACTTTTTGACCGTTGCCAATCTTAAAGTCAATCACGGTACATCTACTATGAAGTGCTGGTATGATTTTGTTTTTGTAATTGCAAGTGAATATAAATCTACAATTATTATAAAATGTTTCTATAAAATTTCTTAAAGCAGGCTGAACACTATCAGCATTCATATAATCTGCTTCATCTACAATCACCACCTTGTGTGGTGCTTCTTCTGTTAGGGAAACGGTTGACGCAAAATTTTTAATTTTATTTCGTAAGGTATCAATGTGCCGACCTTCATCTGAACCATTGATAATAATGTAATCAGTTTTCAACTCTTCACATAAAGCACGAGCCACGGTAGTCTTACCTGTGCCTGCTGTACCTGATAATAAAAGATTTGAAATTTCACCAGATTGAACAAACTTTTGAAAAGTCTCTTTAAGTTCTAGTGGTAAAATACATTCACGTATTTTTCTAGGTCGGTATTTTTCAACCCATAAGTAATCGGACATTTAGAACCTCCTTAAAATTCGGAATCTGGTTCTAATGCTATCCAATATTGTATAGGTCTATTGCGATTAACAAAATGAGATATTTTTTGTTTAGAAATAGCAACATCATAATCATCAGGAAACATTTTAAAGTTTTCTGCTTTAAAGTAAGCAGTAAATTCTTTAGTTGTTTCGCCAAGATTTACAGCATAAGTGTTTGATGACTTATTCTTTTTATCTGTTGCAAGTATAGTTAACTTTTTACCATCACCTTTAACGGCAATATCTGGTAAATTTAATGTAGTATAACCTTTTCTAACTTTATCAAAATCTAATTTTGTAAGTTTAAAAGTTACCTCTTTATCTGGCATAGTTATAGTTTTGCTTGGTGCAACTATAACAGATTTGTCAGCAAAGAAATACTTTACTTGTTGTCTTGATTTGTTATCAGCAATAGCAACATTTGAACCTGAATTAAATTTTAAATCTGGACTTTCAAATAATTCGACTGCTCTTAAAAATTCAGGCAAATCGTATATTGCAAATTCAGATTCCATTGATTCAGATATATTAGCTTCTGCCAATATATTTTTCATTGTTGAAATCGTTGATAGTTTCTTTCCAGGTTTTACTAAAATGTTCTGGTTTATTTCAGAAAAGTTTTTTAGTATAGAAAGTGTATCACTTGATAGGTTCATTTCAATTTTTCTCCATAATAATTAATAATATAAGGACATTATATCATAATTGATAGTAATGTCAATGGTGGTTAATGTAAAGTCTTTTGTAATTTTTCTAATATCTTCTCGGGAGTTGTCTCAATATATGGGTCTCCATCTATACCTTGGTCATTAATACCTGGCTCTTCAAACCAATGTTCTACTTCACCATCATTAACAATCATTGCATATCTCCAAGACCTCATACCAAAACCTAGGTGTGTTTTATTAATTAACATACCCATACGTCTAGTAAAATGACCATTGCCATCTGGTATCATCTTAACTCTATTGATTTGGTGTTCATCTGCCCAAGCGTTCATTACAAACGAATCGTTTACACTCATACAATAAACATCATTACAACCTTTGGTAATAAACTCATCATAGAGTCTTTCAAAGTTTGGTAATTGTTTTAGTGAACAAG
>Ga0066372_10000974_pt1 | contig 11203 bp, 9 predicted proteins | sample Knorr_S15_td_250_FD_77011 | JGI IMG/M metagenome (GOLD analysis project Ga0066372, IMG submission 77011) | Marine microbial communities from Southern Atlantic Ocean transect - Knorr_S15_td_250_ad_251m_LV_A | ecosystem: Environmental > Aquatic > Marine > Oceanic | place: Southern Atlantic ocean... | reverse complement strand
TTCAGCCCAGGCTCGAATTGCTAGTTTGATCTCAGGTCAGGTTGGTTTGTCTGAAGCCAGAAATTTTCTGGGCCAAAGCAGGGTTGCCAACCCTGAAGCCCAGACACCGCTGGTGTTGTTAGAAGCCCAATTGCTGTCCGAAGCCAGCTCGGAAGATGAATTATTTGGCTTTCTTGACAGCCAGCTAGCGCTAGACCCTGATAATTTGGGCTTGCTCTATTTTAGAGCAATGAGCGGACAGAAATTTGGCAGCCTGGATATCCTGGAACGAGACCTGCAGAGAGTTATTCAGTTGGACCCGGGCAATGCTGATGCTTTGAATGCGCTGGGTTATACGCTTGCAGACCAGACTGATCGTCACGAAGAAGCTTACTCCTTGATTACCAGAGCACTGATAATCAAACCTGAAGAAGCCGCATTTCTTGATTCCATGGGTTGGGTATTGTATCGCCTTGAGCGGTTGTCAGAAGCGATAGATTATCTGCAGCGTGCGTACCAGTTATTTCCTAATGATGAAGTTGCTGCTCATTTAGGAGAAGTATTGTGGAAGGATGGGCAGCGCTCCAAAGCTAAAAAGGTATGGAAGAAGGCCCTTGAATTAACACCTGAAAGTCCTTTCCTAGTCGATATACTTAAAAGAATCTCCGGGAAATAACTGTGCGGCAGTTCGCTCTTTTATTGCTGCTCTGCCTGATGGTTCTCGGCTGCCAGTCGATTGTTACACCCGAGCATCAGCTGTCTGATCAAGCAGGCCTGTTTGAGAGAATTAAGGGCAAGATCTCAATTTCCGGCCAACCTTCTTCGTTTTCTTTTGATTGGTATCATACAGATGACAGCCATCGCCTTCGGTTTTCTTCCTTCGGGTTGGTGGTTGCAGAGGTTGCCGCTAAAGGAAGTGATATCACTATCCAGACGGGTGATGGTCAGACATGGAATCAGGCGTCGGCGCAGTTATGGATGGAGGTGAACCTGGGAATTGCGCTGCCTTTGCAGTCGGTCGCATTCTGGCTGAGTGGCCGTCCAGACCCTGGGCATCCAAGTATCACTCGGGTAAATTCATTTAGTCAGTTGGGCTGGCAGGTAAACGTCAATCGTCTCCACAGGCTTGGCTATCCTCAGAAACTGACCTTTGAAAAGTCCGGTATCAAGGCAAAGATAGCAGTGAGTTTATGGCAATAGAAGATCAGTATTTTTTTCCAGCGCCCGCTAAGCTGAATCTATTTCTTCATGTTCTGGGTCAGCTTGAGAATGGCTATCATGCGCTTCAATCGGTGTTTCAGTTGATCGCTCTACAGGACCTTATCGGCTTGGAAGTCGATTTGCGCTCCTCAGATATCCACTTGGAAGAACCTCAGGGGTTAACCTGTGGGACAGACAATCTAGCTTATCGCGCTGCACGGATGTTACAGGAGGCGACAGGATGTACAAAGGGCGCCCGCATTCAACTGCACAAGAATATCCCTGTTGGTGCGGGATTAGGAGGGGGTAGCAGTGATGCTGCAACTGTGCTGGTCGGCTTAAACGAGTTGTGGCAATTGAAGTGTTCCGAGCAGGAACTGCTGCGTTTAGGTGGGCGGCTCGGTTCTGATGTTCCTTTTTTTATTCATGGAAAGAATGCCTGGGTGACAGGTACCGGTGATGGGCTCACGGATATGGAAATGCCTGAAACATGGTTTCTGGTAGTATATCCTGGCGTTCAGGTGTCGACTGGGCAAATATTTCAGCATTCGGATTTGACACGGGGTACTCCTGCAAGGACAATAGCGCGTTTTTCAGAAGATGGTGGAAACACCGATTCATGGAGTAATGATCTGGAAAGCGTCGTATTCAGGCTTTTTCCCGAAGTACAAAGTGCAAAGAACTGGTTAAGCCAGTGGGGCACTGTTAAAATGACCGGCTCAGGTAGTAGCGTATTTTTAGATGTTGGTTCAGAGGAAAACGGTCAGGCGGTCTTGCTGCAGATTCCGAAAAAATGGACCGGGTATTTGATACCGTCGTTGAACTCCAGTAGCTTGCATACACGATTGCAGCGCTACCAGAGCGAAACCTGAACAAGTGAGATTTATTTAAGGGATTGGGGTGTCGCCAAGTTGGTAAGGCACAAGGTTTTGATCCTTGCATGCGGGGGTTCGAGTCCCTCCACCCCAGCCACTCTTATAATCCTAAATTGGGGATACGCGCGTGGCCGAGCTTAAGATATTCACTGGAAATGCCCATGTTGCGTTGGCAAATAGGGTAGCGGACCGATTACGGCTTGATCTAGGCGATGCTGAGGTCGGTCGTTTCAGTGATGGTGAGGTCAGCGTTGAAATTATCGAAAACGTTCGTGGTAAGGATGTTTTTATCGTGCAGCCTACCTGCGCACCGACCAACGATAACCTGATGGAACTGATCGTGATGGTCGATTGCATGCACAGGGCATCCGCGGCTCGTATTACTGCTGTGATACCGTATTTTGGTTATGCCAGACAGGACCGTCGGGTCAGGTCAGCGCGTGTACCAATCACTGCAAAGGTTGTTGCCGATATGCTGACCAGCGCGGGAATCGATCGGGTGCTGACAATAGATCTGCACGCCGACCAGATCCAGGGGTTTTTTAACGTGCCGGTTGATAATATTTATGCCACCCCCGTTTTGCTTCTGGATATCGAAAGACAGGTAGAGGCGGGCCTTTATACGGATGTGATGATTGTGTCACCTGATGTGGGTGGGGTGGTCAGAGCAAGGGCGATGGCCAAATTGTTGAATGACGCAGATCTGGCCATTATCGACAAACGAAGACCGGAGGCTAATCAGTCGGAGGTGATGCATATCATTGGTGATGTGGCCGGACGAACCTGTGTTCTGGTTGATGATATGGTCGATACTGCAGGCACACTCTGTGCAGCGGCAGATGCCTTAAAAAGAGAGGGCGCTACCAAGGTCATTGCCTATTGCACCCATCCAGTACTATCGGGACGGGCATTAGAAAATTTAGGCGGTTCATCCCTGGATGAATTGGTTGTGACTGACACCATCCCCTTGTCTGATGAGGCCTGTGCAGTACCGGGGATCAGACAATTGAGTGTTGCCGATGAGCTGGCAGAATCAATTCGTCGGATCAGTAACGAAGAATCATTAAGTGCATTGTTTGCCAAACGCATCCAACCAGCACTTTTTTAACGCCCTGACAGGGCATCACAATAGCAGGACGTGGTCGCAGCGTTCTGCCAATTTAAGGAGCTAAAAATGGCTGCTGACTTCGAGTTAAATGCCGAGCTGAGAACTGACATGGGGAAAGGTGCGAGCCGCCGCCTGCGTCGTAAGGCCGATCAGATACCTGCCGTGATATACGGAGCAGGACGGGAACCACAATCGCTGACCATGGCGCACAAAGACCTTGCCATGGCCTGTGAAAACGAAGCGTTTTACTCGCATGTATTAACGTTGACTATTGACGGTGAAAAACAGTCTGCAATCATTAAGGACTTACAGCGTCACCCTGCAAAACCAAGAATCATGCATGCGGATTTTCTGAGGGTTCTGATGGATCAACTGATCTCAGTTGAAGTTCCGCTGCATTTCTTAAACGAGGAATTATGTGTTGGCGTGAAGCTCGGTGGCGGGCAGATCTCGCATAACATGTCACAGGTGGAAATCAGCTGTCTGCCAGGGGCACTTCCGGAATTCATCGAAGTGGATTTGACTGATCTAGAGCTAGGCCAGGCAGTGCATATGAGTGAAATCAGTCTGCCTGAAGGTGTCACCATCCCTGCACTGACTCACGGCGCTGATTATGATCAGGTTGTTGCCTCAGTTCACCTTAATAAACGCGCTGAATTAGAACTGGAAGAAGATGAAGAAGAAGAAGCCAGTGATGTTGACGAGACTGAAACTGGGACCGAAGACGAAAGCGAAGAATAAGCCAGCATTGGTCGAGTAATTATCTATGAGCCTGTCGCTCATCGTAGGCCTTGGTAACCCTGGTGCTCAATACGCGAGCACCCGTCACAATGCGGGTGCTTGGTTTGCCGAAATGCTTGCCAGGGAAGTCGGTGCTTCCTTTAAAGAGGAAAAGAAATTTTTTGGCCGGCTTGCTGTCGCGAATTTTGGTGGCGTCGAATTTCGGCTGTTCATTCCGAGTACCTTTATGAATGAAAGTGGCCGTGCCGTAGGTGCACTGTGTCATTTTTTTAAAATCCCGGCGGCGGCCATTGTCGTCGCGCATGATGAGTTGGACCTTCCCCCGGGGACGGTGCGATTAAAGCAGGGCGGCGGATTAGCCGGACATAATGGTTTAAAGGATATTTCCCGGCATCTTGGCGGTGACCAATCATTCCGGCGGTTGCGTATTGGTATTGGTCACCCGGGACATAAAGCTGATGTGACACCTCATGTGCTCAGTAAACCAGCGCCCGCTGAGAGAGCGGCAGTTGATGTGGCTTTTGCAGAGGTTTTGGCAATAATGCCCGCATTGCTGGCAGATCGTTGGGAAGACGCGTTGAAAAGCCTGCATACCCCAAAGGCAGTAAAAGAAAATCGGGCTGATGATAATACTTCGGAGTAAACATGGGATTTAAGTGTGGAATTGTTGGGCTTCCGAATGTGGGCAAGTCGACCTTGTTTAACGCGCTGACCCAGGCGGGAATAGCAGCGGAAAATTTCCCTTTTTGCACCATTGAACCCAACTCCGGTATCGTAGCCATGCCTGACTCGCGCCTGGATGCACTGGCTGATATTGTCAGCCCGCAGCGGGTCGTTCCAACCACCATGGAATTTGTTGATATCGCGGGGCTGGTTGAAGGCGCATCAAAAGGGGAAGGGCTGGGCAATCAGTTTCTTGCCAATATCAGGGAAACCGATGCCATTGGTCATGTGGTTCGTTGTTTTGAAGATGATAATGTGGTTCATGTTGAAAATACGATTGATCCCGCCCGAGATATTGAAATCATTAACACGGAATTGCAGCTGGCTGATCTGGAGACGGTTAGCAAAGCCATCAGTCGAGTTGAGCGCATTGCTAAAAGCGGTAACAAAGAAGCCTTGGTAGAACTGGAGGTGTTTGAGGCCATGCAAGCGCATATTGATCAGGGCCAGCCAGCCCGGACACTGAAATTGACCGAGGATCAGCAAGGCCTCCTAGGAACACTGCACCTGTTAACGATGAAGAAGGTGCTTTACATTGCCAATGTGGATGACTCCGATATTGATGAGCGTGGTTTACTAGCGGTCGTACAAACCATTGCGGATGCTGAAGGTGCGGAAGTGGTAACGATCTGCAATAAACTGGAATCTGAAATAGCTGAACTGGAAGATGATGAGAGACTTGAGTTCTTAAATGAGTTGGGTGTGAACGAATCTGGCCTCGATAGAGTCATCAAAGCGGGGTATCGGCTGTTAGGACTGCAGACCTATTTTACCGCAGGCGTGAAGGAAGTCAGGGCCTGGACGGTAAAACAGCAGGCACCTGCGCCTAAGGCCGCTGCCGTGATTCACACTGACTTTGAAAGGGGCTTCATTCGCGCAGAAGTGATCAGCTATGACGATTATATCAGTGGCCAGGGTGAAGCCGGGGCTAAACAGGCTGGCAAATGGCGACTGGAAGGCAAGGATTACCTGGTTCAGGATGGCGATGTCATTCATTTTCGTTTTAATGTGTAGGGCCTGCAGGATTCCCAGCCGCGAGAGATAAACAACCGGGAATGTTAGTCGCTTTGCCATTCTTATTTGGTGTTAACCCCCTGCCATGGCATGATCGAAGCCAAAATAGCCCGGGGGAGCGCGCCATTGAAATACTTTGCATGGATATCGTTAGCCCTGTCCTGTTGCTTTGCAGGACAGCCTTTAGCAGCGAACAGGGTTGCTGGGCATCAAGCTGATTCAGTCCAGAACCAAGCTCAGCAGGCGGACATCGGCTTTTATGGCGAGCACATTATTCCCATCAGTGGTTCAACGCGACCGGTGAATTTTGTTGCTGTGAAAGGCGATACAATCATTTATGTGGGTGATCGCAAGGATTGGCAAGGCAGCGTTGGCGAAACCATAGAGTTGGGTGATCGTGCCTTGTTACCGGGTTTTATCGATGCCCATGGTCACCTCTCGTTTCACTCCAGCATTGCTGGTATGGCCAATGTGGCATCGCCACCGGTCGGCCCTGCGGAAAACATTGCGGACCTGATCCAGGCGATGAGAGACTTTATTCAACCGAGTAAACCCGCAAAGGACCAATGGGTTGTGGGCCTGGGTTACGATGATTCACTGCTCGCTGAGGGGCGACATCCAACCATTATTGATCTCGACCAGGTTTCCCTGACACTGCCCATTTTGTTAATGCATGTGTCCGGGCATCTTGCAGCAGTTAATTCCCGGGCACTGGAAATTGCCGGGATTAATGAGACTTCAGTAAATCCGCCAGGGGGTGTTATAAGGCGTTTCACCGGCAGTCAAAAACCCAATGGCGTGCTGGAAGAATCGGCAACCTCTGCTGTGCATCGGTTTCAGGCACCCAGTAAGGACCCGGTCGGGGATTTGCGGCGTGGCATCCTGGATTTCGCCAGCAATGGTATTACCACGGCCCAGGAAGGCGGTGCTTCTGCAGCCTCCATCAAGATGCTCAGAGCTGCAAGCCGAGGCAGTGCTTTTCCTATTGATGTGGTCGCCTATGTTCGAGTTCAGGAAAAAAACCTCGCTGACCCTGATCTGCACAACATCCATAGCCAGAAATATAGAAATGGTTTTCGCGTAGGTGGCATCAAGATGATCCTGGACGGTTCACCCCAGGGGAAAACTGCGTTTCTGACTGAACCCTATGCGGTTCCACCTGAGGGTAAAGGTGCAGACTATCGAGGATATCCGGTCATGCCGGCAGCTTCTGTTGATGCGCTTTTTGAAAAATTTATTGGTTCCGCCACGCCTATACTGGCTCATGCAAATGGAGATGCTGCTGCTGATTTGTTCTTGAATGCCCTTGCTCGCAGTCTACACCCGCGCAAACCAATGGATCATCGAACCGTTATGATTCATGCCCAGACAGTGCGTGAAGACCAGTTGGATCGCATTGCCAAGATGCAGGTCATTCCCTCGTATTTCTCGGCGCATACTTTTTATTGGGGAGATTGGCATAGAGATTCAGTTTTGGGCCTCAAGCGGGGTAGTAGGATCAGTCCTACTGCCAGCAGCCTAAACAAAGATATTCTGTTTACGGTCCATAATGATGCGCCTGTAGTGCCGCCCGACATGTTGAGATTGGTATGGGCAACAGTAAACCGCCTGACCCGCAGTGGTCAGACGCTGGGTAGCTCGCAGAAGATATCAGTGCATGAGGCCTTAAAGGCGGTCACCATCAACGCGGCTTACCAGTATTTTGAGGAAAGCAGCAAAGGCAGTATTGAGCCTGGCAAGCAGGCAGATCTGGTGGTTCTGTCCCAGAACCCATTGACCGTACCGCCTCTTGAATTACTGGATATAACAGTCCTAAGAACCATTGCCCGAGGGAAAACGGTGTATCTTGCCAAGGGGAGCTGAGTTCAACTGGTCGATGCACTAAGTGGCTGATGATAATATCTACCTATTGATGAATTCCGATCTTAGGGATTCGCTGATACAGTAGGTCGATCATTACAGGGTGCTCCCTTGATATCGAATGTTGTTCACGCAGTTAAGAGTTTGGTCAGCGTAAAAGAGGACATCGCATGCTGGAATATTTAGAAACGAACATGAGCCTGCTGGCAACGGGTTTGTCATCGATCGTGTTTTTTGAGGCCAGCATATTCAGTTATGAGATACCGCTGATTGTTCTCTGGCTGGTGCTGGGTGCGCTTTTCTTTACGGTCTACCTGAATTTTATCAATATCCGAGGGTTCACTCATGCGGTCGGACTCATCAGCGGTAAAATTACTGGTAAGGCGGGCGCCGCTGGCGAAATATCTCATTTCCAGGCGCTGACAACGGCGGTATCCGGGACGGTAGGTATTGGTAACATCGCCGGCGTTGCCATCGCGATTTCCCTGGGCGGTGCCGGCGCAGCATTCTGGTTGGCAGTCGCAGGCTTTCTGGGTATGTCGACCAAATTCTGTGAGTGTACGTTGAGCACACTGTATCGTACAAAGCATGCAGACGGTAGTATTGCCGGTGGCCCCATGTTCTATTTAAAGGAAGGTCTGGCGGGTCTAGGTCGGCCCAGGTTGGGCAGAGTGATGGCAGGGTTTTACGCAGGTTGTATGGTGGTAGGCTGCTTCGGTATTGGCAATATGTTCCAGTCGAATCAGGCCGCAGTTATCCTGACTGCTCAGCTTGGCGATCTGAATTTTGAGTATTCCAATATGGTCATCGGGTTGTTGCTCGCGTTTGCAACCGGCCTGGTTATCATTGGCGGACTGAAAAGTATCGCAGCAGTGACGTCACGCCTGGTACCGGTAATGCTGCTGGTTTATCTGATCATGGTGGTTGCTGTGCTGGGGCTTAATTTTGATCGCCTGGATGATGCGCTGCTAATGATTGTCTCAGAAGCTTTTACAGCGTCGGGCATTAATGGTGGCATCATCGGCGCTCTCATTATTGGTTTTCAGCGAGCTGTATTTTCCAACGAAGCCGGGCTTGGTTCGGCCGCTATTGCCCACGCTGCTGCCAAGACCGATCAACCTGTGAGCCAGGGTATGGTGGCTTTGCTGGAACCCTTTATTGATTCAGTTGTGGTCTGTACCTTGACCTCATTGGTTATAGTTATTCTGGTGATCCTTCCCGGAGAGGCGACCAGTGGCCTAAGTGGGATCGAAATGTCATCACGGGCTTTCGATGCTGCGATACCGGGATCATCAGCTTTGCTCAGCATCATTGCGACCCTGTTTGCCTTTTCAACGATGCTGGCCTGGTCCTACTATGGTTTAATCGCACTGGAGTATCTGCTTGGCCGATCAGAGGTTTCAGGTCTGATTTTCAAGCTGATCTTTTTAGTTTTTACCGTAATAGGCAGTACCGTAGACCTGAAGTCAGTGATTGAGATATCCGATGCGCTGGTCTTCCTGATTTCAATTCCTAATTTGGTTGGTTTGTATTTCCTGGCGCCACAGATAAAAAGAGAACTTCAGGCCTATCAGGCCAATAACCGGTCCTGAGAGCAGGCGCAGCCTGAATGCACGCAAGATAGCTGTATGGGTGTGATTGCTTGGCTGTTTGACCCCTGTAGGTGATCAGTGACTGGAAAATATTCAGGTTTTTATGGCGACCCGACCAGTTACCTTGACATGACCTTAATGACGAAGCAAAATTCGCAGCTTCTCATGGTATGGCTACGTAGCTCAGCTGGTTAGAGCACAGCATTCATAATGCTGGGGTCGGTGGTTCAAGTCCACCCGTAGCTACCAACTCGCTTTCTTCGCAAAGCGAAGAAAGTCGAGGCCGACAGCGTTTTCACCGCAGGTGAAAATCGCGAGAGGCTACTCCCTGAATTTCAGTTGTGCCCAAACCGTACCCAATTCGCGCCCAAAAATCAGACCTTCTTAAGCAACTCACCCGGCTCAATTTCAAAATAGTCACACAAAGCACTGATTGTTTCCGTGTTCGTGTTGTAACCCGGTACGTTTGAAATCCTGGTCAATGTGGGCCGCGATATCCCCGTCTCTTCACTGACTTCATTCAAGGTAATCCGACGTCCTTCCTTGAAGGACTTCTCATCTAGCACCTGTTTAAACGTGTTTCATCGCTCACGCCTTTTTTCCAGCTCTGACAGAATTTCTGCGTGACGTTCCTTATCGAGCTTATAGAACGACATGAGGAAAATTGCGAATAAGTAGAGTCCCAGATAAAGCGGCCCGTTCATGATAAGCAGGCTGTTGATGGTTTCTGCCGAGAGGTTGCCCACCTCAGCATTATCATCCGGTGCTACGCGAAATACACGAAAGCAATGCCAGGGCCCTGTTATATCTCCGGTGAACTTTCAGACTATCTGAATGATAATGGGATCGCACACACGCGAGGACGGCCTTATCACCCACAGACCCAGGGCAAGATCGAACGCTGGCACCGTTCCATGAAAAACCAGATCCTGCTGAACAACTACTATCTGCCGGGTAAGCTACGGGAACATCTTCAGCGATTCATCACTTACTACAACCACGAGCGCTATCATGAATCACTGGATAATCTGACACCGGCTGATGTGTATTATGGTCGTGGGCAGGAAATCCTGGATCACAGAGAAACGATTAAGATTAACACCTTGGCCATGAGCCGAAAGATGCATTACGGTAACCGCAGTAATTTAAGCCTGATGAGCTGAAGTGTCTCTTAAATCAGGATGCAATCTGTCTAATAGGTTTTGACGACGTACAGTGCGTCGGGGAATCGTGAACTCACCTTTAAAAAGAGGCGGTGAATATGATTTGGTGAGGTAATGAATTCATGAGTTCACGTTATTCACGAGGTGACCCCTATTACTCAGATTTTTTGTGATGGGGAGTAGTACAGTTTAAGCATGTAAGCCATATCTCATAAAGGCTTCAGCCTTAACCTACAACTCAGGGTTGCTCATATAGGACTATTGACCTTGCCCGCCGGTGCCTGAGCCACGCAGACGTGCATAGGTAGCTCCATACCTGCCTTGTTCGTCTACATTAGTAATACCTGTAATAGCAGGAGTCCCAAACCAGAAACGGGGTAAACAGATCGATGTCTTTTGACGCTTTTGAGGGTTTGTTTTTCTTTTGCGCCTGAATTTCAACAAACCATAAATTGTTAGAGACCTGAATAATCAACCCTTAAAAGGGTCAAAAGTCTGGTGATGGGCCAGGCTAGAGAGGCGGGATTGATTGAGGATTGAGCGGACAGACACGACATACCATAGGGTTTGTCTTGTCTGTCCATCACTGCTCTTTCTCGTTAAAGTTTTCCCAGAATTTCCGTGCTTCAGTGCATTCTTGTCCTTCTTTACTCATAGTGATTATTCCATCGTCTACTTCGATCAAGTTTCGATATTTGAATGCCTTGATTGAGCGATCAATTCTGCTAGCCCCTGCACCCGCTCTAGGTACTGCTGAACGCTACCTACCTGTGTTTGCATTGAAGAACCGTCTATCAATGCGGTAATCAATCTTACCCGGAGAGCGGTTTCATCATCGGATAACCCGGGATTCATCTCTAGTAGTGGACCTTCTAATGCAGAGTAGAATTTCGCATATATAGATCGGTATAGCTGCTTGAAAGGCTTGTTGTGCAGTGCCAATGTGAC
>Ga0066372_10000973_pt1 | contig 11214 bp, 9 predicted proteins | sample Knorr_S15_td_250_FD_77011 | JGI IMG/M metagenome (GOLD analysis project Ga0066372, IMG submission 77011) | Marine microbial communities from Southern Atlantic Ocean transect - Knorr_S15_td_250_ad_251m_LV_A | ecosystem: Environmental > Aquatic > Marine > Oceanic | place: Southern Atlantic ocean... | reverse complement strand
TGCTAAGGCGCTGCGACAGTCCACTCACGCCAGGCAAGAGATGATAGCCCAGCGCATGAAAGTGCGCCTGCGAGCTACGGAAGCGAGCATTGAATTGAGTGTTGATAGGGCCTTATCGGTATCCGAGGGGCATCATCAGGACTCCTGGCACTCGATGCGGGAATTCGATGTTGTTGAAATGCTGCCCCAACTTACCACGCCGACATTGATTATCGCCGGCGCAGCTGATGGATTGTGTACGGCTAACGTCAACGACTGGCAGCAATTGCCGAATGCGACCCTTCACGTTTTCAGCCGGGTGGGTCATGGTGTGCCGCGGGATGTCCCAGACGAGTTTTCAGCAGTGCTGGATGACTTTATGGAGTATGGTGTTGTTAATGCCAGGACACAGCAGGCAAAGTCAGGGCATTAGCCAGATCCAGGAAGCAAGACAGAATCGGTCCGGGGTCAGGTATAACCTGGCAATAGGCTTATGGTGGCCTTGGTCAGGGCAATACCTCAATTCGAATGCGTAGCCTTTATCATAGGATCCAGATAAAAGATATTGTCGTCTGGGTCCTTAAGTAAGGCCAGGATACCCCCCCAGGGTTGTTTAGTTGGCGGCATTTCAAAAGTAACGCCTTTTGTGATGAGTGCTTGATATACCGTATCAATATTGTCTACGATCAGACCGATACCGGTATGCCGGCCAACCAGCGTTGCATCGTCTGTTTCAGCAAGGGCAAAGCTGATATTGCCTCCCTCAAACGCGGCATAACCGAATTGTTTCTCTACCTGTTTCACCCTGAACCCCAGGACCTCAGTGTAAAAGCGCACTGATCGTTCAAGGTCTGATACGAACACATTGATATAACCTATTTTGATTATCCTTCCTCTTTTAATTAAGTGAAAAAATTTAGCTGAAGTAATTTAGTTGAACGCCATGCCTCAGGCTTTAAAATAGGCCCTATTGCCGATGACAGAGTAAGGGCATAAAGGGGTGCCTCAGTCTCCCTGATTAAGATAATCAATGGCAATCTGAGCATGCAGGGCAATGCCTTCTGCCATGGCGTCTTCGTTGAGAATCATTCGGTTGGAGTGGCAGGGTGCTGCCAGTGAAGGGTCATCGGGCTTTACGCCAAGGAAAAACATGGCACCGGGCCAGCGCTCCAGCAGGTAGGAGAAATCTTCTGCGCCCATCATGGTTGATCGCATCGGGATATAGGCCTGCTCGCCAAAGGTTTGTTTAACCGTCTGCTGGGCGAAGTCAACAAATTCGGTATCGTTGACTGTAACCGGATAGCCAAGGGTGATATTAACTTCTGCCGTTATTTCATGTGCCAGGGCAATCTGCGTGGCAATGCGATGAATACCATCATGGGCTTTTTTTCTTGATTTAGCCGAAGTTGAACGTAGCGTACCGGTTAGCGTGGCGACTTCTGGAATGACATTGGTTGTGGTACCTGCCTTAATAGTGGTGGTAGTCAACACAATGGGGTCAGAGAGTTTGATTCGACTTACCACCAGATGCTGTAGTGCCTGGACTATTTCGCAGGCAACAGGAATCGGATCTACACAATCATGGGGCATCGAGGCGTGGCCACCCTTGCCTTTTAGATGAATTTCCCAGGAATCGGCTGCTGCAAGTAATGGCCCCGGTTTGCTGGTAAATTTACCGCTGTCCAGCAACGGCGTTATATGTATGGCAAATATGGCATCAGGGGACTCAGGTGCTTCAAACAGGCCCTCATCAAGAACCACTTTAGCGCCAAAGTAACCTTCTTCTCCAGTTTGAAAAAAGAAGTCTACGGTACCATTCAGACTGTGCCTGTGCTGACTCAAAAGTCTTGCCGCGCCTGCTAGCATGGCAGTGTGTGCATCATGGCCACAGGCGTGCATCTTGTTTTCCTGCTTGGATGCGAACGACAGATCGTTGTTTTCCGGCATCGGCAGGGCATCCATGTCACCCCTTAACAGGATACGTGGTCCTGGTCCTGCGCCGTGTAAAGTTGCCACGATACTGGTAGATTTTTTGGATTTTCGTATTTCAAGCCCTAAATCGGCTAGCTCGGCTAGGACGCTGGCGGTGGTTATTGGCAAGTGATTACCGAGTTCGGGGTGCGCATGGATCCTGCGTCGAAGTTCGACAATTCTAGGTAAAATGGCTTTGGCTTCTAGCAAGGTATTCATAGTCATATTCCATTTAAAAAGACACTTAAGATGGTTGAATTCAGCGTTCCGTGGAAGTGGATAAATAGCGCCGATTCTTTTTCCCTTTAACAACAAGCGGGTTCAGTTGATGAGGCTAATCAAAGTTAAGTCATCCTCTGTCTATGAGTTTCTTTAGCTTAGTTGTATGCTCATTGATATAACTGTGAAACCAGCGTGTAGTCAATGTCCAGACCTAATATCTTGATTTTTATGCCGGATCAGCAACGGGCCGATACAATTGGTTGTTTTGGCAATTCCGCTATTCAGACCCCTCACATTGATGCCCTGGCAGCCAGGGGGACGCGTTTCTCTAATGCCTGGGTTAATCATCCGGTATGCAGTCCTTCTCGAGTCAACATGATGACAGGTTGGTACCCCCACACGCGTGGACATCGATCCCTGACTCACCTTGTTCAACCGCATGAGCCTAATTTACTTAAATACCTGAAACAAGGTGGTTACCAGGTTGCCTGGGCCGGTGCTCGTGGCGATGTTTTCGCACCGGGTGTGACCGAGGCTTCGACCCATTTCTGTGGCTGGACCACCAAACCGGATCGACGTGCTATGGGTCCACAGTTTGCTGAGCAATCTGCCCTTTATAATTCGTTTTATCATGGCAGACGGCCGGGTCCGGGTACCTGGATGGATTTCGACGAAGCATCGACCTGCACTGCCATTGACTGGCTGAATTCTAAACCTGAAGGACCCTGGTGTCTTTGGCTGCCACTGATATTTCCGCATTTGCCATTTGAAGTGGAAGACCCCTGGTATTCCATGTACCAATCGGAAGATCTGCCAGAACGGGGTGTGCATTATGGCGAAGGTAAACCCTTGTTCCATGCAGCGCTACGTGACAAGTACGGTACTGAGCGCCTCAGCGAAGATGAGTGGACAGAAATAAGGCGGGTTTATTACGGCATGGTTTCCAGAGTAGACAGTCAGTTCGGAAGAGTGATGCAGGCACTTGAGAGCATCGGCGGAACAGATAATACCCTGGTTATATACCTGACCGACCATGGCGAGTATTTAGGTGATTTTGGCTTGATCGAAAAGTGGCCGTCAGGGATGGATAGATGTCTGCTTCAGAATCCCCTCATTATGGCCGGGCCTGGCGTAAAAGAGGGTGTTACCGCGTCTACTTTTACCGAAATGGTGGATATTTTACCCACGCTCCTTGATCAGGCAGAAATTGAGGTTGGCCATACCCACTTCGGCCGTTCGCTTACACCTGCCCTGTTGAATCCGCGGGCAACTGTCCGAGAACAGGCCTTTTCCGAAGGCGGGTTTAGCCTGGATGAGCTGGGTTTACTAGAGATATCGAGTGGTGAATATGCCAATAAAGCCAATTTACAGCATGAGCATCCGGAACTGGTGGGTAAAACGATTGCATTGCGCGATGAGCAATATACTTTTGTTTACAGGTTATATGAGAACAACGAGTTATATGACCGGGCTATTGACCCCGATGAGACTATAAACAGGATTGATTCAAGGGAGCTACAGTCGGTCGCGCTGGATATGCAAGCCCGGGTCCAGGACTGGCTTGTACAAAGTGCCGATGTCATTCCCTGGCAGGCTGATCCCCGTTTCCCAAAAATCCCGCATGGCAAGCATGATGATTTCCATTATTGATGCTCTGGCCGGTGGGTAAATTCAACTGCGCATGCTGCGCTAAACGGGCTCTGTTAAGGCCGGTTAATTACTGATGGATTGCAGCGGGTCCAGCCCTAACACACGATTGTAGGTATTGTGGTAGTGATGCAAGGCGGGTTCGTTACGGCCGAAGGTGAAGTGTTGTAACGCACCCGAGGTCGCGCCTGCATGACAGGTGGCGGCTGCTTTGTAATCCTCATCTCTGATAATTTCACTGAAGCCAGCCAGTCTGTCGCTAATGCCTTCTCGAAAATCCTGCGGAATTTCCGTGTTGGTATAAAACGACACCTGTGAAAATGATTCATGCGGGTTGTCTTTATTGGGGTATACCCTTACCAGGGTTGCGCCAGACATCTCCCCTTTTGGCCTGCCGGGTATTCTCCCGCTGGGTATAAGCTGGATGTTTGGAAACAGGTAGTAGACAGGAATAGTGGCTGCTAACAGGTCCCACTCCTCTTCAGGCAGGTCACGAAACAGATCAATTGCCTTGGAGCAAAGCAGCATACGGTGATTGTTCTCGAAAATATCATAGCACTGCACGTTGCCGTAAACATCCTGGCCAAGCGTGTCTTTGTGCAAGACTGGGAAGTGGTAGGTTTCACCGAAGGTGTCAATGGCGAGCTTCCAGTTCATCGGTGTCTGGTAGGTCTCCAGGGCACCAAAGCTAAGTTTGCTGAATCCCCAGGAATCTAAATCATCACCAAGGTCCCCCAGTAAGGCATCCAGGTCAAATGTCTGACCGGGCTCAGGGTGCACCCAGAGAAGGCCATGTTTTTCTTGAGCAGTGAGTTTCACCAGGTTATAGCAAGGCTTCTCCACCGGGCCAAAATGATTTTCCTTGGGAACCGATACCAGATCGCCACTATTACTGAAGCCCCAACCATGAAACGGGCAATTGAATGAGAATTTCTTGCCTCGTTCTTCCTGTACCAGGACTGTGCCACGGTGAGTACAGACGTTGAGAAACGCCTGAAACAATCCATCTCTGTCTCGGGTTAGTAGTAGTGGCTTGCCCAATTCGGTTGAAGTTATAAATGAACCAGGCTCAGGCAGGTCACCAGATAAACCCATGACCTGTGGGTAGGACTGGAACATCAGTCTCCATTCGTCGGCAGCACGTTTGGCGCAGGTGTACGCCTCAACAGGATTAACCACAGCGCCACCAGCATCAACATTAATGCCCAGGTCCAGTCGATGCATTAGCAGTTTCATACATCTTATTTGCTCAGCTTGGTCCATAATCGAGAGATTGGTCGGTTATATGAGTTTGGTAAATAACCGTAGCATATCCTTAGAAATTGATAAATAGTTAACCTTTGCAGGAAGGATTCGCTAAATCCGTATCTTCACAGAGAAGCTATTGGAGTTGGGATTCAGCAAAGGAGAGTACACCCAGGGCATGGACTCGGGTCTGATAGGGTTCAATGAAGATCTTGCCAACGACTTTCATGGCCCTGTTAACGACAAATACGCCGGGATAGGGTATGCCATAAGAGGATTGCCCAGATTGGTAATTCGTGTTTAGTATATCCAGAGAAATGATACTTTTGGCATCAATGTCTGAGAGTAAGGGGTAACTTATCTCGTGCCTGTCGATGAATATCTGCTGTAGTTCCGGTGGGTCATAAGTCAGGGCCACAATTGAGATGCCTGCTTTGGAAAACAGTTCGGAATTTTCCTGCAGCTGGACCAGCTGCTTCATGCAATAGGGTCACCAATCCACCGATCGGCTGGCAATGAAGATCATACCTTTGTCACCCACAAACGGCTGCAGGTCAGAAACAGTCCGTCCTTGATACACAGCCATCAGCAAGGGGAAGTCTTCACCCGTTGCAATTCCAGGGTTGAAAGCATCGCTATCTGCATCAACAAACATGCTGTCTGTTAGCCAGCTATGGCTGGTTTGTTTGAGGGCTTCCGCTTGCTGTTGCTGTGCCAGTATTACCATGGCTATAACAATGACCAGTGGTTGCATTATTTTTTTCATTTGCCTTTCCTGTCTGGCACCATTGTCGTTTGGACTGCCTGTGCTAGCGTTCGTTCTTTTACCTAAAACAATTACCGAAAACTGCTATTAAAAAAAACGATCGAACTGAAAGGCGATCGATACTTGTACAACTTGGCTCAGGACCAGGTTGTTGAGCCCCGGTTCAGCGGGGCGGCCGTTTTACTGCCGTCCTGAACTGATCCAGCTGATTCCCTTTCAGCTTTATATCAAACGGCGCCAGACTGTTACGAAACTGATGTTTCGCTCTGGGGCCTGCCGACGCTTCCAGATATCATATTACGATTGCGTTCTTCCTTAGCTGACACCTGCGTTGGCGCGCCTCTGGCCTTGAAATTAAAGGGTGTGGTATCAATATCTTCCAGTTCCAGTTCTCCATTGAGTACTGCTTGCTTCCACTGCTGGTGTTCGGCCTCCCGTCCATGGAACTCCGGCATCAGCTGTTCAGCAAACAATTGCAGACTTGAACAAATATCTTCGTGGGTGTTCTTACCGGCCTGGTTGAGGAGAATGACCTGGTCAACATTGGCTGCTTCCAATTCAAGGAGCTTGCTCCTGATAGTCTCTGGTGAGCCAATCAGCTCGCTGCCCGAACGTTTTTGACCCGCAGGCGTTTGTTTCCATTCCTGGTATCGTTCCCAGAAGTTGACAGTGCCAGGCTTGAACGGGCCTTCCTTGTTATAGAGTTGTAATGCGAACTGGAAGAAAGTCCAGCCATCCGCCTTCTGCCAGGCCTCCTCGTCTGTCTCACAGCACATGAATCCGGAGACGACAGCAATGTTTGGATTCGCCTGATAGTCACATAGTTTTTCCTGATTCCGGGTGAAGGTATTGTAGTAAGCATTAACCCAGGCGCGGGATGCCTCGATGTCGACAAACTTAAACGAAAGCGCCCCCATGCCTCGGTGGGCCGCGTAACGGATGGTATCTAATTGCGAGCAGGCCACCCAGAGGGGAGGATGCGGGGATTGCAGGGGTTTTGGAATCACTGCGCGGAGCGGAAATTGAAAGAATTCACCATCATATTCCCAGGCATGATTGTAGAACATGGGTAATACGCATTTGACAGCATCTTCCCAGACATCGCGTTTGTCTCTGAAGCGCAGATTAAATGGGTGCAGTTCTGTAACAGAGCTACCCTCGCCTAAGCCGAACTCAACTCGACCATCGGATATGAGGTCTAAGGTGGATACTTTCTCAGCAACCCTGGCCGGGTGGTTCGTTGTCATCTGTATGATACCGTGGCCCAGTCTTATGTTTTTAGTTCGCTGGCTTGCTGCGGCCAGGAAAACTTCCGGAGCAGAGGAATGGGAGTATTCTTCAAGGAAGTGATGTTCGACCTCCCATGCATAGTCGTAGCCTAAATCGTCAGCCAGGGCTATTTGATCCAATGATTGTTTCAGTAGCTGGTGTTCGCTTTTGGCGGTCCAGGGTCTGGGGAGTTGATGTTCGTAGAAGACTCCAAATTTCATCGCTGCGCCTTATCATTAATTTCCTCTAGCCTACACCTAGATGCTAGTGTCGACAAATCAAACAGTTGGCATAATGTGGCGCGGCCTGGCAACCAGCCTGGCCGTAAGTGGGGAAGATGCGCTTCAAGGAAAGGTCAAAGAACTTATCTCTATCCGGCTTGGCTTAGGCGACTGGGTTAAAAGGCGAAGAATCATGGTTCGGTTGTTCATGACTTTAATGAGTTGAAGATGGAGTCGAAGCCTTAACCCCTATAAGCTTTGCTGAAGGGTCGTGTTTAATCTGAGTGAAAAGCGTAAGGGAGTACTTTTATTTGAAAGTAGGAATATCAGTCAGCAGTTCTTACCAATCCAGGGACGTGGTTGAAGGTGCCCGATTTATGATCGAACGCACGCGCGTGGCTCGTGATGCGGAATTGGATTCATTGTTCCTGGGGGATCACCACATCACACCGACGCCTTATTACCAGAATGTGCCAATGCTGGGACGGCTGCTCGCAGAGTGGAGCGATCGACCGACGGGGGTGTTGTTATTGCTGCCTTTGTGGAATCCCGTGTTGGCTGCTGAGCAACTGGCGAGCTTGGCCTGTTTATCAAAAGGCAGGCTGATAATGCAGTGCGCTCTGGGAGCAGGTCATGCACAGTTTCAAGGCATGGGCGCGCGTTTGAAATCACGGGTTAAAAGCTTTGAAGCGTCATTGGCCATCATGAAGAGGTTGTGGCGGGGTGAGACGGTGACTGCCGAAGGCGAATGGAAAATAAAAAACGCCCGAATTTCTCCACTGCCGCCAGCTTCTATAGAAGTCTGGATTGGTGCCAGTGCGGATAAAGCACTCGACCGGGCGGCGCGATTGGGCGATGCCTGGCTTGCCGATCCAGGGTTAAATTTTAATCAATTGCAGTTCAAGTTAGACGTATATCAACAGGCACTTAAACGCCATGGCAAGAAACTGCCGGAGACCCTGGCATTACGGAGAGATATTTATGTGGCTGAATCAGCAAGGGACGCAGCGCAGGTCAGGGCGGCCTCAATAAAATCGAACTATCGTGGCATAGCACCGGAGTCGCTATTGATTGGTGAGGCAGGTGCTATAGCATCTGCGTTGCTGGAACTGGAGGCGGCGGGATTTACTGATGTCATTATCAGGAACCTGCACCCTGAACAGACTAAGGCACTGCAGTCTACCGAGCGACTGGCCGAAGTACGTCGATTGGTTGCCTCCAGGTGACAAGAGTTGAGGTTATGGCTTTTTAGCAAACGGGCACATATTGGCATTAATCCATACTGGAATGAGAATTCGCGATAATGCTGTAAATGCCTCTCAGGCAAATAGCTCGAATTCAAAAGTTGAGACATTGTTGTGAAAAATCGATCTTTTTTTGGTTACCTGGCCCATCGTGAGATTGATTTTATGCCATCGGGCGGGCTGCGTTGGTGGCTGTTGGCATTAATTGTACTGGGTTGGGCCGTTGAACAGTATGAAGCGTTGAAAAATGGGCCGGTGCTGGTTTATATACTGGCAGATTTTGATAAATCGCTTGTTGAATGGGGCCAGGTCGCAGCCATCGCTGGGCTCGTCTATAGCGCGGGCGCGGTGATTTTGAGCCGTGTAGCAGATCGGTTTGGTAGAAGACCGCTGATGATCTGGCCGGTTTTTGCCTATGCGGTCATTTCAGTATTTGGGGCTCTGACCGAGAGTTTCTGGACACTCGCTTTTTTATTTGCTGCGGGTGGCTTCATGATGGCAGGAATGAATCCAGCGGTGCATGCAGCGTCTCGGGATTTGACTCCGAGAATGGGTAGGGCCATGGTTTATTCATGGGTATCACTGGCTTTTACCATTGGCGCGTTGATGTCAACACTGGTGGCGGCACAGACTTTACCTATCTGGCCTGGATGGCGCTCGCAGTACTGGATAGCAGCCGGGCTTGCTGGAATCACCGCCTTGATTATCTACGTTTTTTATCGCGATCTAAGTTTGCGGGTAAGAGGACAGATTCTTGAATCTCGGCCAGATACTTTGGTTCCAGACATTGCCGATCAGCAAATTGAGTCTGCTTACGAAGACGGTAGTTTGGTTTATCACAGCCCCAGATTGTGGTTACTTTCTCTGGTTATTGTGTTCTGGGCGCTAACCTATGTCACCGTATCGGGCTATGTGCCTACTTTTCTAGCCCAGCATCACCACCTGGAACCGGATCGTGCTGCGGGCGTGACCTCTTATTTCTGGATTGTTTTTACGCTTAGTGTGTTTGTCTCGGGTTGGTTGTCAGACCGTTTACTGGTTCGCAAGAGCATTACTGCCTTTGGGGGTGTTTCAACGGGTGCCTGTTTTATGGTCGGTGCCAATTTACCGGTAGATACCAGTGAAGCGCTACTGATTCTAGTCTGGTCACTTACCGGGTTTTTTGCTGGCTTCATCTATCCGGCCTGGTGTGCCATCTACTCTGAAACGGCGGAAAGCATCAGCCCTTTTGGTGTTGGTAGAGCGTTCGGAATCACCGCTACCTTATCTCCAGTTGCAGGATTATTTCTGAATCTCGGTCTACCCAGGATTGTGGAACAGTGGGGGTGGTCTACCTGGATGATGATAGCCGGGAGTTGCTGCTTCTGCGCAGCGGCACTCGTTAGTGTTGGTAAAGGGCCGTGGTGGCCAGAAACCAGGTCGCTGGCTTCTTTGTGATTCGGCGCGTTTGGTGGGGTTGATAAGGTGGGTAATAGATTAGCCGCCTATCCTGTAAATTGACCAAACGAGGTTATGCCGCGCAGCGCGCTGTCACCCCTGCTGGATTAAGCCAACCTATAAAAAAGGCGCCTCGAGGCGCCTTTTTCAATGGTGGTGCTTTGTTCTTAAAATTTCTTCTTCAAGCGAAGGCCCATGGTGCGAGGCCGGTTAATGGTTACCCGTTTATCGTAACTGGCGCCATTGATGAATACCTCACCGCGTTCATCTGTAACGTTTTTAACGTAGAACTCAGCAGCCCAGCCCTCTTGCTCGACGCCGAAGGCCAGGTTCAGGATCTGGTAAGGATCCTGCAGATCCCGAGTTCGAGTAGATGAAGTTCCATATAGTAGGTTATAGGACTCACCGGTATGGGTGTAAGCACCCTGTATAAACGCGTCCAAGCCTAATAGCTCAAAATTATAACGGGAGGTAACACTCCATTTCAGTTCAGGCACTCTGGGTAGCTCGATTCCAGCAGGCGCTTCTGGGTCTGTGACGCCTTCGTTGGCTGAATTCAGCCAATAGTTCTCAGACAATTCTGCCTGGATATAGGATAAGCCAAAATTGATATCCCAGTTTTCATTGATCAGAAAGGACCCGTCAATCTCAAAACCATCGCTGGTGGCATTGCCCACATTATCGGTTAGCGTTAATACTGACACCGAATAATCTATCTTCGATAGTTGAAAGTTATCCCATTCCTGAGTGTACACTGCGGCGTTAAATCGCAGCCGCCCATCCATCAGTGTAGTCTTGATGCCCGCTTCATAGCTGGTCAGGAAATCAGGATCATAAGTGCCGCCAACCACCGTGTTGTAGACTCTGTTCAGGCCGCCGGGGCGATAGCCTTCTGACCAGCTGCCGTAAACCATGACATCATTGTTAATAGTGTAAGTCACGTGGAGTTTACTAACACTGTCAGAGTCATTGGTCTGCAGGTCTGTATTGTGATCCTCGGTCCTGGGTCCATAGCGTGACGGCCACCAGATGGTGCCGGAAAAGCCGATTAGCTGGGAGTCATAATCAAAGTAGCGAGCGCTATAGGCCATGGAAACCGAGTCAGTTATATCAAAAGTGACTTCCCCAAAATAGGCGGTTTCTTCATTGGATCTGTATTGATCAGTGGTCCAGTATATGTCAGGTTCTTCTAATGCAGCAGGCGTACCAGCAC
>Ga0066372_10000972_pt1 | contig 11224 bp, 11 predicted proteins | sample Knorr_S15_td_250_FD_77011 | JGI IMG/M metagenome (GOLD analysis project Ga0066372, IMG submission 77011) | Marine microbial communities from Southern Atlantic Ocean transect - Knorr_S15_td_250_ad_251m_LV_A | ecosystem: Environmental > Aquatic > Marine > Oceanic | place: Southern Atlantic ocean... | reverse complement strand
TATGGTGGTGATCGCGATCATGGCATAATGGGTTGACCGATCCTGAATAGTCTATCACACTTTCGTTACCGAATCGTCCTAGCGGGTCTGCAACCTTGCCCTAGGGCCGGGAATTTCATAATTGAGTCTGTAAAAATGAAAAAACAAACAATAGCAATTACGTTGGGGTTATGCCTGACCGTGTCAGGCTTCGGACAACCGTCTAAATTACCGTCCCGCAAAGCGGGTGCCAGGCCGGTTGCGGCCAAGTCCCAGCCAAAGGCATCGCCTCTTTCTACCAAGAAAGCTGCCACACAGCCATTGATGATCCTGTTGGCGCTGGACGATGACAGGGATGGCAAGTTGTCCAAGAAAGAGATCGCAGGGGCCGTTGCCGCCTTGAAGGAGCTCGATCTGGACAAGGACGGCGAGTTGACCCTTAAGGAATATGGGCCATTACCCGAGGGATCTAAGTCAAACCGGGGTGATGGTACAAGCGCCAAGGGTGGTGAGCTAAGTAGCTTTTTAAAAGGTGGGGTCAAGCCAAGCACAAAACCAAAGCCGTTAGCCGGCCGAACATCGGGCACTGGGAAGGCAAGTGCCAATGCAACACGCAGAGCTGCCAAGCCGCGGCCCGGCGCCAGGTCGCGACGGCCCATTGCGAAAAAAAGTCAAGGTGCACAACCGGCTAAAGCGACTTCAGCCTCCGCGACATCTTCCAAGAGTCGAGTCAAACCCAAGCGCACGATTCGAACGTCTCCGGCCCAAAAAAGAACCAAGCCTGCTTCAAGGAGGCGATCAGGCGGGGCTGCAACCGCGGCCAAGGTGGTTGCTCCGATGGACGCCCAGCTCACTGTGCTGGTGGACGACGCAAGGTCGATCACTACGAAAGTCCAGCAGGCGATGGGAAGTATCAAGGATTCAGGTAAGCGGCAGGCCGCTCAGCGATGGGTTCGGACAGAGTCCAAGGCATTCCTCATCTCCTTGAACGCGGAACTCAAGGGCCAGGATGCGGCCAAAAAGGCCGCTTTAGTTGAGGAAGCTAAACAGAAGCTGTCCCAGATACGGCAATTGATTGAATAATTTCATTGGGATAGGAGGATATCATCCCATACAAGGCAACCCTGTGAACGAATGTGCGGTATAAGCCGCCCATTTGTGTTGGTATTGCTGGTAGGTAAAACCAACCGCTAATTCACCGTTGGTTGGCAGACCTAGAGATACACATCGGATGGAGAGTCAACTATTACACCTGTTCAGCTTGAATGGCCCGCATCACGCCGACCTCCTCCGCAAACCCGTCTTGCCACTGTGTCGGGTCTACTCGGCCACCCTGACCCGGTAATAAATCTGTGGAAAGACCTGATCCCTCTCGTCCTCAAACCGGATCAAGGTGCCTGTTCCGTTATAGGACTTGAGCGTTTCCCAGTCCTTCAAATCATCCGTCGCCTCCACCACATAGTGGCGGGCACTTTGACTCTGAAATTCAAACACAAACGGCTCCCGCTCATACCCCACAATCCGGATCGTCGGCACATCGTTCACGCCACCCACCGTCAAAACAAACGTGTCGGTCGAACTGGCCATCCCGTCACTCACTGTCAGCGTGATCGTCGCACTCCCACTCTGATTGCTCGCAGGGGTCACCGTCACTGTCCGGTTCGCACCACTGCCACCCAATACAATGTTCGCATCCGGCACCAGCACCGTGTCACTGCTGCTCGCTCTCGAAGAACATCCGCTTGCGCTTGCCGTTGATCGTTCCATCGACGAGCCAAACAGGCTCGCCTCGCTTCGTGATTTGTTTAACCTTCATCGTTCGTAATTTTGGCCCACCACGGGCCTCTGAAAACGATGTGCTCCCTTTCCCGAAAACAGTCAAGCTCTGGTGCCACTTTTGGGCTGTTAAACCGGCAAATAGAGGGGAAATCCCGGTTAGTATGGGTAAGAGAAGAAGTTGGCTTTAGCCCCGAGTCTATTGGCTAATGTTCATTTTCTAAAAAAACAAAAAAAACGTTCTCATAGCAGGAACAGGAATTCGTTGGCGTTGAATAGGGCTCGGCAAAAGGCTTCCAGCGTGTGTTCGGCAACCAGCCCGCTTGCGTCGGCGAGCTCCTCGCGGGTGGGTTCGCGGCCAAGCGCGAGTTGGCAGGCCCGTGCCACCTGTGCGCGGGTGTCCGCGCCGGCCTCGTGCCGGAGCCGCTTGGCCAAGCGGCCAGCCTGTTGCAGCACAAACGGGCTGTTGAGCAGGCTGAGCGACTGCAGAGGGGTGGTCGAGCGGCTGCGACTGGGCACGGTCTGGTTGAAGTCCGGGCAGTCGAACACGCCGAATGTCGGCTCCCGTTCCTGACGCACTTTTGTCATGTAAAGCATCCGTCGCCAATCGGCCGGGCCGTAGCTTTCCTTGGGGTGATAGTGGCGGACGTTTTCCGCCTCGACCCGGAAGCCGCTAAAGCCCGGGCCGCCCATCCGCGAGTCCAACACGCCGCTGGCCAGCAGGATATTGTCGCGAATCAACTCGGCCTCGAGCCGGCGCGGAGGGAAGCGCCACAGCAACCGGCTGCCGCCATCAGCAGCGAGCGCCGCTTCGCGCGGCTGGCTCGATTGCCGCCACGCGCGGGAGGTCAGGATCAGCCGGTGAATCCTCTTGAGCGACCAGCCGGACGAGACCAGTTCCACCGCCAGCCAGTCGAGCAGCTTTGGGTGCGTGGGGGGAACTCCGTTCACGCCGAGGTCGTTGAGCGTCGCGGCGAGTCCCGTGCCGAAGTGGTGCTTCCAAAGCCGGTTGACAATTACCCGCGCCGTGAGCGGGTTGTCCGGGGTCGTGATCCACTCCGCCAGCGCGAGTCGCCGCTGCTGCTCGGGCGCACCGGCGGCTAAGCCAAGCGCGCCCCCGAGCGCGACGATGCCGTCAGGCCCGACTTCGTCCCGCTTGGCTAACGGGTCGCCCCGGTGCAGCACATGGGTCACCTCCGGCTGGCGGAAGGTGCCGGCGTATACCGTGCGCCGCATCGCTGCATGAATTTCGCCCAAGCGCTGCTCGTCCCCGGCCAGGCGCTTGGCCAAGTGGCGGACGTTCGCGGCCTCCTCGCCTTTCAAGTTGGCTAACAAAAACTCGAGCTTGGTTTGGGCTTTGTCGCCGGTCGGCGGACGGTCGGCGGAACGGGCAACGGTTCGCCATTGGCCAAGCTCCGTCGCAACGTCAAACGTGTACTCGACGGCCAGGCGGTCGGCGTAATGGCCTTCGCGGTCACGCGCCCATTTGATGCGGTTGATGGCCACCGGCTTGGCCAACTCGATCTGCACCCAGGCGTTGTCGCGGTTTTTTGCGATCCAGCTTCGCGAGTTGCCGTAACGGCCGTCGTTGACGAATGCGAGTTGGTGAAAGGCGTTGCCGCCGTCGGCGTACACGCCGGACGCGGTGGCCTTGGCTCCGGCACTAGCCAACGCGACATTTTTGCCCGCCGCGAAAACTTCGAGTTCATCGACGCACGGCTCGGCGCGGTTAGCGCGTGCGATGTTGAAGCGGACAAACCGCGCCTGCACCGGCTCGAATGTTTCCTCGTTGCCCCGCGCGTTCACCGGCCGCTTGAAACGCGGAACACCCGCCTCGAGCATCGTCAGTTCTTTTTGTGCCGAGTCGATCCGGCTCTCCAGCGTAGCCCGTTCCCGCTCCAGCGCAGGATCGATTTTCCGGTTGATGTCGCGTGCCGCGTGCTGCACTCCGGCGAAGACGGCTTGCAGCGAGTAGTAGTCGCGCTGCGTCACCGGATCAAATTTGTGATCGTGGCAGCGGGCGCAGCCAAGCGTCAGTCCGAGGAACGTCGTGCCGGTGGTGTTGATCATTCCGTCGAGTTCATTCTGCCGCTGCGTCAACGTGAGGTTGATGTCCTGACTTTTGACTTGATCGTTCGGCCCCGCAACGAGAAAGCCGGTGCCGACGCCACTACCGAGGGCGTCGCCGGCAAGTTGCTCGCGCACGAACCTGTCGTACGGCAGGTCACGGTTCATCGCGTCCACCACCCAGTCGCGAAACGGCCAGGCGTTCGGCCGCTCGCGGTTCATCTCGAACCCATGCGTCTCGCCGTAGCGAATGACATCGAGCCAATGCTGCGCCCAGCGCTCACCGAGCCGGGGATCATTCAGTACACGATCGACCAACCGCTCCCAAGCGTCCGGCTGGGGGTCGTTCACGAACGCCGCCACCTCCCGGGGCGAGGGGTGTATTCCGAGCATGACGAGGTACAGTCGGCGGATGAGCACCGGCCGCTTGGCCAAGCGCGACGGCGCGAGGCCCGCCTTGGCCAACTTGGCGAACACAAATAAATCGACGGCGTTGGCCGGTCGCCGCGCTTGGCCAACCGCCGGGAGAGCGGGCCTGCGAACCGGCTCCAATGACCAATGCCCCGCCCAAGCTGCGAGCGGGAAAAACAACACCATTAAAAACCAAATTCTCATCCTGTTAATCACCTACGCCAAGATTCCCTCGATGACATCGCCCGCCACGTCGGTCAACCGGCGCTCGAGTCCGTTATGATAAAAAGTCAGCCGCTCATGCTCCAGCCCCAGCAGGTGCAGGATCGTCGCGTGAAAGTCGTGCACCGTGGCGACATCCTCCACTGCCTTGTAGCTGAAATCATCCGTGGCGCCGTGCGTGTGGCCGCGTTTCACACCGGCTCCGGCCAGCCACGCGGTGAAGCCGTCCGGGTTGTGGTCGCGCCCGCTTGCCCCGACCTGAAAGGTCGGCATCCGGCCGAACTCCGTGCACCAAACGAGGAGTGTCTGTTCCAGCAAGCCGCGCTGTTTCATGTCGGCCAGCAGGGCAGCCACCGGCTGGTCGAGCACCGGGCCGTGCTTGGCGTACTGCTCCGCAAGCACTTTGTGGCCATCCCAGTTGCTGACGCCTTCGCCACCGGTTTGGTAGGCGCCGTTGAAGAGTTGCACGAAGCGCACGCCCTGCTCGACGAGTCGCCGCGCGAGGATGCAGTTCCGGGCGAAGGCGGCCTTGAGAGGGTTGCGCGAATCGTCCGCTCCGTACGACCGCAGCACGTGCGCCGGCTCGGCGGAAATGTCGCTCACCTCCGGCACGCTCATCTGCATGCGCGCCGCCAACTCGTGGCTGGCGATGCGCGCCGCCAAGTCCGACTCGCCGGGATAACGCCGGAGGTGGCGCTGATTCATCCGCCGGAGAAAGGCGCGAGTCGCCTCGTCGGTGGCGGGGGAAATATTTTTCGGTCGCGCAAGGTTGTTGATCGGCTCGGCGGCGTTGAAGGCGGTTCCCTGAAATGCAGCGGGCAGAAAACCGGCCCCCCAGCAGTTGACGCTCGACTGCGGCGTGCCGCGCGGATCGGGGATCGCGACGTAAGCCGGGAGATTGTCGTTCTCGCTGCCAAGCGCGTAACTCGTCCACGCGCCCATGCTCGGAAAGCCTTCCAGCGTGTTGCCGGTGCACATGAAGTTTTCGCCCGGGCCATGCGTGTTCGTCTTACCGGTGAGCGAGTGGATGAAGCAAAGCTCATCCGCCATCTGCCCGATCTGCGGCACGAGATCGGAGATTTGTTTGCCGCTTTGGCCGTACGGCCGAAACGCCCACGGGCTGCGATTGAGGCTACCCTGTTTTCCCTGAAAAGTAACCAGCTTGTCGGCACCCGGCAGCGCTTGGCCATGGCGCTTGATGAGTTCCGGCTTGTAGTCGAAGGTGTCTATCTGGCTGCACGCCCCGGAGCAGAAAATCACCAGCACCTGCTGGGCCTTGGGCCGGTTGTGTGCGTGCCGGGCCGCATACGGTCTGGCCGACAAGATGTCCGGCCGGAACGGCGGCTTGGCAGCCCGGGCGCCGAGCAGTTGGCCAAGCGCGATCCCGCCCAGCCCCATGCCAGAGTTCACCAAAAACTGCCGCCGGGCAAGCAGCGGTCGTACCAGATTGGATGATTTGTGCTTCAATGTTACGGGCGGCAATTTACAGGTTTCACGCCGCTTGGCCAGCTTGGCCAATCGCGTTTGCGCTTTGGGCTGGTTTCTGACATCTTTCCGCCGGTTCCTGACATCATAACATGGGTTTCACTCCAAAACTTTCTTTTGCCGGCAGGATGGCTTCGCGATTTATCCTGTTTGGCCTGTGCCTCGCCGCCGCGATCGCGTCGGCGCAGGAGACGCTGCCACTCCTGCCCAAGTGGACGCGCTTCCAGGGTGAGTTGGTCAGTCTCAAGACGTACGACAACCCGATACAGGATGCGCAACTCAAGGCCGTCTTCACTTCGCCCGCTGACGAGCGATATGAGGTCGATGGCTTTTGGGACGGTGGCAACGATTGGAAGATTCGCTTCCTGCCGGACCTCGCTGGCAAATGGACTTTTCACATCACCTGCTCCGACGAGGAAAACCGTGGCTTGCACAATCTCACCGGGGCGTTCCGGTGCACCGCGCCGCTGGGCGGCAACGCCCTTAGCCAACACGGCCCGATTCGTGTATCGCGCGATCGCACCCACTTCGTGCACGAGGACAGCACACCGTTTTTCTGGATGGCCGACACCGCGTGGAACGGGCCGCTCAAGTCGAACGAGTTCGACTGGAAACATTACCTGGGCGAACGCAAGCGGCAGGGTTTCACCGCCGTGCAGTGGGTGGCCACGAGCTGGCGCGGTGCACCGGATGGCGACGCTGACGGCAACAAGGCTTTCGGCGGCAAAGAAAAAATCAGCATCAACCCGGCATTCTTCCAGCGGCTCGATCGCCGCGTCGAGGCGATCAACAATGCTGGTCTGCTCAGCGTGCCTGTGTTGCTGTGGGCCATTCGAGGCGACGAAAACCCGGTGAACATTCTGCCCGACGACCAGGCGATCCTGCTGGCCCGCTACATGGTCGCCCGCTGGGGCGCCACGTACGGCGCTTGGTTTCTAGGCGGCGATGGCGACTATTCCGGCACACACGCCGCCCGCTGGCGCACCATTGGCCAAGCTGTGTTCGGCGGCGGCCGGCACTTTCCTGTGTTCATGCACCCGAAAGGCAAAAGTTGGGTCTTCGGGGAGTTCCGCGATGAAAAATGGATGACGGCGCTTGGCTACCAGAGCGGCCACGACATCAGCGACGGCACCAATAACTGGATCCACAACGGCCCGGCGACGCGCGACTGGGCCAAGCTCCCGCACCGGCCGGTGGTCAACATTGAACCGGCCTACGAGGGCATCAACAGCTACAGCAAAAAGCAACCGATCACTGCGCACGAGGTTCGCCGCGCAATGTACTGGAGCCTGCTGAGCACACCGACTGCCGGCGTGAGCTACGGCGCAGCCGGCGTGTGGGGCTGGGATGCCGGCGACGCACCGACGCCCGGTCACCCCAACGCCGGCACACCGCCAGCTTGGCGCGAAGCCTTAAACTTTGCTGCCGGCGAACAGGTCGCGCACCTTTCGGCTTTGTTTCAGTCGATCGGGTTTCAGAAACTCCGCCCAGATAGCAGCGTGCTGGCCGAGCAACCCGGCGACGAAACTCTCTCTGAATTCGCCGCTGTCGCCAGTTCCGGTGATGACAGTTTGGTCGTCGTTTACACGCCGGTCGAAAAGCGGCTCAAGATCAGTGTCGCCAAGCTGCCCACGCCGCTGATCGCCGCGTGGGTCAACCCACGCACCGGCGCGCGCTCTAGCGTGTTGGCGGTGCTTCGCGGCGCGGTGTTAGAGTGTCCGCCCCCCGGTCCCGGTGACTGGCTGTTGCTGCTCCGCTCCAAGTCGACCGAGCCGGCGGCCACCGGCAACTGACCGATGCATCTGCTCGCGGGAAAAGTGGGCGACATCATCCGGGCGCAAAGCTACTTCCCGGGAACCGGCATCATCATCGTGGCCGTCTCCGGCGGCATCGACTCGATGGCGTTGCTGTACCTACTCGCCACTCCCAGTCTTGGTTTGCGCGACCGGCTCGTTGTCGCTCACTTTAACCACAAACTCCGTGGCGCGGACAGCGATGTCGATGCCGAATACGTCGAGGAGGCAACCGAGCGGCTTGGCATTCAATTCGAATCCGATAGTGGCGACACGCAGCAACTCGCCGCCGAAACTGGCGAAGGTATCGAGGCGGCGGCGAGACAACTGCGCCATGATTTTTTCGCCCGCTTGGCCAATCGCTTGGGAGCCGTAGTCACCTTGGCCCATCACGCCGACGATCAAATCGAAACCTTTTTCCTGCGGTTGCTGCGCGGCGCGGGCAGCCGCGGTCTGGCCGGGATGCAGCCTATCGCGCCATCGCCATCCGACTCCGGCGTGACGCTTGTACGCCCGTTGCTTGGCATTCATCGCGATGAGATTATCGAGTTCGCAAGGCAGAAGGGGATTGGATTTCGCAAGGATGCAACCAACACCGACACCCGCTTTCTCCGTAACCGCATCCGCCACGAACTGCTGCCGCAACTTGCCGGGAAGTTTGGCGCATCGGTGAGCCGTCAAGTCCTGAAGGCGATGCAACTCGCCGGCGATGATGCCGACTGCATCGACGACCTCGCTGCCGCCTGGCTTGGCGACCCGCCGTTCGATCAGCTGTCGACTGCTGTTCAACGGCAGGTTGTGCAGCGGCAACTGTTCAGGCTTGGCGTCGAGTCATCGTTTGACTTGGTCGAGGCGTTACGGTTGCAGGGTGGCCGCGTCATTGAGGTCGCTCTCGGTAGGCGGTTGCAACGGAACGCCGATGGCCAAGTGGTACTTTCATCGTCTGAAGACGAGCCGGAATTCTCCATGTCCAAGTGTGAAGTCAGCCTCGAGGGCCAGGCCGGTGAAGCCGAGTTTGGTGGCTTGACGATTCGATGGGAGCGCTTGGCCGGCGGCTTGTCCAAGTGGCACGAACTTGGCCAAGCGGAGAGTCGTGAAGTCTTTGACGCCGAGTCGCTTGGCCAAACGATCACTCTTCGCCACTGGCAGCCCGGCGACCGTTTTCAGCCCATCGGCCACGCCGGCACCGCTAAGTTGCAGGACTTGTTTGTGAACCGAAAAATCCCCAAGGCCGATCGCCGTAGTCTCGTCGTCGCCGAGGCCACCGCCGGCTTCCTTTTCTGGGTGCAACACCTCCGCATCGCCGACCCCTTCAAAGTCACCGAATCGACCGCTGAGTTGCTGTTGTTCAGTTGGCGAGGATAGCCGGATCCCAGTCTTTCCAGACAGGCTCGTAGCCGAGGCGAGTGAGCGTCTCGGCGACAGCGCTTGGTTTACGCTCGTCAGCGATATCAAACTGGCTGGTGGCGTTAGCAGCCCATTCGCTGGCGTTCGCGGCAAGTTCCTTGATGCGACCGCGCTCGGTGTAGTGCAGGCTGTCGTGGCCGGCGCCGGTGTAGCCGCCCGGCTCGGTATGGCTCCCGGCGCTCATCATGGTGATACCCAGTGGAATCAGCCGGTCGCGAAGGCTCGCCGGTTCGCGGGTGGAGAGGACGATGCCGGCGTCTGGCAGAAACAGGCGCAGCGCACAGATGGCCTGAACGAGGTTGCGGTCATTGAAGTCGGTCAGCGGGTCGAATTCGCCGGCAGATGGACGGAGGCGCGGCAGTGAAATTGTCAGTTGCGATTTCCAGCAGTGGCGCAGCAGATATTGCGCGTGCGCGGCGAGGCAGAGGGTTTCGCGCCGCCAATCGCTCAACCCGAACAACGCCCCGATGCCCAGCCGTCGAAAGCCGGCCGTGTAGGCGCGTTCAGGCGTCTCGAGTCGCCAATTGAAATTCCGCTTCGGGCCGGAGGTATGCATGTCCGTGTAAACCTCCCGATGATAGGTCTCCTGATAAACGATGAGTCCCTCCGCGCCGGCCCGGACAAGCGGCCGGTATTCACCGGTCTCCATCGGTCCGACCTCGAGCGAGATCGACGGCACGGCTTCGCGTAGTTCCTCGATGCAGTTGGCCAGATAGCCACCGGGGATGAACTTGGGATGCTCCCCGGCGACGAGCAGGATGTTGCGAAAGCCCTGCCCGGCGAGCGCCTTGGCCTCGCGTACGACTTCATCGGCCGAGAGTGTCACGCGCAGGATCGGGTTATCGCGCGAAAACCCGCAGTATTGGCAGTTGTTGATGCACTCGTTGGACAGGTAGAGCGGCGCGAAAAGCCGGATGACCTTGCCGAAACGCTGCTGGGTCAGTTGGTTCGCGCGCCTGGCTAACGACTCAAGTTGGCCGGCGGTGGCTGGGGAGAGCAGGGTGGCGAGGTCGGTCAGGTTTGGTTCACACTTGGCGAGGGCGGCTGACACCTCCGCGTCCGAGGTGTCGCGGGTGCGGCTCCAGAGCGCGTCGATGGGCAATTGGTCAAAATGGCCGACAAAACTCACGGAGCCAAATTAGCGGAGTGCCCGCGCTTGGCCAAGCGTGGTTGTCATTTGGCGATGGGATGATTATGTTTTCCCGCATTGCGCGTCATGCACGAGCGCCTAATGTTTGGATTAAGTAAAAAAAGGCCGAAAGAAGGGGGGGAGGAGCATCGTTATTACCTGCTCCCCGGCATGGGGCGATCTAACCGACGGTACCGGAGCAAGATTCAAATGTGGAGCATTATCGCCGGGATCGTTGGCTCTGCGTTGATCGGCGTGGTGATCTGGCTGGTCAACCGTTGATTGGCCCTGCGGTTTTGAACGCAGAGCATGAGGTGGCGCGGAGGGCTGCAGAGAAAGGAGATGGACACGGGTTTCAAGGATTAATTTGATAAAATCTGTGAAATCTGTGTCTAAAATTGATCGTGAAAATCTGCGGCCTCGTTTCATAACTTCAGCCCTTCAGCGCAGCCAGTTCTGTTCGCAGCAGGTTCGCCATGGGAGCGACGGTGTCGTGGCTAAAATCGAGCCGGGTGTTGCACCGCTCGAACAGTTCCGGCAACGGCCTCGAGCCACCCAGCGCGAGCGCGGCTTTGTAGTCGGAGAGCGCTTGGGCGCGATCCTGTTTGCTGTTGGCCCACACCTGTAATGCACCAAGCTGGGCGATGCCGTACTCGACGTAATAAAACGGGTGTAGGAAGATATGCAGTTGCCGGTGCCACAGCTTGGCCCGGGCGCGCTCGTGGCCGCTCCAGTCGATGCCGCCGCCGAAGCGATCCATCAGACTGTCCCAGGTGGCGTCGCGCTCGGCGACCGAGTGGTTGGGGTTCAGGTAGAGCCAATGCTGAAACGCATCGACCGTGGCAATCCACGGGAAAACGAAAACGATGCCCTCGAGGTGGGTGATCCGTGCGCGGCGCACTTCCTCCGCGTCGTAAAACTCGCTGAGGTATTCGCCACCGAGCAGTTCCATCGC
>Ga0066372_10000953_pt1 | contig 11311 bp, 10 predicted proteins | sample Knorr_S15_td_250_FD_77011 | JGI IMG/M metagenome (GOLD analysis project Ga0066372, IMG submission 77011) | Marine microbial communities from Southern Atlantic Ocean transect - Knorr_S15_td_250_ad_251m_LV_A | ecosystem: Environmental > Aquatic > Marine > Oceanic | place: Southern Atlantic ocean... | reverse complement strand
GTCAGAACTCGAAGTTGAAATCGGAGATCGTGTAGCAGTAAACATTGTTGTCCCTACAGAACCTTCAGATGTAAATCCCTTCGGCATCAGTTGCTACGGATACAGTTTTGGACTGGATAAAGCTGAAGGGCTCTGGGGAGGTTACGGAGAATACATGTCCATTCTTCCGAAAACCCAACTTGAGCGCTTAACTAATGACATATCTGCTGAAGAGTTGACTATTTTTGAACCCCTAAGCAATGTCATTGCGTGGACAAGTCGGATCCGCTGGAGTCAAAAAATGAAAGTAGTAATACAAGGACCCGGCCACATGGGTTTAACTTTTGCTGCTATGGCCAAACAAATGGGAGCCGACAAAGTTATTGTTACAGGAACCAGCGAAGATGACCACAGACTATCCATAGCAGAAAAAATCGGAGCTGATTTCGTTATTGATGTCTCGAACGAAGACCCAGTCGAAAAAATCACGGATATCACTGGTGGCATGATGGCAGATCTTGTCGTCGATCTAAGCAGCGCACCATTGGTGCCAGGATTATGCCTCGACCTAGTCAGATATGGCGGTGACGTGATTTGGGCTGGTCTTAAAGACCGAGAAGCGGTTCCAGTCATAACAGATAATGCTGTCATGCGAGGAATTACTATCCATGGTGGAGCGGGTGGTACTAATAAATCATTAAAAGAAGCAGTAGAAATTCTTAATACAAAGGAATTTCCGACTGCCCCGCTACTTGGAGAAGTCTTCACAATAGATCAAATCGATGAGGCTATGGCAGTATTGAACAGAACCACAGCAAATGATGCTGTGCGCGCTGTCTTATCCCACACCCATAAGTAATTTGATTTTTTAGTAGTTCTCTGGCTAACCCCAAACCAGTGGACAATCAGGATGATCAACCACAGGTTCACCTGTTCGCATGTTTTCATGATGCGGTTTCTTAGGAGCTCCAGAGCGAATCTTGTAGGTGGAATCGTCCCCACAGTAACGAACTGAAACTGCCCGTCGTTGTCTAGAAGCTGAACTGTTCGCACCTGCCCCATGAAGGGTTAATGCATGATGCACAACTAAATCTCCAGGTTTTGTATTGAATTGAATCAAATCCAGCTTTTCGTCACTTATTTCAATATTGGGCAGATCATTTCCTTCAGTTCCGGGTAAAGATTCATTCACGACAAACCAATTCGGTTTAAATACTTTGTTGCTCTTATGAGAGGATCGGAGATAAACGACTCCACCTGTTTCAGAATCAACGTCATCCAGAGGAGCCCAGACCGTGCAAATGTTTTCCCCTTCTATATGGAAATAACCCAAATCTTGATGGAAGGCGGTTCTCTCAGCCGTACCCGGTTCTTTAATCAAAACCGAATCTTCATACAGGTAAACCTTTTCCGAGTTCATAAGTTCTGCCACAATCGAAGGAAGAGGGGAGATTTTTGCAAACGCGGCAAAAATTTCATCCTCTTTCCAGTGATCTACTCCCGACAAAAATCGCCCACCTTTAACACCTTCGTCAGTTAAAACCGTCAAATCTTGAGTTTTATTTAAGTCACTCCCAAGTGCTGTAAGGTCAGCAAACATTTTTGGTTCATTAAGCATAAGTTTTAAAGCAGAATCGAGTAAGTCAACCCAATCTTTGTGCACTATTTCAGGCAAGTGGACAACTCCGTCTATAACAAAAGAAGAGGTTTCCGCATGAGTGATAGGCCTCAATGGGTCAGAAGATGGGAAACTAGCCATATTTTTCCATGGGATTGTTGATTTGCATATGAAACCCTTTAGACACTTGGTGGTCTCTCGCGAGACAAATGAGCACCTGCATCGGCTAAAAACAGCTGACCAGTAATATTTTGGGCAAGATCAGAGGCTAAAAAAACGGACAGGTGACCTAAGTCTTCAATATCACTCATCCTTCTCAGTGGATTTGATTGTTGTATGGCAGAAATTCGATCATCATCAAAAAAATCTACGACTGTTTCAGTCAAAGTTGTACCTGGAGCAATTGCTAGAACCCTTATGCCCATAGGCCCAAATTCGACTGCCGCTGTCTGAGTCAGGTGATTTATTCCCGCTTTAGCCGCGCCATAACCCGCTAAGAAAGGACTAGGTCTTGTAGTTTCACCTGAACTCACATTTATGATTACGCCTCTTCCCGACTCGCTCATATGTTTTGCTTCTGACTTCATGGATAAGGCTGTAACTAGAAGATTTTGTTCTATTACATCCCTCCATTTTTTCTCATCCATTTCCAATAATGAAGCAGTTCCCTCTGGTCCAAGCATTCCAATATTGTTAACTGCTACATCAATTCCTCCAAGTTTCTCCGAAGACTCATCAAACATTCTTTCAACCTGCTTCTCTTCGCGAGCATCACCAACGACGGAGAAAGATGAACCTTGATTTAAAGCAGCCAGCAATTCAACAGTTTCCTGTGCCTTGTCAGCTCTCTTATCCAACACAGCAACATTTGCCCCAGCTTGGACGAACAGAGATGCTATAGAGCGTCCTATTCCAGCACCAGCGCCAGTTACAACAACATTTTTTCCTGAATGGTCGATTTCAATAGGCAAATTAGTTCTCCAGTACTTTCAGCAAATCATCCAGAGCTGTCTCTACCCAGCCAATAACAACCTCTTCTTCCGTGCCACCTAGGGGGTGGGGAACTACCACAATTCTAGCCTTTGGCATTCCCAAGCTATTAGCCGCAGAATGAGTCAGTTCTTTAAACTTTTCTGTAGTGAAAACAACAGTCGGCACTCCCGCTTTTTCAATTTCAATCAAATCATGGACACTCCACGAAGTACAAGATCCTCAATCAGCTGAGCCGGTTAAAACCAATTGAACTTCTTCTGCAAGCATTCCAACAACTTGAGGATTGCATGCTGTCGCAGCATTAGCTCTTTCGCCTTTTCCAGTGGTTATCGAGAACTTTGCATTGATTCTTCCTGCAAGCCCTTCAGCAATCTTTGTTAATAATAAATTAGCATTTGGTTTGCCATTCTCAAGAACTCCTATTTTTCCTCCGGAGAACAATGGTGTAGTTGAACACAACTCAACCACTTCATCCATTAAATCACCTTCAGGACTGTGAATCTTCATATTCATAGACTAGACCTCCCCCTCACTCCTTTCATATTGGAACTGTCACACTGCGAGTCATTCCCCAACTAGGAATTACACATGAATGCTTTCCGGCGCCTCCACTTACTAGAACTTTGATGTTTTCAACCTGTTGAGTCATTGGAACTAACTCATCATCTGAAAGTGAATGCATCCAATCCGCCCATGCTAATAAGTTGAACTGCTCTCTAAAACGGCCAGCTGTCATTCTCGCTTTCTCAAATAAGTAGTCAGAAACATCTTCTCTACCCCAACCTTGATCGAACGCAGTGGCAGCATGTTCAGGGCAAAGGATTACGAACCATTCACCACTTGATATGCAGGCATTATTGACTCCAAAAGTTGTCATAGCTGAAGCAGCCTTATCAAGTATTCTCTCAATGTTTTCTGATTCCATATCGTGAAAATTATGTGGGTTTTCTCCGCAGTGCACAGTAAGTGCGCTTTCTGAATTGACTCCAAGCGTTACCGGATATGAATCCCACGGATTTTCCTTTTGATTCTCTGCGATGCAGTAGGTGTATTTCGAGGGCTGTCCCTGCGTTGAGGCATCGCCAGGACCTGGTGCCGCTCCTGCGATATGCAATAATATCAGTCGTATCGCCCTCCCTACCGTTGCATTTGCTCTATTACCGGGCCCAAATACCCCTAAACCGGAGTTGAAACCAAGTTCATCCACTGCTCTCCCATGAACTATCAATAAAGGAGCAACAGGGTGAGTAGTTGTGTTAACTCCACGCAAATTAATCCTTTGATTACCTAAGGCTTTTACAGCCGCAACAACAACAGGAAAATATTCCGGTTTGCAGCCCGCTAAAACGGCATTAACCGCTACAGACCTGTAAGTTGCCGAGCCTCCTCGTGGTGGAAGAACTGTCAGCACTTCTTCTGGTGAAGCCTCTATGCAACTAAGCATTTCGGTCACACGCTTATCTGTCGGTGCCACCAGTGGCAGACCATCCCCCCAGCCATGTTTCTCAAATAGTTCATAGATGGTGTCTGGGTCTTCATCTGATAGTTCAAGGAACTGGCTTTGACTTTCCATTCCAACATTCTCGCCCATAGGCTTGCCGACTTTACAGTTGGGAAAATTCGATTATGAAATTTCCCTAATATATAAAGTAGGGTTATCTCTCACCAAAGTAACTTAAGTGTGTGGCTCTATAACTTTGACCATCTTTACTCTCTGCATTGAAATCATCACCAGCATCTTTACTTGAAATTAATGCCAACCCTAAATTTCCTTCCATGGCGGGCGACCATGCTGCGACGCGTATTTCTCCGATTGCATTTCCTGATTCATCAAATGCCGTCCATGGCTCTTCAGTTGGCGAAGCTAGACGTTCGCCTGACAACAGAACCTTCACCAACCTTCTTGCAGAGCCTCTACCTTTTTCCGCTACTAAGGCTTCTTTTCCGATAAAACGCTCTTCTCTTTCCAAGTTCATAAAACGTTCCAGACCCAATTCCAAAGGAGTCGCTGAAGCTCCACAGTCAGTCCTATATGAAAGCAATCCACTTTCTATCCTTTCAACCGCATTAGGAGTACCTGGATGAATACCGTATCTCAAACCAGAATTCCAGACTCTTTCCCAAAGGTCCATTCCTTTAGAGTCGTCCGTTAGAAATAATTCAAACCCTCCTTGCCCGCTCCACCCTGAACGGCAGATTATAAATGGGATGTCGTCCAATTGTGTATCTACAAAACCAAAGAAAGGTATATCCATAACCCAATCTCCGAGTAAATCAACCATGGTTTGATCAGCTTTCGGTCCCTGAACCGCCAAGGGTGAAACTTCGGGTTCAAAAACACTGCAATTGAAGTTTCTTTCAGAACTTACAGCTTGAGCCCATAGCAGTAGATCACCATCTGCAGTTGACACCCAGTAGCGATCGTCTCTTAAACAAAGTGTTACCGGGTCGTTAATAAGAATTCCTTGATGGTCACAAATTGGTGTATAACGCGATCTACCCTCCTTGCATGACCTCATTCCTCTAGTTGATAGATATTCGACCAGTTCAAGAGCATCAGGACCCACTATCTCTACTTGACGCTCACACCCCACATCCCAAATAGAAACCTTTTCGGTTAATGCCTCATATTCAGCAGTTGGATTACCGTATGAAGTCGGCATATACATATGGTTGTAAATAGAAAATTGCTTAACTCCGTGTGAAATCGTCGCTTCGTAGAAAGGTGACTTCCTGACTCTTGAACCAATAGCAATTTCGCTAGTCATTTCTATTTATCTCCTTCATGTTTATAAACAGGTGAGTCATCTGCTGCTAAGGGAGTATTACCTAATATGAGGTCTGCTGCCTTCTCGGCGAGCATCATAACCGGCGCATAAATATTACCATTAGTGATGTTAGGCATAACAGAGGCGTCTACCACCCTTAGTCGGTCTGTTCCATGAACCCTCATCGACGAAGGGTCTACTACTGCCATGTGGTCTGTTCCCATTCGAGCAGAACAAGATGGGTGAAGTGCCGTCTCAGAATCCTTTTTAATCCAATCCAAAATTTCATCATCATTTTCAATATCTGGTCCAGGTGCTATCTCTCCCCCATTGAATTCTTCAAAAGCTGGTTGACTCATTATTTTCCTAGCAACACGAATAGCCTCAACCCACTCTTTTTTATCCTCTTCGCTGGAAAGGTAATTGAATCTAATCGATGGTTTATCAAAAGGGTTGCTTGTTTTTATTTTGATACTTCCGCGACTATCAGAGAACATTGGTCCTACGTGAAACTGGTAGCCGTGGCCTGAAATAGGAGTGCTTCCGTCATACCTAATAGCAATAGGTAAAAAATGGAACATCAAATTTGGCCATTCAACTCTTTCATTTCCTCTTACGAAACCCCCTGCTTCAAAATGGTTAGTTGAACCTGGACCTTTTCTCAACAGCCATTGAAGAAAAACCAAAGGCCGTCGCCACATCTGCAGATAGGGCGACATGGAAACAGGTTTTTTGCAGGCGTACTGGACGTAAACCTCTAAGTGATCCTGTAAATTCTCACCCACGCCGGGAAGGTCAATCAATGTCTTCACACCGGCTTCTTCAAGGGTTCTAGCTGAACCCACTCCTGATAGTTGTAGTAGTTGTGGAGTATTTATAGCACCTCCGCAACAAATCACTTCACCTGCTGTAATTGTTTTGTTGCGCCTATCTTTTCTGAACTCAACCCCGATCGCCCTGTCACCATCGAAAATTATTTTCGTGACATGGGCTCTTGTTATGACATCTAAATTTGCCCTTGAGGTAATAGGGTGCAAATAAGCAACTGAAGCGGAATTTCGTCTACCCTGATAAATGTTTCGGTCAAAAGAAGCGAACCCTTCTTGGCGATACCCATTCACATCTTCAGTTAGCTCATAACCGGCCTCTTGGACCGCATCAAAAAAAGCTCCGAATAAAGGGCTCGAAGCAGGCCCTCTTTCCAGCATTAACGGACCACTGTCCCCTCTGTATCTATCTGCCCCATGGAGGCAGGTTTCCATTCTTTGGAAATAAGGCAAGCAATGCGGATAGCTCCACTCTTTGCAACCTGGTGTTGTAGCCCAGCGTTCATAATCAGCAGGATTGCCACGTTGAAAAATCATGCCGTTGATACTTGAAGAACCCCCCAAAACCTTTCCCCTGGCATGAGACACTCTTCTACCTTCAAGTCCCGGTTCAGGATCAGATTCGTACTTCCAGTCGTAAAACTTGTTACCTATGCCGTATGAAAGTGCTGCAGGCATATGAATTACGAAATCCCATCGATGGTCTCGCCTTCCTGCTTCCAGTAAAAGGACTTTCACATCGCTGTTTTCACTTAAGCGATTTGCAAGTACACATCCAGCTGAGCCTCCACCTACGATGACTACGTCGTAATTACTCATTAGAAATCTCCGTGTAAATCAAATTTTTCATAGAATTGATTCTGCCTTCAAACTTGTCCTTAGTGGTGTCAAGGAAAACTTTTTACTAAAAAGTATCCTTACATATGGGAAAAAGTGTCTATGTGCCTAGATCTGGTGAGTCGTGGCGTAACCCTTATCCTATGTATTCAGATCTGCGAGATAACTCTCCGGTACATTTCGTAGAAGAAGGATCTTATTGGTTCTTATCTCGATTCGAAGATGTGTTTAATGCTGCAAGAAGTCCGAATATATTTTCCTCCCAACATGGTCTAACAATTGATCAGAATTCAGAATATTTAGAAATGGGAGATGCAACTCCTATAGTTTTTCTGGATCCACCTGAACATACCCAATTCAGAAGACTGATAAGCAAGGGTTTCACTCCTAGAAAAGCTGAAGACATGAGGCAGGACATTAATTCTTTTGTCGAGACAGCAATAATCAGAATAAAGGAATTAGAAAGCTGTGACATTATTTCTGAACTGTTTAAACCCCTACCGAGTTTCGTGGTTTCAAAGTATTTAGGCGTACCAGCATCAGATCGAGTGATTTTTGACACTTGGACTGAAAGAATCGTTGCAGGTGCAGTCCAAAATGAAGATAGTGAAGGACTCGATGCCATTATTGAACTTACAAGTTACTTCACAGAAATGATCGAGTGGAGGAAGAGCAAACCTGGGGATGATTTGATTTCAGAACTCCTAGAAATGGGTGAAGAGAAAGTTTCTATCATGTGGATTCTCGGATTAGCTTTCACGATGATCGCAGGCGGAAACGACACGACAACTGGCTTATTGGGTGGTTCAGCAGTGTTGCTGACTGAGAACCCCGATCAGCGAAAACTTTTGTTAGAAGATTTACGACTTTTACCTGAGGCAATTGAAGAATTGTTAAGAATGACCTCTCCTGTTCAAGGTCTCACTCGAGTTCTTCTAGAAGACTTCGAGTTGCACGGTGAAAAAATATCCTCTGGGTCTCGTGTCCTTATTGGTTATGGGTCTGGTAATAGAGACGAACGCGAATTTGGTAAAGATTCTGAAAAACTAAACATTCGTCGAAAAATAAAACGAACGTTGGGTTTCGGATCGGGCGCACATCTTTGTCTAGGTGCATCTGTCGCTCGCCTACAGTCCTCTATTGCACTTAAGGGGATCTTGAGAAATTTTCCTGATTTCTATGTGGATGAAAGTTCCTCCACCTACGCAACTGGAAACTATGTGCGAAGGCACACACATTTAGCTTTCCACTCAAGTGACTGAGTATCTTTATATCTTCGATATCCTTAACATCAACTAATTTGTTTGAGGATAACCAATGAGTAAGAATCACAAAGATCAAGTAGTCGTAGTCACTGGTGCTGGAAAAGGAATTGGACGTGCTATAGCGGAACGATTCTCAGATGAGGGCGCCAAAGTAGTCGTGAATGACATTGATGAAGATCGAGTCAATGAAGTAGTTGCGGTTATCAATGACAACGGAGGTGATGCTATTGGAGTTGTCGCTGACGTAGCTGATAGTAGTCATGTGAAAAGAATTTTCGACTCGGCATTAGAATCTTTCGGAACTGTTGACGTACTTGTAAACAATGCAGGGATCGTAAGTCCAATGCTTCACTTTTTCGAAGCAGATGAGGCTTGGTGGAGACGCATTATTGACGTTAATTTAACTGGGCATTTCCTTTGCTCCCAACAAGCAGCAAGGATCATGGCTTCCAAAAAACACGGTGTGATTATCAACATGTCGTCAGGTGGTGCTACTCGTGCACACAGATCCTTCACAGCCTATGACGCTTCAAAGGGAGGCATAGAAGCCCTTACTAGAGCAATGGCTCTTGATTTGGGACCTTATGGCATAAGAGTGTGCGCACTCATGCCCGGTTCAATCGACACTGAGGGAATGGATGAAGAAGCAAGAAATCTACGGGGTGAGAATATACCTCTCGGTCGCCCTGGCGATCCTGATGATATGGCTGGTCCAGCACTTTTCCTTGCCTCTGAGGATGCCAAATACATCACTGGGGATGTAATTAAAGTGGATGGCGGAATGCTTTCGCAACAGAGATCTGCAACAGTGGATATAGTCCCCCCTTCCACATTCCCACCTTTAAAGGACGTTCTCGAAGGAGAGTAACACCCTAATGGTCACGAATAAAATACGAATCGGAGCTGATGTTGGAGGAACATTTACCGACGTAGTGCTTGAAACGGAAGGGGAAATCTTTTCAACGAAAGTTCTCACTACTTACGAATCACCCGAAATAGGAATACTCCAAGGTATCAATGCAGTTATAGCCGATTCAGGAACTGATCTCTCCGAACTTGACTCTTTTATACATGGAACAACTCTTGCCACAAATGCTTTGATCTCGAGAACTGGAGCAAGAACAGCTTTTGTAACCACAAAAGGTTTTCGCGACACGGTTGAAATGAGAACTGAGAGCAGATTCGAACAATATGACCTCAATCTTGAATTGCCCAAACCTCTAATTGAGAGAAAAGACAGATATGTGCTTTCAGAACGCATCTCTGCCGATGGTTCCGTACTTTTACCTTTTGACGAAACAGAAGCTAAAAACCTGATCAACCTCTTGGCTCTTGAGGAGAACGGGTATGAAGCCGTAGCGGTAGGTTTCATACATTCATACATGAATGACAGCCATGAATCTCTCTTTCAGGAAATGCTTTTAGATCAACTTCCAAATATGAGAGTTTCAATTTCATCCGAAGTGTCTCCTCAAATGAGAGAGTTTGAAAGATTTAACACAGTATGTGCAAATGCCTACATCCAACCAATGATGGCCGCTTATCTTGAAAGGCTTAAAACGAAATTAGCTGACACCGGAGCGAAATGCGATATTCATCTCATCCATTCTGGCGGTGGATTGATCAGTATAGAAAGTGCGATAAAATTTCCTGTAAGACTCATAGAATCAGGCCCTGCAGGTGGCGCTATTTTCGCTTCTGAAATTGCTGCTCGTCACGGAATAGATGCTGCTCTCTCTTATGACATGGGAGGCACAACTGCAAAAATATGCCTCATAGATGAACAATCTCCACGATCTGCAAAGACTTTTGAAGTAGCGAGAACCCACCGCTTCACTAAAGGAAGCGGAATGCCTATATCAATACCTGTTATAGAAATGATTGAAATAGGAGCTGGCGGTGGATCAATTGCAAATGTTGATGACCTTAAACAGATAAGAGTCGGTCCCCTAAGTGCAGGTTCCGAACCAGGGCCGGCGGCATATGGGTTAGGCGGTTCTCTAGCAACAGTAACGGATGCGAACATATTGCTTGGTCGAATCTCACCGGAGACTTTCGGTGCAGATGATATTGACCTCCTTCCCGAAGAGTCTAGAAAGGCTCTGTTAGCTGATGTAGCAGAGCCACTTGAAATAGCTGTTGAAAATGCAGCGATTGGAATCATCGAGGTTGTCGATGAAAATATGGCTAATGCAGCTCGTGTTCATGCAGTAGAAAATGGTAGAGACGTATCCCAATACACAATGATTGCGTTTGGCGGCGGAGCGCCTCTTCACGCCTCTCGCTTATGCGATAAGTTGGAAATAGAAAGATTACTTATCCCTCCCGGAGCAGGTGTAGGTTCTGCCATAGGTTTTCTTCGAACACCCTTTTCTTATGAAGCTTTAAAAAGTTTCTACGTATCCATTGAAAATTTTGACCATGAAAGCGTAAACCAGCTTCTAAGCAATCTGACTTCAGAGGCTACAGAATTTGTAATGGATGCATCGAATGAGAATTTCTCTGTCGAGAGTCTCATTGTGGAACGTTGTGCTTTCATGAGGTATGTAGGACAAGGATGGGAAATCACTGTCCCTCTTGAAAATGCGATATTTGACCACCTTGGTATCGAATTACTCAATAACGAGTTCGAGAAAACCTATGAGGAACATTTTGGTAGAGCCATAGAAGGTCTGCAGATTGAAGTAGTCGGATGGTCCGTAAAGGTGACTTCTCCACGACCAGAAATTGAAAAGACTATTACTGTTGGTTCTGAAAATATTGTTACAAGCAATTTTAAACGTATCATCTATGACCCAGTCAAGAATTCTGAAGTTGACGCCTCTGTCTTTGAGCGTGAAAATTTAACCCCCGGTGACTGTGTTATGGGTCCAGCGATAATTGTTGAGGATCAAACAACAACTTGGATTTCTAGTGAAAAGAAGTCGTCTGTCCAGCAAGATGACTGTCTGCTGATAACTAAAAAGACTGAGGCTGCCGAATGAAACATTTAAAAAATCAAGTGATGTGGAATCGGCTTATATC
>Ga0066372_10000952_pt1 | contig 11314 bp, 7 predicted proteins | sample Knorr_S15_td_250_FD_77011 | JGI IMG/M metagenome (GOLD analysis project Ga0066372, IMG submission 77011) | Marine microbial communities from Southern Atlantic Ocean transect - Knorr_S15_td_250_ad_251m_LV_A | ecosystem: Environmental > Aquatic > Marine > Oceanic | place: Southern Atlantic ocean... | reverse complement strand
CCAGCACTGTCGGTGACAATAACGAGGATGGGAGTTCTGCTGAAGCGAGTCTTGTAAATCAGGCTTCCGAAAATGGCCTAGTTTGTGTTGCTGCAATAGGGAACGACGGAGAGAACAATGTCAACTCAGTCGGCGCGGCTGACACCGCTATAACTGTAGGTTGGTTGGATGACAAGAACACCATAGATAGGGATGATGACACCATTTCGTCCAGTTCAAACTACGGGCCTAGACAGGATGACGGAGACGGAGACTCCTACGACGAGCTGAAGCCATGGGTCGTGGCCCCGGGTTCGAACATCAATTCAGCTAAACACGCAGAGTCGAGCGGCATAATTCCTGGATCGGAGGTAAACAGGGCCTCGGATGACTATGTCCAGATGTCTGGCTCTAGTATGTCTACTCCTGCCGTGGCTGGTCTGATTGCCATAATGTTGGAAATCGGTGAGGTGAGGAAAATGGACTTCATGGAGTCTGATGGAATTGGACGCAGTGAAGCCATCAGAGACTATCTAATGAGTAACTCCGAGTTCAGAGATGGTTGGACAGAAGACGAAATCTATGAGGGCGAGCGATGGAACACTAGGTATGGATTCGGCATCATCGACGGTGGTGATGTCGCAAGTGGCATGTTCAATATTGAGGTAAATGCAAGCGAAGGTCCTGGATTACCTAGAGAGGGGTACTGGGTAGACATAGAGAGTCCTTCAGAATTCTCATGGGTCATCGAGGGAGAGTCCTACAACCTAAGGGGGCACATTAACGAGCACGGGGAGGACAATGGGACCATAGAGGAGGTCCTAGTTTACGTCGAGATAGAGTACAAGAAGGCGCCGGACGAGCCCAAGAACAAGACGATACTGTTGGACTGGAGAAATCCGATTGGGATTGTGAACTGGACCGCGTCCTTCAACGTCCCAGAATTACCGGAGGAATTCTCGGAAATCCTAATCACTGCCAAAGTTGCTGCAAGGAACGAATTTGGCAGTTGGAGCGACCTTACAGAATTCGAATATCCTGTAGGAGAGGTGAACATTACCTTGGACGGGCCCAGCGGACAGTCTGACATCAGCGGCACAGTAGCCGTTTCGGGAGAGTTCCAATCAATCCGAAATGCAACTATACAATGGAGACTAGATAACGAAGATTGGGAAAATGCTGCGTTTTACTACGATGGCTTGAGTGACGATCACGACGTAGAACACTCGCCCAGCTCTAGGAAGGCAGACGGTAGCGGTCATCCAGCCTGGCAAGGCCATGCCTATTGCGCACACCAATTCAGAGAAAGTCATGTCAGCCAACAGTCCGATTCCCAAGTAGCCAAATGCGTAGAGGGTGACTATGGATGGATGGATTGGAATTTCAACTGGGACACGACCCAACTCAAGGACGGAGAGTACAGATTGGCAGTCAGAGTTGTCAGTGCCACGGGCGTGGTTTCGGAGGAAATTCGCAGAATTGTGACCATAGACAATGTCCCTCCATCCCCAGATTTGGTATTCGTCAGCAAGTCGATTTCGGTGGAAGAGTATGGTATTTCAATGTCAGAGGCCTATGTGAACACATTCCTAGAAGTCAGGGCGACGATGAGAAATATCGGTGACAAAGCAGCTACTGAGATTGGCGTAATCCTCGAGGACGACGGTGCTAGGAAGGACGAGTACGTTATACCAACCATCGACACCGGAGATTACTTCGAAATAGTACTGTTCTGGAACCCAACAAATTCCGGAGATGTTGAGGTAGCAATTACGATTGACCCGTTGAATGCAATCGAAGAGCTCGATGAATCCAACAACAAGCTTACGGGGATATTTCCGGTCCTCCCTCGTCCACCGGGAGTGGATCTCGCAATTAGGCCCGGAGGGATTTCCACCACCCCAGCGGTTCCACGCCCCAATGAACAAGTCCAAGTAGAGGCTAGAGTCGATAATCTTGGGTCTACCGAGGCCGTCGGAGTGGAGGGATCCCTAGAGATTCTAACTGACAGGGGGTGGGAACAAGTCGCAACTGCAAGCGCTGCCTTCGTCCTAGGGGGATCTCACTCCCAGTTATCATTCGTATATACACCGAACGAAACCGGACCACTAGACCTGCGTGTCAATGTCATTTTCGACGATGGAAGCGATCTGGACTGGTCCAACAACGCCTTCAGCAAGACGATACTTGTGGATCGTTCAACCCTTACTGGGCCGAGGTCAGCAGAACTCAATTCAGGCGAGATCCCTATAAAAATCATCAACCTAGATGAGAGGGAGGGTGGCATTGTAATCAGTGAGAAGAAAGGTACCCTGTACCTGTACAAGCTTACCTCAAGCAAGTCTCTGGTACCATGTACCAACATCATGGAGGATCGTTGGTCTGGGGATTTAGTAGTCAGGAGCACTGAGGATGGGATTGCGCACATGGTTTGGACTAGGAGATATATGGATTCGAATGGATTCCTGATGCAGACCCTCAGCTATTCTACTATTGACCCTACGTGCAAGATGGCACCAACCCAAGACCTCCTTGATGGCATTCCCCTGACAGACGGTAAGTATTGGGGAATAAACATGGATGTCAGTGACTCAGAAATACTCGTTGCAGGGTATTACAGAGACCTATTTAATGGTGGTACTATGGAGGAAATCACCAACATCTTCCTGCTTCATGCTGACTCTCCGATTTCATCCGCCGACTGGACTCTGAATCCGAGTATTATTTCAGATATCGAAGTCCCCCCAGCAAGCTCTGACTCCCTCGCAATAGAGTTCGGACATGAGAGGGGGCATCTGCTGTATCAGGCAATTAGGAACGACTCCACGGGAGTAGAAAGGCTGGGCCTGTGGTACGCACACGGTGGCATAGATCAGTCGTCTTGGTCGTATAGGAAGGCTGTTGGTGATGAAGCTGCTCTGCCTCAGATGGCCGTAATTGTTGAGGATGAGGAGGAGCGGATTATTGCGCTCTGGAGAGAAGGTGAGCCTCAAGACTCTGAGTTACTAGCAATTGTCGCTGATTCGACCTTCAAACCTGAAGATGGCATGGAAGATAGATTTGCAGCGAGGGGGCTATCAAGTATCGGAGTCGTTGAGACTGAACGTGGAATTCAGATCCTATTCGACTACGTTGGCCCCTCTGGCCCCCAAGTCGAATATGGAATAATTGATTATGAAATAGGCTGGATTGGCCTTTCTAACAGAGTTGTGTCTGGGCAGTTCGATGCCATAGATAGATCCACAGAGATGGGGGAGACGGTAATGGTGCTGACATCCCCTGGTGGTTGGAGTATTAGGTCACTAATCGATGATGGAGGAGGCTCAATAAATGATGGTACGTTGGTCGAACGTCTAAGATCCTCTCTCGGGCTTGACGAATCGAGTTTCGAGATACTGGTAATCGGTGTGGCCTTCGCCGTGCTGATTCTCGGCTCCGTTGCCTTGGTGTCATTATCCGCACAGGGACTCAGGTGGGCTAGCAGAAGGAGAGCCATTGAAGATGAGGATGCAGTATTGATGGAGGATGACGTTATTGACTTGATTAGCGGGTCTGACCTCTCTATCGATTCCAATGAGGTAGAGATAGTAGATTCCCTAGAGGTCACTAATCCGACTGGTGCGGATGAGCGTAGGGCGCGGAGAGCGAGGAGGGGCGATTCAGATTCTGTTTACGAACCCTCTCTCTCCGAAGAAATATCTGCTAAGCCCCTACCAGAAATTCCGGCACAGATGACAGCAGTACTCAATACAGGATCAGTAAGTCGCCCGGTAGTTTGCGGGAATTGTGATAGTAGATTCGTTGTTAGTTCCGAGCTTGCTTTCACCAGATGCCCCGTTTGTGAAGAAAGAGTGAATCTCTAGAGGTTGGCCATGACGATGGTCCTACTTGCGTCTGCCTCATCTCGGCGTCGCGATTGGCTATTGGAGCGATTGAGGAGCTCGGGAGTAGAGGTGAGGTTTTCCTCATTGCTAACAACAGAGCCGCGACCAGTGATAGGCGAGGAAGTCAGAATCCAAGTTGAGCAGGCTTGCCTTTCCAAGGCCAGAGCTGCAATTTCCGAGATGAGATCTCCAGATATTGTTGAAATACCAGATTTCGTAGTTGTTGCGGACACTCTGGTTGAGGATCCGGACGACCCTTTAGTTCCATTTGGGAAGCCTAGAGGAAAATCGGAAGCTGCATCTATGTTGCTGAGGCTCTCAGGCAGAAGGCACAGGGTTTGGTCATCAACAGCCATCCTACACCCACCATATGCCAAGAATGCAGAGATTGAGATTCTTGATGGTTGGACGGCCGGAGTGTGGACCGAATACTCGATAGTCGAATTTGAAGAGCTTGACGACGACAGGACAGTCTGGCTTATCGGCAGTGAATCTTGGATTGGAAAGGCTGGTGGATACGATATTGGTGACGAAGAGGGTGCTAGCCTCGTTCTTGTAGAGGGCCAGAAAGTAACAGTACTGGGTTTCGCATCCGGTGCGATAGACCATCTAGTTAGGATGATTTCCTAGACGAAAGTCACGCCACCATGCTGCAGGACAAAATCTCGTTGCAACTCGTTGAACCATTCGAGCATAGCTATGGCGAAGCGTACGGCGACGACTTCGGGATCCATTAGAAGATCGTCTTGGATTCCCTTCAGAGTCCCGGGTGCAGCCCCGCAGGAAACACAGGCGCCATCTAGGTCCAAGATGAGTGAGAGCCCCTGTGCACCGCTATGCGTTTCCTCGATGACGGCCTCAGTGACCACAAGGCCGCCACCGTGGCCATCGAGAGCTGCCCTCACTGAGCCTAACCTAGCCATTAGCGCAGGTATCAAGTCAGAGTCGTCGCTCTCTACCATCTCGACTAGAGAGCGCCCTTCGAGGCGAGCGATCTCAACTGGGTCGTGTGCCTTGGCAATCCTCCTCTGAGACTCCTTCTGTATCGCGGCCTCAATCTGAGCTCGGTAGGCCTCCTGGAGGCTATCGGAAACCGAATCTGTATCATCTGTACCAGTCTCCATTGCTTCGCCGAGTAAGTTATCTATTTTTAGGGTGACCTAAACCTAAGGCAGACATTGAAAGGTGACATAGTGGGCGTAGTCCTGAGGGAGGCAGCATGGGACAAGAAATACCTTTACTAGAGATTCGAGGTTTGCACGCTGGAATCAACGATACGTCGATTCTCAAAGGCATCGACCTAGTCATTAATCCAGGAGAGATTCATGCGATAATGGGACGAAACGGTAGCGGAAAGACAACTGCTGCAAACATAGTCATGGGGCACCCAGACTACGAGGTCGAGGACGGAGAAGTTCTACTTTCAGGTGAGGATCTTCTGGAGCTTGAGCCGTGGGAGAGGGCGCGCAAGGGAGTGTTCCTGTCATTCCAGTACCCTCAGGCCGTCCCAGGACTGCAAGTCGGCAATTTCCTGAGGAAGTCGGTGGCCAGTGTCAGGGGGGAAGAGGCTTCCAAGGGAACGGCTTTCAGGAACGAACTCAACGAAGCCATGGATACTTTGGACATCCCTCGCAGCTTTCTCTCTAGATACGTCAATGACGGTTTCAGCGGCGGAGAGAAGAAGCGCTTTGAGGTTCTTCAGTTGTTGCTAATGAGGCCTAAGTTGGCGATACTTGACGAGACTGACAGTGGACTCGATATAGATGGAATAAAGACTGTCTCTGAAGGAGTCAACGCCGCGGTGAGAGGGACTGGTTCGGGTGCCCTCATAATCACTCACTACTCGCGTATACTCGAACATGTCCAGCCTGACAGGGTTCACGTCCTTATGGAAGGAAGGATAGTGGCTTCCGGAGGATCTGAACTCGCTACGCAACTAGAGGAAAGGGGTTACGATTGGCTCGAGGAAAGAACAGAGGTAGAGGGAGTGGCCTGATGCCTGCTAACCAAGAAGCAAGGGGGGTAGTGGGCGACTACAAGGCCGGCTGGCACGATCCCGAGGACTCGACCATAAGATTTGACTTCGGCCTATCCGAAGAGGTCGTACGCGAGATTTCCACGCTAAAGGACGAGCCAAAATGGATGACCGACCTGCGTGTCAAGGCCTACCATCACTTCATGGATCGCCCAATGCCCACTTGGGGCAACACGCCGATGCTAGGGGAAATTGATTTCGACAACATCTGCTACTTCCTGCGCTCCTCAAAAGCCACTGAGAAAGACTGGGACGACGTTCCCGATGCCATCCGCAACACCTTCGACAAACTCGGCATCCCCGAAGCCGAACAGAAGTGGCTTTCAGGTGTCACAGCACAGTACGAGTCTGAGGCCGTCTATCACAGCATCCGCGGAGATCTTGAGAAGCAGGGAGTAATCTTTCTTGATATGGACAGCGGGCTGCGCGAGCACCCCGATATTGTTAGGAAGTGGTTCTGCTCAGTGGTGCCATTGACGGATAACAAGTTCGCTGCCCTGAACACTGCGGTTTGGTCGGGTGGCTCGTTCATATACGTTCCAAAGGGAGTGCATGTGGAGATGCCAGTGCAGGCGTATTTCCGAATTAACGCAAAGAACATGGGGCAATTCGAGCGCACGCTGATTATCGCTGATGAGGGCAGCAGTATCCACTACGTCGAGGGTTGCACCGCTCCGACCTATTCAACCGACTCTCTGCACTCCGCCGTGGTCGAACTGATAGCGCTGCCAGGCTCGCACATCCGCTACTCGACGGTGCAGAACTGGAGTGCTAATGTATACAACCTCGTAACCAAACGCGGCATCGCCCACGAGAACGCCAAGATAGAGTGGGTCGATGGTAACATCGGCAGCAAGCTAACGATGAAGTATCCTTCTGTGATTCTGAAGGGAGAAGGTTCGCACGCTGAGGTCATCTCGGTGGCCTACTCCGGTGAGGGGCAGCATCAGGACGCGGGGGCCAAGATTCACCACCTAGCATCTAACACGACGAGTAAGATCCTATCCAAGAGCATCAGCAAGAATGGTGGGAGGGGTTCTTATCGTGGATTGGTCAAGGTCTCCCCTAAGGCAGATAACTGCAAGCTCAACGTCGTCTGCGACGCCCTTATTCTCGATGAACAGAGTCGCTCGGACACATATCCTACAATGGAGGTTGCAAACCCCACTGCGCGCTGCGAGCACGAGGCGAGTGTGTCTAAGGTCAGTGACGACCAACTATTCTACCTAATGAGTCGGGGGCACTCCGAGGAAGAGGCTTTGGCCATGATAGTAAACGGATTCTTCGAGCCCTTCACTCGCGAGTTGCCGATGGAGTACGCAGTCGAGCTTAACCAGCTAATGGCGCTGGAGATGGAAGGCAGTATCGGTTGAGGCTTAGTCGCATGGAGTCTGCCTCAGAGTACCTGACCTTTGCAGAGCCAGACAAGTCCAACCACCTTTGGCGCTACACCCCATGGCGCAGAGTTCACCCCACCGGTGATGTTTTCGGCATACCAGAACTGGAGTCGGCGGATGTTTCTCTAGTTGGGTTGGACGGCGGGCCCGCGCCCGAGGGTATCAGGCTTGAGAAGGGGCTTACTTCAGAACTCGGGCTTCCTGAGGCTGATCCTGTGACTGGTTCTTTCCTCAGGGCCGTCTCCTCAAATTCACAATGGACTCTTCGCGTCGATCCCGGTTTCTCCTCCGATCACCCAGTGATTCTCGACATCGTTTCCGGTGAATTCGCCTCCGTCCTCCATCTGGCTCTCGAGATCGGGAGGTTGGCCGAATTGGAGTTGGTGACACGAGTAAGAGGCACCGGAGAGTGGTTCGGACTTCTGAGGACGGGAGTCATTAGAGAGGGGTGTTCGATTAACGACGTCGTTGTCGGTCTGATGGGCAACGGGACTCTGTTGAGGGTAGACTCAATCAGTATCGGGAGGGATGCGCAGGTTCGTGCGGGGACGGTGTCCTCAGGCTCCATACGTACTAAGGCAGACCTTCGATACAGGATGGGTGAACCGGGAGGGGACCTAAGAGTACTAGGATCGGTGCTCTCTACGGGCTCTATGCATCTAGACCATCATGTCGAGATTCATCACGAAGCTCCCGAGACCTTCAGTCGCCTCTCATGGCACTCGGCCTGCGACGGCAAGAGCAGGACCGTGGGTACTGGGATGCTGAGGGTTGCAAACGGCTCCACGGGGGCTGACGCGTCACAGTTGTTCCACAACCTGCTGCTTTCTAGTGACGCTGAAGCGGATTCGATTCCAGAGCTTGAGGTGCTGGAGCACGAGGTCGTCGGATGTGGGCATGGTACGGCCAACGGGCCGATAGACGAGGACCAGCTGTTCTACCTTGAGGCTAGGGGCTTCGACCCACCTGAGGCCAGAAGCGCACTGATTGCTGCTTTCCTAAACGCCACTCTCTCGGAGATGGGCGGGGACTCGCTGCATGATTGGCTCGTCAGACTGCTGGCCGATGAGTTGCACAACTTGGGAGCTTGAGTTCAGCAATTGATTTGAACCTCGTTTCAAAGCACCGCCTATGGATACCGACCACTGTGATGAAATTTCTTGTCAATGCGGGTTCATAGGTAGAGCCGTTCCTATGCGCCAGCACATGGAATGCCCGCGCTGCTCCAAGGTGGTCGAGGCTTGCTGTGAAGGCGTTCCAGACTACTCTAGGTGATACCAAATGGTGAAATTGGTGCATAGATTGGAAATTTCATGGTGGGTGACGGGGCTGCAGGGTACACCACTCTGAAGAACGGCTTGCAAGACAGGTCTAGGGAAACCAAGGTTTCCAAGATTCTAGGGGGAATAACAGCTGGTTACCTTCTGTTGTGTTTCATCGCACCGGCCACACTAACTGCTGATTCGGTACCAGAACTATCTGGAAGAGCCAATGCGATCGACTATGCATTTCACGACAGTTGGGGCAACAATGACCACGGCGAGGAATCGGCAATCGGCCACGACCAGTCTCTCCATGGTGGTACATTCGCTTGGACCGAGTTGAATCCAGCATGGGCAGTGGTATATGCGATTGGAGATCTGAACTGCCATCAAAAGCACCAGAGGTCATGGGAGATTAACAGTAATCAGGTACCCGTGTGCGCACGAGATATTGGAATATTACTAGGATTCGCCATAGGGTGTGTACTGTTCGGTCTCAGGGGTTTCAACAGATGGACGGTGCGCGACAGTTTCCTTTCTGTTTTCCCAGACGAATTATTAGTTCCAATATATTTGTCGGACAGAAGGCTGATTGCAATGTTAGCAGTCATGGGCATTGGTCTGATGCCCATGGCGATTGATGGCTTCACGCAATTACTCGTAGACTCATACGAGTCCACGAACCCCATCAGATTAGTGACTGGTTTTGGGGCGGGTCTCGTAGTGGGCTGGTGGTTCTCCTCAGCCTTCGCAGCAAGACCGAGGGTCTTCAATGCAACTAGTGGAGTGGTGCTGCCTGCTGATGCAAGGCTTGTAGTCAAGTAAATAGATTCACTTTCCGAGCCACCAATCTATCAGAGAATTCTCGTTCTTTGGTGACGATCCGTCGCCTGTTCCGCCACCTAAGATGGATAGTCTGGAGAGTGTCTCATGAACAGCCGATTCGTATCCGCCTGTCCTGATAATTTGTCCAAGAGAGAATCGTAAATGAGTATTCGGATTAGCGAGTTGCCACTTCCTGATTACCTTCCGGAAAGGCCAGATGGCGAGAACGAGTCTTCCGTACGGGAATTGTTCGTCCCTCAATTGGGAGCGGGGTGCCTCCCTGCCAATCAGTGTCTTGTGTTGAGAAACCCAACCTGAGTGATCGTGTAGAAACTTGATTATCCTCTGTGTGTGTCTTTCTGAAACGCACCTAACTGGGCCCATAGCCGATCGGAGCTCGGAGATATCAGCGGTATGAACTAGGGACAATGTTCCGCAAATAGATGACATTGAGTGATTGAGAATGTTCTTTGGCATTGTAAGCAGCTCATCTTCGGAGGCAGATGAAAGGGTTTTGTCGTGATTATTCTGTGCCGATTTCAAGATTTTCCAGGGAGGTTGGCCGTCGAGCCAATCCGACTTGCTCTTGGCAGGTTCTACCCCTAGATCTCCAAGAGTACTTTGACCCATTGAAAGTTTGATCAAGAGTCGGATTTGGTACTGATCGACCGACTCTTGATCGACGTTAATTGGCGTTGGTCTCCTATGGATGAATGATCTGATTACATCGGTGAGGATGCGCCCAAACTGCTGCTCCGTACCCTCGTTGGAAATCGGTCCCACGACAGCGCCCATGTCGAATGGGGTGGGCATTTCAGTTTCACCGGAAAGAAGGGACCGATAGCCTTCCCTTATTTTGACTTGAAAATCCGTGGTTTCGAAGTACTCTTCCTTGCTTGAGACCCCGCGAAGGGTCTCGTTATGGATTCTTCTGATTGCAATTTTTGGCTCGCAGTCAACCCATATACACAGGTCAGGAATCAGTGCTGCGGAGTTCATGTGAGCTACCCGCTCTACGCCCAGTTCTCCCACAATTCCCTGATAGACGATTGATGAGTGGATGTTCCTTTCACTGACTACGGCCTTCCCTTCGAGCAGTTGCGGTAGTATCCAACCATGAGAGTGATCTAGCCTGTCGGCAGCAAACAACCCGGCCTCCTGCTCAGGAGTCATTGTCTTCTTCCTGACGGAGTCAATTGCCAGCCTGCCTAATGGGTGTTCTCGACGTGGTTCCCCGGTAGTCTCGACTGATGAAAATGAAAACTCCCGAGTAAGTACTCCTGATACTATCTTGGTTGCCAATCCTTTGCCGCTACCATCACCGCCCTCTATCGTGAACAGATACATGTGGCACCCCTGAAAGCCTAGTGGACGTCTCCAGAAAACTGTTCCTTTGTCAGTGTGGTCAGCGCCATTCCAATTAGAATGAGCAAGGGTCCGACGAAAATCATGCCTCTGCTCCAGAGACCTAAGAAGGAAAGCCACCACGCCAACCTGTAGCTCTTTCCTCTATATGCCTCAACTCCACCAGAGACACCAGCAAGGGCGAGTAAGAGTGTTAGGAATGCTATTGCTGTGGCGATGAAAACCGATTCACCGAGATAGCTTTCGCCCCTCATATCGACAATCTGCTCCCCATCTCCAGGGGTCAGAGTTACAACAATCTGAGCATGATCTCCTGGAATAATAAGAACCTTAGTGGTATTGTTTCCTGGATGACTGACGTATATCATTGAAGGTGTGCGAAGTACTTCTGGTATGGTGAACCGTCCGTTGGAGTCGGTGAAAGTCTCCTTCCCAGTCGTCGAGCCGTCTTCATTGAGGAGTCTGACCTTAACGCCCTCGACTGGATCGCCCCCTGTGGTGTTGTCTATCAGAGCGGAGTTGACAATTCCAGAGACATCTGCGTATTCATCAGTCGAATCGAGGGAT
>Ga0066372_10000948_pt1 | contig 11328 bp, 9 predicted proteins | sample Knorr_S15_td_250_FD_77011 | JGI IMG/M metagenome (GOLD analysis project Ga0066372, IMG submission 77011) | Marine microbial communities from Southern Atlantic Ocean transect - Knorr_S15_td_250_ad_251m_LV_A | ecosystem: Environmental > Aquatic > Marine > Oceanic | place: Southern Atlantic ocean... | reverse complement strand
GAAGTCACGCGACCGGCTCAAGAAAGTCGTCGGTAAGGAACTGCTGGCGGATGCTGAGGATTTCGGGGACGATCGACGCTCGCCGTTAGTCCTCCGGGAAGTCGCACAGGCGCTCAGTGAGACTGCGCTTATTCCATCGGAACCCATCACGGTCGTGCTTTCGCGTAACGGATGGATCCGTGCTGCCAAGGGTACGGACATTGATCCCCGGGAACTTTCCTACCGCGGGGATGACGGATATCTGCATTCCGGTCCCGGACGGACCAACCAGCCCCTGCTGTGCATCGATTCGACGGGGCGGGTGTACGGCCTTCGCTCTCATGAACTGCCCTCAGCCAGGAGCCTCGGCGAACCTGTGGCGAAGCAATTGAAACCCCCTGCAGGGGCTACCTTCTGCGGCCTTATGATCGGTGAGAACAGTAGTCGTTATCTCCTTGCTTCGGATGCGGGATACGGTTTTGTGGCTACGCTGGAAGATCTGCTGACCCGGAATAAGTCGGGTAAGGCAGTTCTCAGCGCACGCGGGTCCGGCGTCCTGGCGCCGCAACGGGTCTTTGAGTTTGAGGATGACTGGGTAGCCGCGATTACCGACACAGGACGCCTTCTGATTTTCCCGCTTGCTGAACTGCCGCTGTTGCCAAAGGGTAAGGGGGTCAAGTTGATCAATATTCCGGGCGCACGACACAAGGCAGGTGAAGAGAAACTGGCCGGGGTCGCGGTGTTTCGTGAGGGCGATGCCCTGCGCCTTTACGCCGGAAAACAGAATATGCGCCTTAAGCCGTCAGACATCGATACCTTCGCGGGCTCCCGGGCCCAGAGAGGCCGGGCGCTGCCTCGCGGTTACCAGCGTCCGACGGCAATCGAAACGATTCCCGCGTGACGGGCCCCCTGATCTGGTCGCAGCAGCACCAGCGTCTGTGAAGATCAGCGTTCGCCCATCGTCCCGTCCTACGCTAGGGCCCACTGAACCACTCTATCAGCGGGTGCCGACGAGCGCCGACGACGGCGCCATCTACAGCGACTTCATGGTGCTGATACCGGGGATGCGCGATTTGCCCAAAGCCGAGTTTGCTGACCGGGTTGCAGGGCTGCAGGCGGTGCTTGGCCGCTACGATCAGGTGGTATTTGCAGACCTTAACGTCAGGCTGAACCTGCTGTGGGTGACAATGATCCCCGAACTCGGCCTGATTCCGGACCTGGTCAGCGCACTTCGCCAGAGACTGCCCGAAGTCCGACTCGTCGGGCACGAGTGAGCCGCCAGGGTGAGCCGCCAGGGTCAACGGCAGCGCGCCTAAAAGGGCAGTGCCAGCTCCGGACGCAGTGCTAGCATCTGTTCCCGGTAGAGGTTCTGAATCCGCCGGAGCGCCGGCTTGGTGTCGGCTTCAAAGCGCAGAATCACCGTGGGCGTGGTGTTGGATGCCCGGGCGAGGCCAAATCCGTCTTCAAAGTCGACCCGGACACCATCGATATTGCAGAGCTCTCCGCCAGAAAAATCACCTTGCGCAACCAGTTCTCTGATCAGCGCGTGATGCTCTCCTTCCTGCATCTCAATACGGAGTTCCGGCGTATTGACGGTATCGGGGATCTCAGCAAAAACGGTGCTGGGCAGTCTGGAATCACCCGAGAGGACTTCGCATAGTCGCGCGGCGGCATAAAGCGCGTCGTCAAATCCGTACCAACGCTCTTTGAAAAAGAGATGTCCGCTCATCTCGCCGCCAAAAGCGCCTCCAGTTTCGCGTAGTTTGGCCTTGATAAACGAGTGCCCGGTCTTCCACATCAGGGCTTCGCCCCCGGCCCGCTCAATGGCCTCGGGTAGCAGTCTCGTGCATTTGACGTCATAGATAATCTTGGCACCTGGGTTCCGTGAGAGGATGTCCCGGGCAAAAAGAATCATCTGGCGATCCGGCCAGATGACCTGACCCGTGTCAGTCACCACGCCCAGCCGATCGCCGTCACCGTCAAAAGCGAGTCCCAGATCGGCCTTTTCGTGATGCACGGTTTCGATGAGCGATGCAAGATTGTCTGCAACGCTGGGATCGGGGTGATGATTGGGAAAAGTGCCGTCAACCTCGCTGAACAGTTCAATGACATCACACCCGATATCCCGCATCAACTGAGGGGCGACCATACCGGCGACGCCGTTGCCGCAGTCGGTAACAACCCGAAGGGGTCGTTTCATCTGGATATCCCCAACAACACGGTCTAGATATTCAGGAACAACATCCTGCGCACGTCGCTCCCCAACGCCCACGGCAAAATCCTGATCTTCGATCCGCTGACGCAGGTCCTGTATGCGGTCGGCAGCCAGCGTGTGGGTGCCGATCATGACCTTAAGCCCGTTGTAGTCGGGTGGGTTGTGACTGCCGGTTACTGAAACAGCCGAACCAATCTTGAGCGCATGAGTCGCAAAATAGGTCAACGGGGTAGGCACCACGCCGATGTCCACGGCATGGCAGCCGGTGGCACAGATGCCATCCATTAAAGCAGACGAGATCGCGGGACCCGACAGCCGGCCATCCCGGCCGACCACCACCGCGTTATCGCCGGCAGCCAGCGCCTCTGTGCCAATGGCCTGGCCAATCTGCTCAACGATGTCCGGAGTCAGTGACTGTCCGACGATACCGCGGATATCGTAGGCCTTGAAGATCTCGGGGTGGGGGAGGCTCATAAGTGGGGGATTGTAGCCTCAGATTGAGACAATCCAACGTATGCTGGACACTAACCTGCGTATCGTTTAGCCTTTTACCGGGGAAGTGAAGACGTTAGCAAAAGACCTTCCAAAATCCTATTTTCAGAAGGAGGAGTTCAATGACCAAAAGTAAAGAATTCATCGCCCGGCTTCATGATGGGCAGTTTACCCGGCGCCAGGCAATCAAAGCGCTCGGCGCCATGGGATTTGCCGTCGGGGCTGTGCCGCTAGGTGTGCGCTCTGCACTCGCTGGCGACAACGCCACGTACTTTACCTGGGGCGGCTACGATGATGATGGCATGTTCGCGCCGTATATTGCCCAGCACGGTGGCCCTCCCAACTACGTCACCTTTGGTGATGCTGAAGAAGGACTCACCAAGATGAAAGCGGGCTTCGTCGTGGACGTTACTCATCCGTGTTCCAACGATATCCCGCGGTGGAAGGATTCGGGTATGTTCCAGGGGATGGATAAAGGACGTCTCACACACTACGGCGATCTCTTTGCGGACCTGGTTAATCTGCCCGGTGCCAATGACAGCGCTGGCCAATGGTTCATGCCTTTCGACTGGGGCGCAACATCGATTACCTACCGTACCGATCTCGTTGACCTTCAAGGCAAGGCTGAATCCTGGGAGATGCTGTTCGATCCCCGTTATAAAGGCCGGATCGCGGTGATTGATAGCGCAGCGGACACCTGGTACTGCATGGCCATTCTGGCAGGTGTTGATATCGGCAAGCCGCTGACCGGGGATGATATTGACAAGACCAATGCCCTGATGAAAAAACTCAGGCCCCAGGTGCGCATGTTTACCAACGACATGACATCGCTGGCTCAGGCAATAGCCTCTGGCGAGATTGTGATAGCGATTACCTGGAACGAGACGCCGGTGGGATTGGCGGGCGAGGGTCACGCCGTGCGTTTCGCTGGACCCAAAGAAGGCGCACTGACCTGGTGCTGCGGATTGATGATGCATAAGGACGCACCTAATCTTGACGGGGCTTACGACATTGTCAACGCCATGACATCTCGCGAAACTGGGGTGTACATCATTGATTGGTGGGGCTACGGCCATTCCAACGCTGCAGCATTCAAGATGGCGGACCCTGGTGTGCTCGCCCAGCTCGGGCTCGATAAGGATCCCATTGCTTACCTCAATGCCGGACACATGGGCATCCCCCAGTCCGATGAGGTTGAAACCCGGATCAACCGCGACTTCGAAGCGATCAAAACCGGCTTTTGATCGTAACTGACTCACTGTCTGGCGCCTGCCAGGCAGTGAGTTATCCTGTATTCCGGCAGAAAACGGGCGCCGGGTATTGTGCAAATCCAGGTGAGCCGCCGCTGGGGTCGCCCAACGGCGGACCCATCTGAGTTCTTGGCGCCTATATCAATCCGGATACATTCTTTCCCAACATCGCATATGTCCTGTCGGTGCAACTACGATGATACTGACGAGTAGTGCAGATTCAAAAACGGTAGCCAAGGTTCGTGACTTTCTAAGTCGGCGGCCGGGGTTGCGTGGCTATCTGTTGCTCTCCCCGACGCTGACGATTGTTGGAACATTAATGCTCATACCCGTGCTGGGCATGGCGATAATGAGCTTCTGGCAGCAGACCGGCCATATGGCTTTTGACGTCAGTGGTACGCTGCACAATTATGTCGAAGCGCTTACTCGGGATATGTACCGGGTTCTGTTTCTTCGCTCGCTCGCGATCTCGGGTCTTACGACGTTGGCAACGGTGGTAATGGCGTTTCCTCTGGCGTACTTCATCGCCTTTTATGTCAAACGCCACAAGATGGTCTGGATTATCCTCGTTACGCTGCCGTTCTGGACAAGCTATCTGCTGCGGGTGTTCGCGTGGAAGATAATCCTGGGCTACAACGGGGCCATAAATTCTGGATTAATTTCTCTTGGCGCCATCAGCGAGCCGCTGACATTTCTGATGTACAACCCCACGGCTGTAGTCATCACCCTGACACATGCCTGGGCGACCGTGGCCATTCTGCCGATTTATGTATCGCTTGAGAAAATTGACAGGTCTGTTCTCGAAGCGGCAACCGATCTTGGCGACAGTCCCTTTATGCGTTTCATCCGGGTCGTGCTGCCATTAGCACTGCCTGGGATTCTGGCAGCGTCCGTTCTGATCTTCATTCCGACCGTGGGGGACTACGTTACGCCGTCTCTGGTGGGCGGGTCTGATGGTTACATGATCGCGAATGTTATCCAGTTCCAGTTTGGCCGGGGCAGCAACTGGCCGTCGGGTGCCGCAATTTCCCTAACCGCAATGACCATTGTGGCCATTCTGGTCGGCGTCTTCGTGTGGATGGCCCGGCGCATGAGCGGAAGACGGTCATGAACTCGGGCACCGGTGTCGCCGCACGCATTCTCGGCACCTACGCCGTGATTTATGTTGCTTATCTCTATGTTCCGGTGCTCTTTTTGCCGCTATTTTCGTTCAATGATTCTATTTATATCAGTTTTCCCCTACGTGGCTGGACGATGAAATGGTATGAGACTATGCTCGCTAACGGTGCGCTTCACCGGGCGTTGATCAATAGCCTCAAAGTCGGTATCGCGACCGCATTTATCAGTACGGTGCTGGGTATCCTCGGTGCTCGTGCTGTCACGCGCTACCGTCTACCTGGACAGAAACCGGTTGTCGCCATGATCATGCTGCCTTTGGTAGTGCCTGAGATTATCCTGGCGATGGCGCTCCTGATGGTCATATTGCGCGCCGGGGGTTCGTTAGGTTTGGTCAGCATCGCTGCTGGACATATCCTGCTCTGTGTACCTTTTGCCATGGTCGTGCTGATGTCGCGGTTTGAAGGCTTCGACCGCTCACTCGAGGAGTCATCCCAAGATCTTGGTGAAAACGCCTGGTGGACTTTCTGGCGCGTGACCTTTCCCAACGTGTTGCCTGGGATTGTGGCGAGCCTGCTATTGACCTTCACTATTTCTTTTGATGAATTCATCATGGCATTTTTCTTGGGTAGTACCGAGCCCACCTTGCCCGTTTTCATGTGGAATCAGCTACGGTTTCCTAGACTCCTTCCCGGGGTTTTGGCGTTGGGCGCGTGTATTCTTATCGCAAGCGTGTTCATCGTGCTGGTTGCCGAATGGTTCCGTCGGCGTAACACCCCGGAGACACAGTCGGGAGATATGATCATTGGATAATGCATTTATCGATATTGTCGGCGTGTCGAAATTATTCGGCACTGTGACTGCCGTCGACAACATTTCGGTTTCTATCCGTCAGGGCGAGTTTTTCTCACTGCTAGGTCCGTCGGGGTGCGGCAAGACCACCCTGTTACGGATCCTCGGGGGCCTTGAGATGCCCGGAAGCGGCAAGGTCATGATTGATGGGCAGGACATTACCCATATGCCGGCACACCTGCGCCCGACCAATATGGTGTTTCAGAATTACGCCATATTCCCTCATCTTAATGTCGAACAGAACGTGGCCTACGGCCTGCGTCGACAGAAATTATCCCGTGAAGAGCAGGTAGAGAAAGTGTCATCAGCGCTCGCGATGGTAAAGCTCGAAGGGTTTGAAAAGCGGGGCGCCGATGAAATGTCTGGAGGACAGAAACAGCGCGTGGCTCTTGCGAGAGCATTGATCAAACGGCCCAAGGTGCTACTTCTGGACGAGCCCCTGGGCGCCCTGGATAAAAAACTGCGCGAGGAGATGCAGATTGAACTGCGTATGCTACAGCAGCAAGTCGGCATTACCTTTGTTTTCGTCACCCATGACCAGGAAGAGGCACTGACGCTTTCCGACCGGGTTGCGGTGATGAATGAGGGTCGTATTCTCCAGATGGACTCGCCCCGGCAGATCTATGAGCGGCCCGGGAGCAGGGAAGTTGCCGATTTTATCGGCCAGATGAACCTGCTCGAAGGGGTCGTTCAGTCTGTGGGGGATGTGGTGACCGTCAAGGCATCGGCATTGGGAGAGGTCAGCGTTTCAGAAAATGACCAAGGGGTTAATGTGGGGGATGCCGTGACGCTTGCTGTACGCCCAGAGAATCTGCGATTGCGGAGTGATTCTGAACCCGGCGCCGTCCCGGTGACTCTGGCCGCAAGCGCATTTTGGGGTCATACCACCTACTACCGAGTCACTGCAGAGGGTGCAGACGCCGAGTCTTTGGATGTAGCCCAACAGGATTACCGGGGCCCGGAGCGCGCCGGAGACCAAGCCTGGCTTTGCTTTGATACAGGGGACCTTCTGCTGCTGAAAGATCAATCATGAAACCCTGAATTTGATCCGGCTGTACAGGCGTACAGACGATTGTATACTCGTACAATCAGTTAACGCGGTTAAAACCAATACCGGAAACTATGAGTGCAGTCTCCCGTGCCGGAGTGAATCGACTCAACGTCGACCGGCGAGTCCAGTTGATTGAATCCACCATTGAGGTCATCTACCGTGATGGCCTCTCCCGGCTGACGCTCGCCAAGGTCGCTCGCCAGGCTGGTCTATCAACCAGCATTGTCAATTTTTACTTCAAGACCAAAGAGCAACTGCTCCTGGAAACGCTTCAGACGGTTTCTCAGGAGTACGAGGCCGCGGTGGGCAAAGTTTTCGAGAGCTCGCCTGACCCGGTAGAGACGCTAAAGGCGCTTGTAGATGCCATGCTGGATCCCGAGCTTTGTACCCCGGCCCGTGCGGCGGTGTGGTACGCCTTTATGGGAGAGAGCCAGGCCCGGGCTGACTACTCCTGGGCGGTAAGGGTTCGGGAGCTCGCCATACGCCAGCGCATTGAAGGGTTGTTTACTGCTTTGTTCAGTGAGGCCGGTGCATCAGCATCACAAGGAAGTCATGCGGTTCCGCTGGCACGGGCCTTCGATGCACTGATCGACAGTATCTGGGAGCAGTCGGTGATGGAGCCCGATACGCTTGATCTCGACCATGCACGAAAGATCTGCCTCGATTACCTTGCGAGTGTGTTGCCGGAGGGTCTTGATACATCTACTGGTACACCATCCGGGAAGCCAACGTCGATCTCGAACGACATCAGCGAGGGAATGCTGTCGGCCTGGACTTATACCAGCGCCGAGTTGTACGACCTGGAGATGGCGGAGCTCTTCCGGCGCGAATGGATACTGGCAGGGCATATCGCTGACGTGCCTGCCCCGGGAGACTATCTGACACTCGAACTGGGCCCGGAACGCGTCCTGGTAGTGCGTGATGAGAAACATCAGCTGCATGCCTTTCACAACGTCTGCCGTCACCGCGGTTCCCGTGTGGTGCCCAAGTCACAGGGCAACTGCGGGCACGTGATGCGTTGCCCCTTTCACGGCTGGACCTATCGTCTTGATGGACGGCTAAAGAGTGTCCCCCGTCTATCCACATTCGAGGGCCTTGATATCTATCAGCAGGGCTTGATTCCCCTTGAGCTCGAGGTTTGGCAGGGCCTGGTGTTCATTCGCTTCGAGGCGGGCGGGGAGCCGGTGGCGAAACAGCTGGAGGCCATCGCAGAGCAGGTCGGCAACTATCGCCTGGCTGACATGACCTCGCTCGGTGAAGCCAGTGTCAGCGAGGTTTCCTACAACTGGAAGTTTTTTCATGACGTGGACAACGAGGGGTATCACGTACCCAGCGCACATCCGGCACTTCAGGAACTGTATGGACGGACTTATCGCGACGATCTCATCGGGGAGATTTCTGTATCGACGGGAGTGGTTGACGATCACCCAGCCAATTCATGGAGCGTCGCACGGTACAAGTCGCTGTTGCCCGACGCGGAACATCTGCCTTCTGAGTCGCGCCGTCTGTGGCTGTACTTCAGTATTTTTCCCAACGCCATTCTCTATTTCTACCCCGAGAAAGCCGGCTACTACATGTCCTTGCCGCGCGGTCCCAATGTGACCCAGGTGGTATCCCGTGAATACGGCCTGTCCGATGCCTCCCGGAAGACTCGGGCGGCACAGTATCTCAGCCGCCGTATCGACACCCTCACCAGTCATGAGGATAACGCACTGGTGCAGTGGCTTCAGGAGGCCGCAGGGACGAGTGTTTTCCCGCTCGACAATCTTGCCGATATCGAAGCGGGTGTGCTGCAGTTTCACCGTCGTCTCAAGCAGAAGATTCCGGTCATGGGTAAAACCAGTCCGCCGGCATCCGGAGCGCTGGCCGATGCCAACCGAAAACTTCAGGCTCGGCTGTGCGCCTAGATTCGGGAAACCCCTGGTACCTCAAAATATTCCACAATAGTTCGTTTGAGAATAAAGGAGAATCAAGATGACATCAGCGAGCAGTCCCATCGACCTCTCGGTGGTCCGGCGCATGGATGCTCACGTCGTTCACCCGTGGGAGTCGTTTGACAAGCCCAACACAAGCCGTACGGTTCTGGGTGTCGGTGAAGGGGCGTATGTTTTTGATGCAAAAGGAAACCGCCTGCTGGATGGCCCCGGCGGTATGTGGTGCGTTAATGCTGGCCACGGTCAGCAAAAGATTGTCGATGCCATTCATCAGCAGGCCGCGCAGCTTTCTTACACCAGTCCATGGAGTCATCCCACCGAACCCGCAGCCCGCCTGGCTGATCGCCTTGCCGCGGTCGCGCCCGGAGATCTTGATCACGTGTTTTACGCAACGGGCGGGTCAACCGCGGTAGATTCGGCGCTGCGTTTTATGATGTTCTATAACAATGTCCTGGGCAGGCCGGAAAAGAAGCACATTATCTCCCGCCATGACGCCTACCATGGCAGCACTTATCTCGCCGCTGCCGTGTCAGGAAAAACTCGAGACAAGAGTTGGCTCGATACAAGGCTCGATACGGTACATTTTGTTTCATCTCCCAATCCCTACCGTCGGCCCGAGGGGATGAACGTGGATGCGTTTAAGCAGTTTTTACTCAAAGAACTGGAGGACAAGATCCAGGAGGTCGGCCCGGATAAGGTCGGCGCCTTCATTGCAGAGCCTATTCTGGCCTCCGGGGGTGTCATTGTCCCTCCGCCGGGCTATCACACGGCCTGTCTTGAGATCTGCCGCCGCCATGACGTGATCTACATATCGGATGAAGTGGTTACTGGATTTGGCCGGCTTGGCCACTGGTATGCGTCGGAGCCCGTTTTCGATATCACTCCGGATATTATCGTTTCTGCTAAGGGTTTGACATCGGGGTATATCCCCTTGGCTGCGGTCATCATCTCCGACAGGCTGATTCAGGCGGTCAGCGGCGACAGTGACCGCGGCTCCGTGTTTTCCAATGGCTTTACCTACTCGGGTCATCCGGTTGCTTGCGCAGCAGGGGTCGCCAATATGGAAGTCTTTGAATCGCAGGGGTTGCTTGAGACTGCACGGGAAGTGGGTCCCTATCTCCAGACTCAGTTGCGGACCTTGTCGGATCTTCCCATCGTGGGCGATATCCGTGGCATGGGGTTGATGGGTTGTGTTGAGTGCGTTGCCAGCCAGGAGAGCCGAGAGCCTCTGGAATTGGACTACGAGGTCGGTAGCCGGATTGACAAGCACTGCCAGGCACTGGGTCTGCTGGTACGGCCGTTGATCAACATGTGCGTGATGTCCCCGCCGCTGTGTATCACGCGCGAACAGGTCGACGAAATGGTCAGCGTCCTTCGTGAGGGGATCGTGCGTACCATGGAGGATTTGAATAAAGAGGGAGTTACAACCTTCGATTGAGCGATTCTCTTGAGCCGATCAGATAATCATCATGACTGAAACACTGGTAATTGCCTTTACCACCTTTTTTGCCACTATCGGCCCAATCGATATCGCGGTCGTCTACGCGGCATTATCACGCGGGATGGCGCCCCGGCAGCGGTGGCGCACTGCAGTGCGCGCTGTATTTATAGCCTCCTGTCTGCTATATGCATTTGTCCTGGTTGGCCGGGTACTCCTTGACCGCCTTGGCATCTCTATCCCGGCATTGCAGACCGCAGGTGGCATCCTGTTGTTTCTGGTCGGATTGGATATGGTTTTCGCCCGTCATTCCGGTGTGGCGTCGACGACCCGGGATGAGGATCGAGAAGCCCGTGAGCGAAAAGATATCGCGGTATTCCCGCTCGCCACACCCTTGATCGCGGGGCCGGGCGCAATCGGTGCCGCTATCTTGCTGATGACCAATGCCAGAGACGATTTATATAAGCAACTGGCAGTGGTCGCGAGCCTGGGGTTCGTGCTCCTGTTGACTCTGGCGTTATTGTTTATGTCAGGTCAGGTGCAGCGCCTGCTTGGCGTGACAGGTATGAATGTGGTCAGCCGGATATTCGGGCTCCTCTTGACGGCACTCGCTGTGCAGTTTGTGTTTGATGGAATTAAGGGCTCGGGCCTGATCAACGTTTGAGTGGTGTTGGTGACGGATTGTGTGCCTGTGCGTACTCCTGGCAGGCACGCCAGTCCTCCGAGAAGTGATTGCGGATGCGATCGAGGTTGCCCGGATCGATCAGTGGACTGGGATCAAGGAACGGTTTCGGTACCAGTCGTGCGGCACCCAGGACGCCGTAGCAGATCCAAAGCCGCAGGCGGCGGCGAACCCGGTGAACGCCAGGATGCCGTGGCGGTTTGGGTATCTCAGAAAAAAGATGCTTTCCCACCTGCCGCGCTACTTTGAGTTGGTGGTCGCTCCATGAACTGTGAACAACCGACAGATCAATCTGGTCACGCTGGTATCGGGCTCCGGT
>Ga0066372_10000947_pt1 | contig 11337 bp, 9 predicted proteins | sample Knorr_S15_td_250_FD_77011 | JGI IMG/M metagenome (GOLD analysis project Ga0066372, IMG submission 77011) | Marine microbial communities from Southern Atlantic Ocean transect - Knorr_S15_td_250_ad_251m_LV_A | ecosystem: Environmental > Aquatic > Marine > Oceanic | place: Southern Atlantic ocean... | reverse complement strand
TCCTGTTGTTAAAGAAGTTACCGCAACACAAGCCGGACTAAATAACATAGGATCAATCTTATAAAAGTCATATTCAACGTCTTTAAATATTTCGCCGAAGGGTTTGCCGTAATCTTTGGAGGCGCTACTTGGTAAGGCATTAGCAAGTTCTTGTGTATCTTCATCATTTGCTTCAACAAATAATTGAATTTGACCTGCAAATAATATTGCATCATTTGTACGACTCATTGCTGTTAGAAAATCATGTGACGGTGGGCATAAAGGTGCGCTTCCAGCGCCATCAATAATTTTATTCAATGGAAAATGTAATGCATGCGCTTTATGTAATGATGTTTCTAGAACTCGACTAACAATTTGAACAGCGCCTGCTAAGCTCGATGTTGGAGTAAGAATAATCGTTAGTTTCTTATTTGTTATACCACACATTTCAGCTATCTTCGTGGTCACTTCAATTGGTGGTACTTTATCAACTTCGACAACTATACATGCGCTGTCAGCTGAATCACGGTATCCAAGTTCATCAAACAAAGGCTCATTACTACCTAATGCTCGAGCAGGTCCAGAACCCAATGCATTAAATGCCTGCTTTCCTTTCCCATAATTTAGACTCCATCCCGCATATTGACTTGCAAGACACGCTAGGACTGGGTTAGAACTATACACATCTATATGCCATGACCAATGACGAAAATTTGTCGATGCACGTAATTTAACAGTCCCAAGGCCACCCATACATATTTCCGCAATTAACCGTCCTGCCTCAATACCGCCTTTTGTATTAATACCTGCATCAATTACACAAACGCCATCATCAAGATTTGATACTGCCAATCGTAATGATTTTGCATTTGCAATTAGATTTTCAACTAATGGTACTGTTAATTTATTAAGACTTGGATTTAAATGTTGGCTCACCTAATCTCCCTCAAAAATTAAATTTAATTAATATTACATCCTATTCTATATTGATTTCACAAAGAGTTCGATTTCCTCTAAACGTTTATATAGTATATTTTCAACTTGAGTTTCTGAATCGCCTTCAGCAAATATACTACATATTGGATTTTTAACAGATATTGTTTGTCTGCTTGACGGTCTGTCTTTAACCCATTCCGGCCAATTAAGCTCTTCATAAATTATTGTATCTTCCTTTGCATAATAAATTACATGCCCCCTCGAACACTTATCATTATCAGAAAGATAATGAATTAAATCTCCCTGAAAACAAGCAAGGTGTGCTGGAAATAAAGACTGCTTAGATTCATGCAGCTCAAATGTTGATGGTGGACGTGGATTCACATCAATCACAAAAATAACACCATACTCATCGATAATGAAATCAATACCACATAGACCAACCAAACTTATTTTTTTTGTTATTTTATTGATAATTGCATTAACTTTATCAACATCTTTTTGATTTTTTGAAATAATACTAATAGCGCCTTCGTACAAAAACGGCTGATCAGAAAACTGGTTTGACTTTAAATGTTGATTTAGCCCAATTAGTGTTGCTCTATCTCCATTTGCTAAAAAGACAGCGCTAAAAACATTACCTTTAATAAATTCCTGATAATAAAAATTTTTATTTGCTAAGGGTTGTATATTTGACAATCGAGATTTTCTTTGAACATGCCCACCCCCCATTGCTCCAATCTCTTTTAGCAGGAATGTTTTATTATCGCCGCATTCATTTCGCTGAAAAGTTGTAAATGGATAGCGAATAAATTCCTCATTTAATAATTTTTCCAAAGACTTTGGATGCTTAACAGTATTGATTATTTCGGTGCTATTACTTAATACAGGGGCATATTTGCTAATATGGTTAATTTGTTCTGGATTTATTTCAAAGCCAGAACCAACAACAACGATAGAATTTAAAAATTTTTGTTTGATTAGCTTTTCAAGTTCGACTATATCAAAACCAAATTGATGAGTATAAGTTGCTTTGAATGCTAATGAAGATAATAAAACAGTTTCTTCGTCAAGGAATGCATCAATAACGCCTATTTTATAGCCTGCTTTTTTTGCAGAATTTGCCAATGCCCTGCCAGAACTAGCAATTATGAGGTATTCAATACGCTCATTAAGCTCATTATTATATTGTTCTTTGATTGCTATAGATTTTTTACCTTCAAATTTTCATTTTTTATAGATGGTTTTTGCTCACTCACGGAAATTTCTGCCTGACGGTTAAATCCTTCGCTTAGAACAAACCGTAAACGTGATTGTGCTTTCCATTCATCACGAATCTTTTTAAGCGCCCGAAAAGCAATCGTTTCATTAGGAAAGATTGCAAAACCGGTTGGCCCCCATGAGCTTTGTCCCATGCCTGTTGCGCCCATATTTCCCATAGTATCTAATATTGATTTTAAAAATGGTGAAGTGTAGCGACCTCCCTGAGCAATAGAAAAATAATCGCCAATAATATTTTGAATTTCTGTTATTGCACTACCAAACTGACTGCAATCTTGTTCAACAATTGCTGGGAGTGCCTGCATCATTGTAAGTCTACATAAAGTTGCTGATATATCTTTTTCCATTGTTGGTAAGGTATTAAACGCTCGTCTCTCTTGCGCTCCATTAATTCCCTCTACTTCATCATCAAACACCAAGATAATCCTCCAATGATCAGGAAAAGATAAATGAGTGATTACTGGCGGAACCTCGGTCTTTTCACCTCGTCCACCATCAACAACAAATCCGCCATGCATAAAAGTACCAATACCAATTCCGGATCTGGCGCCCCGATGTAATATTGCTGCTAAATGTGATGCATGGTACTGCGGTAATTCATACAAATTGGTTATTGCACTCGCTATTGCAAGAGATAATTGAGTCCCTGAGCCAAGCCCAGCATGCTCCGGGATAGTAGAATTGATTGATAATTCAACTCCGCCATCAATACCAAAATGCGATAAGATTTGTTCTGCGTAATTTTCAGCTCTTTCTAGAAAAACTCCTTTAATATCAATATCATCTGCATAACTAGCAGTAATTGATGTTTCGACATTGGTAATTGAAAGGCCTAGGCTACCAAATTTCCTGCCTAAATCTCCACACATATCCAAAAAACCTAAGTGTAGACGAGCTGGGGCTCTAACGCTGACATACTTAGATTTCGCATTTATTTTTTTATTATCCTTAGCCATAAGATATAATCACATCATCAGATTTCGTTAGAAAACTCCTTATTATACAGAATGTTGTAGCATTGAGATACCAAAGTTATTGAGTCTTTAAAGTCGCGCTGAAACATTAAAAGCGATACAATCAACGCTGAAATAAGTGTTTAAAGGAGCTGGGCTAAAGAAAAAAGTAATCAATTACTACAATAATAATACATCCGCACAGGGTTTAGGACAGGCGGTACCAAGCCTAGTGATTGTAAGATTGGGTATTTTTCTAAGAGAGTCTATAAGTGGCCGCTACCCCAAAACAAAAAAATAGAATAATAAATTTACCCTTGAGCGAGGTAGAAATAACTTTTCCATCGTCTATCAAATAAATTAAACATGGAGAAACATTCGTGAGTAATAAAATGATGCTAATTCCAGGACGTTCAAGTAAACAAGGAACATCCCTAAATAAAGGTAAGCTCAAAGAAGAATATCAAGAAGTAACATCAACATTAGAAATGAATAAAAATGATATGGATAAAATGGACCTTGCCGATGGTGATAAGGTGCGATTGTCAAATGAAATTGGTGAAACAATAGTAAGTTGTATTGGGAAAAAGCCGGAAGACTTATCTGAAGGTATGTTATTTATACCATATGGGCCGCCCTCAAGTAACTTGATGGCAAGTGATACCGCAGGAAGTGGTATGCCGCTATCAAAACATATGATAGTTGAAGTCGAAAAGGTTAAAAATTGATACGCATAACTGAGAATAAATAGAATTATGGTAGAAGAGACTAATAAAAAGGCAGAAGAAGAAAGTAAAAATATTAAGATTGTTGAGGATGCAACTTGTACATTTTGTGGTTGTGTTTGTGACGATATGGAACTTCACGTGGATCTTGATGAAAAAAGAATTACAAAAGCTAAAAATGCTTGCGTGCTTGGTCGTGCCTGGTTTGCCGAGCACACAATTGAAGATGCGCCAGCTGCAATGATTGATGGTAAAGAAGTTACAATAGAAGAAGCGATTGAAGAAGCTGCGCAAACTCTAGTAAAAGCAAAATTCCCAATCACCTATGGCCTAAGTGATACGACATCTGAGGCTCAACGCGAGGCTGTTGCAATTACAGACTATGTTAAAGGTAATTTAGACACCACGACTTCAGTCTGTCATGGTCCCAGTGGTCTTGCTTTTCAAGGTGTCGGTGAAAGTACAAGCACATTGGGAGAGGTAAAAAATCGTGCCGATCTAGTGATTTACTGGGGAGGTAATCCTGCTGAATCTCATCCACGACATTTTGGCCGTTATGCGGTTACGCCGAAAGGTATGTTCACACCAAATGGAAAAAAAGATCGAACTGTTGTATTGGTTGATGTTAGAAAAACAAAAAGCGCAGGCGTTGCAGATATCCTAATACGTCCGAATCCCGGAAAAGATTTTGAGGTGATCTGGGCACTCCGTGCCTTGGTAAAAGGAAATAAATTGTCAGCTAATGAAGGAGAATGGTTTTGGGGTGTCAATATAGAAGAAGAAACGGGCGTTCCATTAGAAACATTAACTGACTTGGCTGAGCGCATGAAAAAATGTCGCTTTGGAGTGCTGTTTTTTGGTATGGGACTAACAATGACCCGAGGACGTCATTTCAATTCCGGCGCACTCCTCGCGCTTGCTACAGATTTGAATAAATATACACATTTTGTAGCTAAACCAGTTCGTGGACACGGTAATGTTACGGGCGCTGATAATGTGGTCGCCTGGCAAACTGGATATCCTTTTGGTGTAAATTTTAGTCGCGGCTATCCACGTTTTAATCCGGGAGAATTTACAACAGTTGATACATTATCGAATGGTGATGCTGACGCAGCCTTAATCATCGCGAGCGACCCGGGCTCAAACTTTCCGAAAAAGGCAATCGAACACCTAAAGAACATTCCTGTAATTACTCTCGACACCAAAAGCACCGAGACAACAAATCTTTCGCATGTCGCGTTTCGAACCGCAACCTATGGTATCAATACCAGTGGAACCGTATATCGTATGGATGATGTCTCAATTACATTGAGACCGGCATTCGAGTCGCCTTTTCCTGATGATGAAACAATATTAAAAAAAATAAAAAAACGTGTTCACGAACTAACATTAAAGAAAATTCATCCAGGAGGCGCTTCTTGCGAAGCAAAAGTAGCAGCAGTAAACCCGCTCTAAGTCTTATGTACCAGCGTTAAACTGCATTAAAAAATAGTTTATATAAGCAAATAATCACTAGAGGGGTATTAGATGTCTGCATCTATCCGCATCGTTAATGGTGAGGTATATGATCCAAAAAATAACATTAACGGTGAAATAAAAGAGATTTGTATACAAGATGGAAAAATTGTTGATTCTGTATCTGATGAAGCAACGATTATCGATGCGAAGGGAATGGTCATTATGCCTGGCGGTGTTGATATCCACTGTCATATTGCAGGACCAAAAGTCAATCTTGCCAGAAAATTAACGCCTGAAGCTCGTCGTCACGACGTTCACCCATCAACTCCTTTTACCCGTTCAGGTTCTGGTGGTAATACACCCTCAACATTTGCGGCAGGTTATCGTTATGCAACATTAGGATATACCACAGTAATGGAGGCAGCTGTCTCACCAATTGGCGCACGTCACGTATTAGAAGAATTTGAAGACACACCAATCATTGATAAAGGCTTCTACGTTCTTTTGGGAAACAATATCTTTCTTCATAATTTAATTCGTGAAAAACGCACAGAAGAATTTGAACAGGCTGTTGCATGGTGGGTAAATGCTACTAAAGCGTACACGGTTAAACTTGTGAACCCAGGTGGTGATGAGCCATGGAAAGGAAAAAGAAACTCAAATGTATCCGATATTGATGAAAAATCTGATGATGATGCTCTCTCACCACGACAAATAATTGAAGCCTTTGTAAAAACTGTTAATAAACAGGGCTACCCTCACCCACCTCATATCCATTGTAATAACCTTGGTCACAGCGGTAATTACAAGACGACACTTGAAACAATGAAAACTGCTGGTGACTTACGTGCGCATATCGCACATATTCAATTTCATAGTTATGGCGGAGAACTAGGTAAAAACCCCATCTCAAAGGCTGCTGAAATCGTTGAATATGTAAACAAACACCCTAACATTACCTGCGATGTTGGACAGGTAATGTTTGGTAAGTCAATGATTATGACTGCAGATGCTCCATTGGCCTATGTACTAAAAGGTCATACTAAAGGTAAATGGGTTAATGCTGACACTGAATGTGAAAGTGGCTGTGGAATTCTGCCTTTCAATTATCAAGAACATATTTATATGCACACACTGCAATGGGCTATTGGATTAGAACTATTTTTATTGTCAGAAGATCCCTGGCGAATAATTTTATCAACAGATCATCCGAATGGCGGTTCTTTTATGGCATACCCTAAACTTATTAAACTTTTAATGGATGAAAAATTTCGGCATGAAGAAATGAAACGGGTAAACCAAAAAGCATTATTAAAATGCTCACTACCAGAATTGAAACGAGAGTATACGTTAAATGAAATTGCAATTATTACAAGAGCCGGTCCCGCAAAAGCATTAGGTTTAGAATCAAAAGGTCATTTAGGTGTGGGAGCAGATGCTGATATTACAATTTATGATGTAATGGATGACAAGGAAATGATGTTCAGTACAGCAAGGTATGTTATTAAATCTGGTAACACAATGATTGAGAATCATGAATTTAAAACTGATTCTACCGGTAAGGTTTTACATATAACGCCAGAATATGATAATAAAATTGAGGAAGTTCTTAAACCGTTCTTTGAAAGTTACTACTCAATCGAGTTCTCTAATTACGCTGTTGATGGTGATCGCTATTTACATAAACATGAAGTTATTAAAACAAATTAAATTATGAAGATAAAATCAACTCAAATTGTTGATACATTTGCCGAAGCTTTCAAAATGTATGGTAGTCGGATCATTATCACTGCTGAAACAAAAGAATGGGCAATGGCAGCGGCACAATCTGTAACTGGCTTTGCCACCTCTGTAATAGGTTGTAAATGTGAAGCTGGTATTGAAACAGAAATTTTACCGAAAGAATCGCCTGACTTAAGACCTGGAGTAAGTGTCTTACTCTTTGCTATGGATAGTGAGAATTTGGGTAAGCGCTTAATGGAACGAATTGGTCAATGCGTGATGACATGCCCGAGTACAGCATGCTACAACGGTATTGACGAAGGAAATGAAATTGTTGTTGGGGGTCAACTGCGTTATTTTGGCGATGGCTATCAAATCAGTAAAGAAATAGCTGGAAAAAGACTGTGGAGGATACCTGTTATGGATGGAGAATTCCTCGTTGATGACATCTTCAAAACAAAGGAAGCAGTTGGTGGAGGCAATATACTCATTCTCGCAAAGGATCAAAATACAGCATTAAAAGCAGCAAAGTCTGCAGTGAATACAATGAGGAAAGTACCGAATGTAATCCTACCCTTCCCTAATGGTGTTGTCAGAAGTGGAAGTAAAGTTGGATCTAAATATAAAGCATTAATCGCATCAACTAATGATGCCTATTGCCCAACACTATCGAGTGTAGTAGAAAAAACAGAAGTTGATACTAATATAAATAGTGTTCTTGAAATTGTTATAGATGGATTGACGCTGAAAGATGTTGAAGAGGCGATGCGTGTTGGTATTAAAGCTGCAATCAAACCTGGTATTAAAAAAATCTCAGCGGGAAATTATGGTGGTGGGTTGGGTCAATATCAAATACAACTGCATAAATTACTAGGAAATGTTGAAAACTAATGTCACTTCATCTTAAATTACACACCAAACCGGAAGTGCCTTTAGAAGCTGATTGCATTTGTCCTGACAAAATACAATCTTTAAAAAATAATGAGATTTCTGCTATGACAGTTTTCCATGGAAATCGACAGGTACAACTCGGTGAATTCTTTGACTGCAAGGGAAAGTTTGATGGTGAAATTACTATTGATGGGGACTTAGCAAATGTAAAACATGTTGGTGCTGTAATGTCGTTTGGCAAAATCACAGTAGAAGGTAATATCGGTCTTCATACCGGAGCAGCTATGCGAGGAGGTGAAATTAATATCGAAGGTGACTCCTCGGACTGGCTTGGTCCAGAAATGATTGGGGGAAGAATAAGAGTTAAAGGAAATGCAGGCCACATGACAGGTAGTGGTTATCGTGGAAGCCCAATTGGAATGCAAGGTGGCGAAATTATTGTCCATGGTAATGTAAAAAATGAGACTGGGCATGTTATGCGTCGAGGTTTAATTGTTGTTGGGGGTGACTCTGGTGATTTCACTGGCGTTAATATGCTCGCAGGAACAATTATTGTTTTAGGTAACATGGGAATACGAACTGGAGCTGGAATGAAGCGTGGTTCAATAATTAGTTTTAATAATGAAGCTAAATTATTACCAACATTTTCCCGTAATTGTGAGTATCATCCCTCATTTATTAAATTTTATGTTAGGTACTTGGAAGAGCTTGGATTTTCAATTGACACATCATGCCTGAATAGCGCTTTTGAGCGTTGGAGTGGTGATTCGGTTGAACTAAATCGTGGGGAAATTCTTTTATCGACAAATAAAAGTAAATAAAATTAGTACTTATCATCAGAAGAACTACCTAAGTAAAATAGAGGAGGAAACGATGACAACAATCGTAACTGATAATTGTAAAAACTGCCGATTCACAGATTGTGTATCTGTATGTCCGGTTGCTTGCTTTCATTATGACGATGAGATGCTGTACATTGATCCTGAAGTTTGTATTGACTGTAGCGCCTGTATTCCGGAATGCCCTGTTGAGGCAATCTATGAAGACGATGATATTCCTGAGGACAAAGAGCATTGGATTGAAGTTAATGCAGAAAAAGCTGCAAAACTTCCAGTTATTGAGGAAAAAACGGAGCCTTTACCTGGTGCCGAGGAGCGTAAAGCTGAATTAGGCTTCTAAGTAAAAAGCAGAGATATCTTTTAATTATGACCAAACTTGGCACTGATGATAATCCTTTACTAATTGCAATCGTAGGTAGTGGTCCCAGTGGATTCTATGCTGCTGAAGCACTAATCAAGTCTGATGTTAAAGCAAATGTTGATATCATCGAACGACTTCCATCTCCTTATGGGCTTGTTCGTAGCGGCGTTGCACCAGACCATCAAAAACTAAAACAAGCCATCAATCTTTATAAAACAATTGCTGGTGCACCTGACTTTAATCTTATTGCTAATGTAACAGTTGGCAAAGATATTTCTGTTGAAGAGTTATGTAAAACTCACCATGCGGTAATTTTTACATGCGGAGCTGAAACAGATAGAAAGCTGGACATACCCGGGGAAGATCTTAGAGGAAGTCATACAGCGACTGAGTTCGTCGGTTGGTATAACGGTCATCCTGACTATAGAGAGTTAGAGTTTGACTTATCTCAAGATGTTGCTGTTATTATTGGACAAGGTAATGTTGCTGCTGATGTTAGTAGAATATTGTCAAAGACTGTCGACGAATTAAAACATACCGATATAGCACAGCATGCACTAGATGTATTAGCGGAAAGTAAATTAAAAGAAATTCATGTTATTGGACGACGTGGGCCAGCTCAAGCAAAATTTACCCCAAAGGAGTTACGGGAATTCGGCAAGCTATCTGACTGTAACCCGATCATTTTAGAACAAGATTTAGTTCTTAATAATGAAAGTAAAAAAGAACTTGAAGAAAAGGGTAATATTATTAATAAAAAAATCTATGGTTTATTCTCTGATTTTTCGAAATACGAACTAGATTCAAATAAATCAAAAAAATGTTTTTTTCGTTTTCTGTTAGGGCCAAAAGAAATTATAGGAAATACAAATATTGAAAAATTGGTACTTGAAAAAAATGTGTTATCTGGTGAACCATTTAAACAGTCGGCTAAAGGGACAAACGAAACAATTGAGATCGATGTCGGCATATTATTTCGTAGTATTGGTTACCGTGGTATTCCAATTACAGGCGTGCCATTTCATAAAAACTGGGGCACAATTCCTAATGAAAAAGGAAGAGTTACAGAAAATGATGGTGCTGTAGTCAACCAGCTCTACACTGCTGGATGGATAAAGCGCGGGCCAAGTGGAATTATTGGGACAAATCGTGCTTGTAGTTCAGAAACAATTCAATGTTTGTTAAGTGACCTTGAAAAACTAGATACTGGAACAAAAAAACATGGTGCTAGTGAAATATATTCAAAACTAGATAATAAAAACATACGTCACGTTAATTTTGATGAATGGTCACAGATTGATACTAAAGAGATCGAAATTGGTGAGCCAAAAGGAAAACCTCGTGAAAAATATACCTACATCGAAGAGATGCTTTCAGTAATTAAATAATCGCCTGCTTATATCTGATGAAACGGACTCGTGGAAAAAAAGGTCGTATTACCGGTCGTGTTATAGACCAAACAGCATTCGCTCAAATAAAAGAATTAATTGGCGATGAACCTAAAACACGAGACATGTTAATAGAGCATCTTCATAAAATTCAAGACTCCTACCATTACATCTCTAATCGTCACATTATGGCGTTAGCAAAAATAATGAATCTATCAATGGCGGCAGTCTATGAAACAGCTACCTTTTACCACCATTTTGATGTTACCCATGAAAAAGAAACGCCGCCCCCAGAAATTACTGTCCGTGTTTGCGAATCGGTTACCTGTGAAATGTTTGGCGCAAAAAAATTAATCAATGAATTAAAATTAGCAACAGATTCAAAAAAAATTCGTATTCAACCTGTCCCCTGTGTTGGTAGATGTGCGGCTGCACCAGTTGCCGTTGCTGGAACCAATCCTATTGAACACGCTCAACCAGAAGATGTTCTTTCTGTGCTTAATAAAAATGAATTATCTGATTCAATCCCTGAAAATTATATTGACTACAGTACTTACAAAAAAAATGGTGGCTATAAAACACTTATCGATTGTATTAATGGAAAATATAAACGTGAAGACATTATAAATTTACTTGAGGACTCTACTTTAAGAGGTTTGGGTGGCGCAGGATTTCCAGCAGGTCAGAAATGGCGAATTTTAAGTGATAAAAAATCACCAAAAATGGTTGCTATTAATATTGACGAAGGAGAACCGGGTACATTTAAAGACCGTTATTATCTTGAAAATGACCCGCATCGTTTTA
>Ga0066372_10000942_pt1 | contig 11351 bp, 10 predicted proteins | sample Knorr_S15_td_250_FD_77011 | JGI IMG/M metagenome (GOLD analysis project Ga0066372, IMG submission 77011) | Marine microbial communities from Southern Atlantic Ocean transect - Knorr_S15_td_250_ad_251m_LV_A | ecosystem: Environmental > Aquatic > Marine > Oceanic | place: Southern Atlantic ocean... | reverse complement strand
TCCACCGACAAGATCAAGAATCACGTTAACACCCAATCCATCAGTGATCTCGAGCACTCTGTTTGGCCAAACTTCATCTCCTAAGACTCTGTGCTCCAACCCAAGTGCTGCCGCAGCCTCCAGTTTTGCCTCAGTTCGAGACGTCCCAATCACGATCGCTCCAGCTCGGAGAGCTAGCTGGAGCGCCGCAGTACCAACACCGCTTCCTACTGCATGAACCAAAAGGCTCTCGTCCATGCAAAGTCTTTCTTGAAGAAACACGGCATCGTACGCAGTCATAAATACTTCTGGAATAGCACCGGCTTCGACCGGATCCAGGCCATGGGGTACTCTTACCGTAGTCGCCGCTGGAACGACCACGTACTCGGCATAGGCACCTCCGCCGGTAATACCCATCACAGCTTGACCAACAGCATGGGTATCAACCTCCTCACCTATGGCCTCGATCACACCTGAATATTCGAGACCTGGGATGTCTTCAGGGTACCCTCGTGGTGGAGGGTAAAGCCCACGGCGCTGTAGTAGATCTGCGCGATTCAAGCCAGAAGAAGCCACACGGACAAGTATATCCATCGCTCCAGGAGTCGGGCACTCTACATCACGTAACTCAAGCACCTCAACCCCTCCCGGCTGTGTAATAACCACTGCTTTCATTGATTCACTCATGATCTTAGTACTGTAGTCCTCTTTGAATTACCTGACTACCTTGGCCTTGCTATGCATCTACCTTTAGAACTCGACCGCCCACTTGTCTTTTTTGACATCGAGACCACTGGCCTCGATGTCAAAAACGATCGCATTGTGGAACTGGCACTCATCAAAGTCACGCCCCAAGGAGACGTTATCGAACGTGTACGCCGATTTAATCCGGGCGTGCCGATTCCTGCTGAAGTTACCGAAATCCACGGTATCACGGACGAAGATGTCGCGAATGAGCCAACATTCTGTTTGCGGGCGAAAAGCCTGGAAACCCTCATTGAAGATGCCGATCTAGCTGGCTTTAACATACGAGGATTCGACCTGCATATGCTGGTCGCAGAATTCAAGCGATGTGGGATTAACCTTGAGGTTCGCGACCGTCGGCTAATCGACATGCAGAATATCTTCCACCGTGAAGAACCAAGAGACCTTTCCGCGGCAGCCAAGTTCTACCTCGGGAGGACACATGAAGAAGCACATCAGGCGCTTGGCGATATACGGACAACTGCAGCAGTGCTTAGCGCACAACTCGAGCGATACCCTCACATACCTCAAGACGTCGATGGATTGCATAGTTACTGTGATCAGATCAGACCTTTTCGAACCGGCATAGACCTATGGTTTAGTGGACCTCCCGAGGAGAGAGTCTTTATAAAAGGTAAAAATAAAGGGGAGAAACTCTCCGAAATCGCCAAGCAACATCCTGGCTATCTACGGTGGATGCTCACTCTCAAGGACCTGGATGAAGAAGTCATTCAGGTGGTTGAGCAAACACTCAATGCACCTACAGAAGAATAAAGGCAGTAATTAAAAGACAGAGGAATAGAGCTCTAGAAATGATCTCGCGATTCAACACCATATTGTCGGCTGTCCTGATCGTAGGATGCACTGGCACGTCATCAGAGACAGAAGAAGCAATGGATCACACCCTACCAGCCAACGAAGTTGGTGTCGTCTTCGGACAGGCCCCCGCAGCTATGGGTGGTATCCCCTCTGTCATCATGCTGTCGCCTGCATCTGGAGGGGACAATGGTGCCCCTGTCTTCGATCCTGATCCTGTGATCGACCAATTTGGGCTCGTCTTCTCTCCGAACATTCTCCTGATAGGAGTAGGGCAGACCGTAACCTTCACCAACAGTGAAAGTCTCGCTCATAACGTGAATATGCGGCACATCGAGACCGATGTGGTCGTCCTGGATGTAGATACAGACCCAGCCGAAAGTGCTGTGTACACATTCGATGAATTGGGTGGCTACGATGTAAGGTGCGATGTGCACCCCGGCATGACTGCGTTTGTGTTCGCTTCTCCAACGCCCTTCACGGTCTTCGCCGACTTGGATGGAGGGTTTACCCTCTCGGGTGTGCCTCCAGGATCCTATACACTCACGGTCTGGAGTACCGATATGGCACTTGGCACCGAAAGAACTGTACAAGTGGGTGAAGAACGAACAAGGCTCAACGCTGGACCCTTGAGCTAGCAGGTCAACGGGCAGGTTTGCTATAGCCGGTTGCCATGCCCCAAACCGATAGTAGATATTTTCAGTCAGGCACATGAATGAGAAACCCTAAATTTCACCGAACCCGGACACTCATGAAAAAGCCCAGGCCCGGTCTCGTCATCGCGCTCACGCTGCCCTTCCTTGCAGGTTGTTTCACAACCTTTGCTCTCCCTGTCCCTGAACCCGCCGAACGCGGAGACTCAGAAGTGAAAGGATTAGTTTTAGGTGAGGGAGAGAACGCGGAACGTGTGGAATTTGATCAGGTTGATGATGTACAGTGGACCGAAGAGTCACTCATCATAACCGGGATCGCTAAAGACTCTGACGGGTCGGGGATTCCTCAGACCGATACATTTTCACTCGAAGATGTAAGTGCAATCCTAGTCAGAAGCTTGGATCCTAACCGAACATCAGGTCTCGTAGCAGGCCTGTTTCTTGTCCCAATTGCAGCCTGGATGTTTCTCGTCAGTGGACAATCGAGGGAAAACTGTGAAATCGGTCAGGTTTGCGGCTAGGAACTGTGGTACGAATGCTTCAGCGCGTGTAAGTCCAGATCAACACCACTCCACACCTGCCCATAGCTTCATACTGAATCGGGGTTTCCGAAGGTCTAACATAGATCTCCACAGCTTCCACTGATGCTGGCGTTACAAAGTCATCCGGTCGCACTCCTATCTGGATTCGATCAGGACCGCCTTCAGGTCTTTGGCTCCCCAGTGCCATGATCGCGCCATCCACGTAGAGCGTCGGCGAACACTCCCCACCTCCACGTCGGATACGAATCTCGGGATTCCGCATAGACTCCGGTCCCACGAACGGCTTAGCCGTAATGACGTCCAGGCCGGGGATATTGCGAAATGCATCCGTGACCTTGTCCAGCGCTACCGCCTGAATGTCCTCCCCTATGAGGAAGGTACCTCTTCCGATTGCGGCTCTTTCCATGAAACCGACCAACTCAAGTTTACTCCTTTGTTCTTCGGCTTCGACGACGAGGTCCTCTAGATCGATTGCTGCAGGCGTGAGCCCAACCTGTAATTCGAACACACCGTCTTCGCCAACTTGGAATAGCCCGTCGATAACCGATTTATATCCCATTCTCGCGACATAAAGGAAGTATGAGCCCGCAGCCGGAGCGCGAAGGGAAAAGCCCCCGGATGAATCTGCAAGCCCAGCAACCACAAGTTCCCGCCCCGGTGCAAGCAGGCCAACATAAGCAAGCATGACGGGCTCTGCGGTGCGAGCATCACGAACGGTACCTCTGATGACCTGCGCTTGGCTGATCGGTGCACCAATTGTCAAAACACAGAAGACCAGACCCAACAGACTAGGCCATACTGCCACAGCTCGCCTCTTCAGTCTGCTAGCTCCTGCCTTTGACCAGTACACTCTCACAATTCGACTCCGCTGCTCTCCTTACCTCGATCGCTGGCTCCATAGTACGCAACCAACTCTAGTACAAAAACCAACCGCCCTCGCCGGCAAACCGGCGAGGGCGGTGGCTACCGCTTCGGCCAAGCCGACGCCATTAAGCGCGTCTGCTCAGTCGTCTTAACATCTCGCTAACCCGTACACACTGAAGTGTTAGCAATGTTCTCGTTGAGCGTGCACTCGATTTCAGGAATCGGCATGCATGAAGCTCTCCGGGGATCTCCCGGACCGATGAGCGTACCACCATTGAGGAACGGATGGTCCCAACGGTAGAGGTCCCACAACCGCCGACCTTCAAGCCACAACGTCGCGTAACGCTCACGATCAAGAATCGACCACATGTCGTCTATCTTGTTCACGTCACAGTCCGCTGCCCAAGTCGAGCAGTTGTCCCAATTGAGTGCTCCGGCACCACTGTTTGCTGCTGCTTCATCTGCAGCAGACAACGCACCGGCACCCAAATGCACACGCACTTCGTTGATTTTGGCAATAAACGTCGCGGCATCACCATTACGCGCCGCGTTCTCTGCCTCGATCAGGCGCATCTCAGTCCCTTTAATCGTCGGGACATTCGAACCACGCTCGGTGTACTTGTCCTGCCTATGGTGCGCAGTCAAGCCACCAGCACCCTGGTGCGCGCCACTACCCTGACCAAGACATTGGCCAGTAGTGGTGGTGCCCAAGGTCACGTCCGGAGGACGGTTGGTATCGTTCCACGTTCCACAAACTGTGTAAGGAATACGTGGGTCTCCGGTCGCCTTATTATTTACGATAGTAGCATTGTACTGCCTCTGAGCCGGAGTGGCCCAGACGCCTACCTCAGCGCGTCCCCAAGTCTCTTGATAGACCCCGTTCGTGTTCGCGTTGTTGTGGTAGATCGCTTCAATCACAAAGTCCGTGGCTACGTTACCCGCGGCCGCAACAGCACTCGACCAGTCACCCAAGCCTACGTGCGCCTGAGCTAGGCCACCCCATCCCGCATCTTGATACGTTTGGGAGTTAGCTGCCCCGCCAATCGCCTTAGCCTGATTAAAGGCTATGATCGCACTGTCGAATGACGCTGTGCGTGGCTGTAGCGGACCTTTGTCATATACCACATCGCAGAAGTTCTCACCCAGTCTCTGGTGGGCTGTGCCCATGAGATACCAGAGTCGGGCGGCATCAGAACTACTGGATGCGGCGGATTCAAGAACAGTCTGGAGTCGAGCCCAAGCTTCACCAGAAGCCCAAGCAGCCTCGTGTGTCTGCTCCCAGAATCCCTCTGAATCCTCTCGTGTGAAACGACCGAGACGATATTGTCCTGTACTAAAATAGCTACCGGTACCTGCCAAATCTTCTGTCAGGCGACCAACTGTGAATCCATACCCATCCATAATATCGTTGAGCTCGGCAGAAGAGCCGGCCACAACAATGGGCATCAGGTCAGCCGTATTTAGATCCTCGTCTAAAATCGCGCCCGGGTTCAACACCTCGAGCGTACAGCCAGACAATAGGACACTAAACCCGGCAATCAACGGCCAAAGGCCGCTTCTCGTCCGTTGTTTCATTAGTCTCTAATCTCCTGGCTAGAAGTTGATTTGGATGTTAGCAAGAAAGACCCTCGGCGGGGCGGCGTTATAATACTCAAACATCGCACTCCTCCGGCGATCATTCGCTTCCGGATCCAAACCACGATAGTGCGGTGCATAGGTCCACAAGTTTTTGCCCTGCAACGAAATCTGTGCAGTGCGAGCACCCGGAACCCAGCCCTCTGGTAGACGCCAACTGAGCGTCATCGAACGCAGTTTGATGAACGAAGCATCGTCCGTCCAGTAACCCCAGTCAGCATATGGGCCGACACAATTACCAACCTGTGTCGATGTTAGTGTTGACCGGTCGCCATTGTACCAAACGTCAGCAATTGGCAAGCACATCGGCCACTGCCTACGACGTACGTTCTGATACGCAGGACCAATTGGTCGCACGAACCCACGCTGGCTTTCAAACAGCATGTCAAATGTTACTCGGCGCGCAAACGTCATGCGCGTGCTCGCCCCGATCATACTCGTCGGGTAGAGGTGTCCGAGATAAGCCTTCTCCTTGACTGGGAGCTCACCGAGAACGCCTGGATTGGCGATCCGGTCGTCCCAACGGAAGAAGAGCGGGTATCCGTCATGTGTCTTGCACCACTCGTCCGTGGGGACGTCTGGGCAAGTACGGACAGTACTACCACCGGTGAGCGGCCCAAGGTCAGTGACCTCGGAGTCATTGGTGGAATAGTTAAGACCCAGCGACCACTCGAAGCTTTCACTCGTGACCGGGATCAAATTAATCGATGTCTCGGTACCCCAGTTCTTTGTCTCACCAAGGTTACGCAGTGTGGCCTCTTCGGTACCGCCTGAAGGAGCTTCCTGCACACCGAGAAGCGCGTCATTCGTAACCTGGTTGTACCAGGTGAAGTCCACACTTACACGGCCTTCCATGGCTGACATCTCGAAGCCTGCCTCAAGCTCTGTGCTGAGCTCAGGTCCGAGGTCTGCATTACCAAGGTTACCGATGATGACGCCAGGTACCTGCTCGTCAGCCGAAATCGCTTCATAGATCCGCTTCGCGTCAAAGGCGCCCGGAGCTTTACCGGATTGCCCCCAAGCAGCACGGACTTTCATGATTTCAATAGCAGGGACGAACCACCAAGCTTCATCTGTAACTGTGTACGCGGCAGAGATCTTCGGATATGCGGCTAAACCGAAGCCTTCACCAAACGTGCTGAAACCGTCCCAACGCATACCAGCCGTCAGGAATAGACGGTCGCCAAAGCCCAAGGTTTCCTGAGCAAAGAAGCCACCGCTACGGATCGTCGTGCGACCCTCCCAGACACGTGGATTGTTACCATTCCCGAGTAGCTGCTCACCGGGGCCGGCAAAGAGTTCATCGAACCCGTTAATCCCGTAACCGTACTCCTCATACATCTGACCACCCCATGAGAAGTTCGAGGCTACACCAGCAAACAGGTCGTAGCTGAACGTACCATTGTAGTCCAAGGTCAAGTTACGGTCTGTCTGAGTATCAGACTCACGGTCGCCCTGGAATTCCTCGTAGTAGCCCCACGCCTTGAAGTCGACGAAGTCAGAAATGGTATAGTCCATTCCAACGTTGAGGCGATGCGAGAACATGTTGTTCGGCGTCCAACCTACGCTCATCGACGTAACAACGTGGTCGATCGTCTGGTTGATGTCGTTCTCGAGCACGAGTGAATCATCGTTGCCCGGCGTGTACCCAGCAGGTCCACGGATCACGTTGAGATATAGACCCGAAGCGTTGTTACCGTTCGGAATCCAAGTGATTTTCCGACGAGCGTAGCTGTTGTTCAAGCTGATCTGAAGGCCATCGGTCGGTGTAAACTGAATGTTACCCCTGACCTGATAGTCATCAGCACCCTGCGGGTCATACTCGGAAGGAGTTTGAATCGTACCAATCTCTCTACCAAAGCGACCCGAAACGAAATACGTCGCAGTCTCGCCACCACCACGAACGCTTAGGTTGTAGTCCTGCTTGTATCCAGGCCTAAACCAGCTTCCGTTCTCAGGACAACCTGGCTCACCATTCGGTGCCCAAGCACGTGGGCTCGAGCAGTCGTTTAGGTTGAGTCCGAACGGGTTGATGATCTCATCCGCCGGAAGCAGCCAACCACCCGCAGCACCGACATCCGGATACCGCTCGTCATATGTCGAGCCTAATCCAGTCGGACCAGCGTGCGGCATGATGCTTGTGCCCTGGTCGATCGAAAGCGTCCACGCAGGAGCACCAGCTGCTCCGCGCTTCGTGAAGATCTGAATCACACCACCAGCCGCTTCCGTACCGTATAGCGTCGTGGCAGCAGGACCCTTAACGATCTCAATGCGATCGATGTCGCTTGGGTTGATCATGTCGAAAACGTTTGGCTCTTGAGCAGCCTCATCGGAGTAACCGATTTGGCCGTTCTCCATCCGCACGCCATCGATGTAGATCAACGGATCATTACCCTGCGTAAGCGAGTTGTTACCACGGATCCGGATCTGGCTCCCTGAGCCTACCTGACCACCGTGGTCATTGATCTGTACGCCAGCAGTACGCCCCTGAAGGATGTCACCGAAGTCCGTAACAGCAGCAACTTCGATGTCCGCAGCCGTAACCGCGCTGATCGCGTTGCCGATTTCCTTACGGCGCGCTGCACCAGCAGTTCCGGTCACAATTACGCCCTCAAGAGACAGTGCTTCTTGGCGTAGGTTAAAGTCAGCCGTCGTGGTCTCACCAGCAACGACGGTTACCGTCAGTGTCTGGGTACCATAACCGATGATCTGTGCTGTGATCTCCTGCTCTCCAGCAGGAACGTTCAGCAACAGATACCGGCCAGTATTGTTGACTAGCCCACCAATTGGTGTGCCATCGACGGTCATCTGTGCACCGGCAAGCGGAAGCTGGACAGAATTATCACGGACAAGTCCAGTAACCGTCCCGGTGTTTTGCGCAGCAATTTCTGCAGCGCCGAAGCCAACTAAAGCGAGTACGACGGCGATTCCAGTCGTATTTCGCCAAGCCGACTTCCATTTGAAGTCGAACATCCGAGTTACCATCAATCCTCCTCGTTGCAGCCCGAATCGCGGGATGCTGAGACAATTGTCCCAAGCGCAGTAGGCGCCGGGTAGAAACCCTGATAAGGGGTAAAACTGGCAGGTAACACGAGAGGGGGGCCGACCAGCAGCCCCCTCGCATCGGCGAAGGCCGTTAAGTAACTACTCATGTTTTCGACCATAAAGGTCATACCCTGCTATAACCGGTTATGAGGGGCATTGTTGCAGTAGGCTGACAAATTGTCAACACTTTTGTCTTCCTTTCTTACTTGACCCTATATCTAGGTCAGGGAAGGCTAGAAACCGATTAAGCCGGGAAAGTTGGGAACTCTGCAGGCTGCGACCTCACTACGCGCAGGATCTTCCGCGCCTTTTCGGGTTGTGATCCTTATGACACCTGCTGACCCCGATGATCCAAATTCCCAGCCGCCAGATGAGCTTGGCAGCAGTTCAAGGGTCTCTATCTCTCCTGGGCGAATCATATTGATGGTCTCTGACGCATCAACCATGCGTGTGCCATCAAGGACGACCACCGGCTCTAATACACCAGTCAGCGAATTTGGCGCTCTCTGTGTGATGCCTGTGATTGAGCCCGCCTGTCCGGAGGTTCCACTGACCATCCTGGGTGCGTACCGACGAATCACATCCACGAGTGTTCTGTGACTAAAGCGCTCGATCTCTTCTCTTGTGATCAATCTTCCGAACGAGCGACGCCGCTCATCTTCCTCCCGTCGAATCTCTTGTTCTGTACCAATTGGTGGGGCAAGCTCGAAGGACGCTTCGGTAGCAACGCCAGGGATCAACACGACTGAACCCCAGTTGACCCGGCAGTCCGCGGTTAGTAGAGCAAGCATATGACGTCCAGGACGCAGCCCCATAAGGCGGTAACGTCCATCTACGTCTGAGAATACCTCTGGGCCAGTATCGATACGGACGAGAACACCTTCCATGGGCTTACCAGTAACACTGTCCAAGACTTGGCCTTCAAGTGTCGCAGACAACTGCACTTGAGCGACCAACTCCAGGGGCGGTGCTAGCATAACTAGCGCATAGAAGACAAATGGGCTCAATACGATCGGTGCTACTCTGGGCAGCCCTGGTGCCCTGTGCATTTTATCTGCTCCTGCAGATGGTCCAGATTGAGTTCTTAGATTGAGCAACCTAGAACCAGACGGAAAGAGCTAGTATTTCAATCTACTTTTCTTGGGCTACAGCGTGATTGCGGCCCAAACGCAGTATATATTGATAGCATAAGGGACAAATACACTATACGTGAGCGAGAACGAAGATGCTGAATGCACACTCCGGCTTCCGTTATTTGGTCATGATCGCTGGGCTCATCGTGATCGGCTATGCAGTCTATGGTATGGTTACGGGTCGGCCGTATGACAAAACGATGCGGATTACATCGGCAGTTTTCACTGGCCTAGTAGACCTGACAGCCCTTCTGGGTATAGTGACTTTATTGTCGGGCACCTTCTATCCTGCCTTAATCGGGCACATCACAATGATGGTGCTAGCCGTAGTGGTGGCGCATGTCGTCTCAGTAGTTATGAAAAGACGGCCGGAGCATGAGCGGACTTACGCCCCACATCTAGTAGGAACACTCGTAGTCCTAGGCCTTATCGCAGCAGGGATTATAGCGATAGGGAGACCACTCGTCGGCAGCTAGGCTCTCTATCGGTTCCAATGTCCCGGAACCTGACTTCATGAAGCCCGATCCTCTGAGTCATGCAGAAGAGCGACCCTCGGTGATTCACACACACGGCCCAAGAGACCTGGGTATCGTAATGGGTGGTGGTGGCGCTCGGGCAGCGTATCAGGTTGGCTTCCTACGCTTTCTCGCCAAACGTTTTCCCGAGCTTCGGATACCGTACATCACAGGAGTATCAGCTGGCGCCATCAATGCGGCACTACTCGCATCGCATCACGGGACCTTCCGTCAGGCAGTCGACGAGCTAAGCCAACTCTGGGCTAATCTTACTGCTGAAGATGTGTTTCGAGTGGATACCCGATCACTGACTGCAAACGGGATACGCTGGCTCATACAGCTTGTTTCTGGTGGAATCCGGGGAACACCGCGAGTGAGAGGCCTGGTCGATACCCGTCCATTACGGGAATACCTGACAGAAGTACTGCATGCGGCAAACGGGGAATTAACCGGCATACAATATAATCTTGAACGTGGCCGACTTAAGGCTGCAGCCTTAACAACAACTAGTTATTCAACGGGGCAATCAGTCACATGGGTACAGGGCTCGCACATATCGGAATGGGAGCGCCCGCAACGAAAAGCCCACCGTGCCGTGCTCACTGTGGACCATGTAATGGCCTCTGCTGCCCTCCCGTTATTTTTTCCAGCTATACAATTAGGTGACGCCTGGTACGGTGACGGGGGCCTAAGACTCGCGGCGCCGCTCTCGCCGGCATTGCACCTCGGTGCGCGGCGAATCATTGCGATCTCAACGCGCTATGATAGAAGCGCCGAAGAAGCCGAAAAGCATAGTAGTCAAGGCTACCCACCTCCGGTTCAGGTCGCTGGCGTTCTCTTAAACTCGATCTTCCTAGACCTCCTCGACCACGATGCCATGCGTCTCGAGCAGTTGAATCGCTTACTCGCAGACCTCCCGAGAGACAAGAGGAACGACCTAGAACCCGTGCAACTCCTGACGTTGCGGCCCTCGTGTGACCTAGGACGCCTGGCACATGAGCATGAAGCTCAGCTACCCAAAGCGTTCCGATTCCTGACTCGTGGACTCGGGACAACACAAACCCGCTCGCCCGACTTTCTCAGTCTTATTCTGTTTCAGCCAGATTATCTAAAAACATTGATCGAAGTCGGTGAGGCAGACGCAATGGCTCAATCAGACAAGATTTTACAATTTCTAGACGAGAACAGCTGATGAGGTGGCCGGCGGCACCGAAACACCTTTTCTTGGTATTACATTCTAGTAGATCAGTACCGGCACCCATGATCGGTGGGTTCTGAGAATAGAACTCTGGAAGTCACAGGTATCTGATGACTGAAGACAAAAAGCTCGCTACTGAATTAGAGGCCCGAGAAGTAGCTGAACAGGCACGTGAACAGGATTGGGGTAACCGCAGTTTCGCGCGCGCCATCTTCGATGGAAGACTA
>Ga0066372_10000941_pt1 | contig 11360 bp, 9 predicted proteins | sample Knorr_S15_td_250_FD_77011 | JGI IMG/M metagenome (GOLD analysis project Ga0066372, IMG submission 77011) | Marine microbial communities from Southern Atlantic Ocean transect - Knorr_S15_td_250_ad_251m_LV_A | ecosystem: Environmental > Aquatic > Marine > Oceanic | place: Southern Atlantic ocean... | reverse complement strand
GTGTTCCTCTACACCATCAGCGACTTTGGCGCCGTGCAGTTAATGCGATATGACACTCTGACCAGAGCCATCGAATCCAACTACCTAGCTCGACCTCCAATGGCGTTTGCGTTGAGTTTGATATTGCTGGCTTTCGCGGGGATCGTGGTGGCAGCAGAGAGATCGGTAAATCGACGCTTACCTGAGGTGGCGACCCATCGCGCTCAGCGGGCAGCCACCTATGAACTAGGTCGTTGGAGAACTCCCGCCATTCTGTTAGTTGGAGGAACTTTCGCCTTCGGCACTTTCGCACCCATTGCAGCCCTATTGGATTGGGCCGCGGACGGTCTATTGAGAACCCAACGAGGCGGACGACCCCTTACCATCGATACCGGCAAAGTCGTTGAGGCCACAGCCAACACTCTTTCCTCAAGTGTTGTCACCGGAGTGGTCGCTCTCGTCGCGATCGTCCCTATCGCAGTTCTGGCCGGTCGATACCGCGACCGCATCGGACGCTTTACCCATTCAGTAGTAATCGCAACTTTCGCAATTCCCGGAATTCTGATTGCGCTGTCCTTGCGGTTTTGGACTCTTCGATCTGGCTTCTTGGGAGAACTTCTATACGACTCAATGGCCCTCCTGATATTTGCGTATGTTGTTCGCTTCGGTTCGTTGGCCATGGGTATCGCATTCGTGGCGGTAAAGGCTGTCCCAAACCGTCTCCACGATGTCGCAGCAACCCTCGGGGCAGATAAGCGGCGTCGATTTCGCAGCGTTGACCTGCCGGCCATGAAACCCGGACTGCTAGCTGCCGGTGGCTTAGTCGTACTATCCACGATGAAAGAACTGCCGATCAGCCTCATAGTGGCCCCAATCGGTTTCCCGACATTGACCACCCGAATCTTCGGTTCCTTCGAAGAGGCATTCGTAGCCGAAGCGGGCATCATGGCCCTAGTACTCGTGTGCGCGTCGGCGTTTCTATCGTGGTTCTTGGTGCTACGACGCGCCGACCACCTGTGAGAAAATCATGAAACCACTAGCGGTAGGACGAACTCCAACCGTTTTCACGCAAATAGAGAACTCAACTTGTTACCGGGACCCGCTATCGGCGACTCTAGAGATATGAATCAGGCAACCACCGAGCACTTTGACGTTCTGATCGTCGGCGCAGGAATTTCAGGAATCGGCGGCGCGTACCACCTGCAAAACGAATGCCCCGACAAGAGTTTCGTGATTCTCGAAACAATGGATAGCTTCGGTGGTACCTGGAAAACCCACACCTTCCCCGGCATCAGATCAGATAGCGACCTCTATACCTTCGGTTATGGATTCAAACCTTGGACAGGACCACCGATCGCCAGCGCGGACGAAATTCTGAGCTACATGGCTGAGGTTATTGAAGATAACGACATCTCACGCCACATCCGATACGAACACACCATCGAGACCGCGGAATGGTCGACGGACGACAAGTTCTGGACATTGAAGGTCAGGCATAAAGACAGCGAAGAACAACTGACCTTCACGTGCGGATTTCTTTGGATGTGTCAGGGCTACTACAGGCACACAGATCCCTACACGCCCGACTGGCCTGGCATGGACCGATTCCAAGGCGCGATCGTCCATCCTCAAACGTGGCCTGATGATCTCGATTACACCAACAAGAAAGTGGTCGTCGTAGGCTCGGGCGCTACGGCGGCGACTCTCATCCCCGCCGTGGCGGACAAAACTGAACATGTGACGATGTTGCAGAGGTCGCCAACATTTTTTGTAGCTCGCCCAAATAGCAACGAACTCGCTGACACGTTGCGCCAGCTAGACATCCCAGACGAATGGATTCACGAGATAGTTCGAAAGAAGATCCTTTTCGATCAAGAACAAATCGTCGAGATGTCTTTCAAATACCCGGACCTGGTCCGAGAAGAGCTTTACAACGGTATCCGGGAAATCTTGGGCGAAGACTACGACGTCTCCGAGCACTTCGAGCCCGCATACCGGCCTTGGCAGCAGCGCATTGCGCTCATCCCAGACGGTGATCTCTTCCATTCGATTGCTTCAGGGGACGCGTCAGTTGTCACCGATGAAATAGCGACCTTCACTGAAACCGGAATTGAAACAGCGAGAGGTGACCTACTCGAAGCGGACATCATCGTTACTGCTACGGGTTTTGATCTCAGCGTCCTCGGCGACATTTCATTCACGATCGACGAAGAGCCTCTCGATTTCTCCGACACCGTCGGCTATCGGGGGATGATGTTTACGGGCATACCGAACATGATTTGGGTTTTCGGTTATTTCCGTGCGAGTTGGACTCTTCGGGCTGACCTTATTGCTGGCTATGTGTGCCGGCTCCTGCAACACATGGATAAGCAAGGCGTCCAAATGGTTGCACCTGCACTGCGTGCCGAAGATCGAGATATGGAACTACTTCCGTGGGTGGACCCTGAAAACTTCAACCCCGGCTATTTGATGCGCTCGATACATCTCATGCCGAGACAAGGCTCCGTGGACCCGTGGAGACACACACAGGATTACTGGAAAGACAAAGACGAGTTGCCCGTAGCTGATTTAGATGATGGTGCCCTGGTCTACAAATAGGACCCGTCCGAACGAAAGTAAAAGAAGCCGATCAACGCGTCGCCTAGCCTGGGAACAGAGTTGAAGGGGCAGAGTTATGCACGATCTCGTTATACGAGGCGGTCAGGTTATAGATGGCACCGGCACGCCCGCACGTCGAGCCGACATAGCCATCGACAATGGGATCATCACCGAAGTCGGCGACGTAAAGGCGTCTGGTCGGGAGGAGATTGATGCCGCGGGGGCCCTCGTGGCTCCAGGGTTCGTCGATATCCACACCCACTATGACGGTCAGGTCATCTGGGATCCTGACATCAGTCCATCGAGTTGGCACGGGGTCACCACAATCGTTATGGGTAACTGCGGTGTCGGTTTCGCGCCCGTTCGCCCAGACCGCCACGACTTCCTCATTAGCGTCATGGAAGGAGTCGAAGATATTCCAGGCGCCGCGCTGAGCGAAGGTGTCACCTTCGACTGGGAGACCTTCCCTGAATACCTCGACGCTGTCGAAGCTCTCCCGCACTCCATTGACATCGGAGCGCAGATGCCGCATTCGGCACTTCGGGTATATGTCATGGGTGATCGAGGCCGCGATCACGATGAGGTTGCGACAGACGAGGAGATCGCCGAAATGCGACGTCTGACTCGTGAAGCCCTCGACGCAGGCGCATTGGGTTTCACTACCTCGCGAACGATTAACCATCGAGATCGCGATGGCAACCAGATTCCGACACTCACTAGCGCGCCCGCAGAATTATGGGGCATCAGCCAGGCGCTAACCGACCATGCAGCTGGCCACATGGAGATCGTGTCCGACTTTCGGGACCTTGATGTCGAGTTCGAGATCTTCGAAGGAATGACCGAAGCTGCGGGATCACGATTGTCGGTGTTGTTATCCCAAGACGATCGGGCACCTGAGAAGTGGCGCGAGGTTCTTGATCGAATCAACAACGCACGGGCGGACGGTCAAGACATCACTGCGCAGATAGCAGCGCGTCCGATCACCCTGCTCTTGGGTTTACAAAGTTCTATGCACCCGTTTATCACCTGCCCGACGTACCGCCGGGAGTTAGCAGATCTTGATCTGGATGAACGGGTTGAGCGAATGCGGGACCCCGGAATGCGTGCGACCCTCATTGCTGAGCATGCTGATCGAACTCGTGGCATGTCCGGGATGATCGCCCAGTCCTTCCATAAAATGTTTCCGCTTGGCGACCCACCCGACTACGAGCCACAACCTGAGACCAGTGTCCTCGGTCGCTCCCTAGAAGCCGGAGTCGAAGCGGTGGAATTGGCATATGACACACTTCTCAGCCGCGACGGCAAGGAACTCATGCTCTTTCCTTTAGCCAATTTCGCTGACGGCAACCATGATGCTCTTCGCGAGATGAACCTCGCCGAGGGCACGTTGCCGGGCTTAAGCGACGGCGGTGCACACTGTGGCGTAATTTGCGATGCCAGTTTCCCGACCTACATGCTCACGCATTGGGCTCGCGATAGGGACCGGGGCGAACGGCTACCGCTTGAGTATCTGGTGCAGCGCCAGTGTCGCGACACCGCTCGCCAAGTCGGACTCGAAGACCGGGGTACCCTCGAGCGCGGAATGATCGCCGACGTCAACGTCATTGACTTCGATCGGCTGAAACTCCGACCACCGGAAATGGTTCATGATTTACCCGCGGGTGGGCGCCGATTGGTTCAACGAGCCGACGGCTACATCGCGACCATCAAGAGCGGCGAGGTGATTTTCCGTGAGGGAGAGGCCACCGGCCTGCACCCTGGACAGCTACTCCGCGGTCCGCGTAGCGCGGCTCACTAATGCTGGACAAGCTGGTGGTGGCTAGGCAACATCGTTAGGGGCGGTCAGCCGTCGCAGACGGCTTGTGTACGGACCCCAACGCCATATGAGATCGTCACCATGTCGGTATCGGGTGACCACAAGTCGTTTGCCGTTGAGATATAGGTTGAGGCGCGCGTCCTCGTAGCGCGCTGCGACGCTGATGGTCGCGCCGCCTACCCCCTCATCACGCATCAACGAGCCATCGGCCGTCATGTCATGAACCACACCACCGCCGGTGATGACGACGCGGGCACCTGCCTGTTCGTTGCGTTCAATGTGGCCCTTCAATGGGCCCTTGTATACCTGCCACACCCCGCGAAGGTCCGGCGCATCCATCGCTAGGGGTTCGTCACAACCTGCCAATACCAATGGCGGCCATTCTTTCCACCCTCCGGGGGGTGTGCGAACCACCGGCAAATCGACCGCTTTAGTTACCGCCAAACCGCGCGTCAGTGCCAGGATCGGTATGTCATAGTGATCGACGCCGATCGGAGGTCGAGGCGGATTCCGACGGACCCTGATTGGTGCCGACAGCATTGCGCCGAGCGACTTGGCCACTTGCACGGGTTTCATCAATCTCCCCCCTCTGTCTACTTCTGGAACTTCGTTAATTCAGTACCACATATCGGGCATCGAGCCCTTGCGCTCATCGATGAACGCCAGCAGGGATGCATCCACCGCCGGGTCGATGGGCGGCTCCTCGTACGCGGCCAACATGGCCTTCCAGGTGCGGTTAGCCCGCTGCTGCTGATCGAGGCTGCCGTCATCGGCCCATTGTTCAAATGAGTTGGTGTCAGCCAGAGCGATGGGATGGTTGGCGGAGCTGTAGTTGGCCATGGTGTGGGCGGTCCCGAGGAACGCGGTCCCAGGCCCTGCCTCGCGGTAGGCATCGGCGGCCAAACCGTTGTCGTCGATGTCCAGTCCGGCGACCAGGCGGTGCAACACAGCGCAGCGCTCGACGTCCATGACAAATTTTTCATAGCCGATGGTGAGGCCGCCTTCAAGCCAGCCCGCTGCCTGCAGCACGAAGTTGGCGCCGGCCAACACACCAGCCATCATTGCATCCGCCGATTCCTGCATGGCCTGACCGTCAGCCACCTTCGACGCGGTGTAATGGCCGCCACACCGCAGGGGCAGCCCAAGGCGTCGTGCCAACTGGGCAACGGCGTAGGTGGCTAACACCGATTCGGGGGTTCCGAACGTCGGGGCACCACTCTTTAGATCCATGGTGGTGAGGAAGTTGCCGTACACCATCGGTGATCCGGGTCGCACCAGTTGCGCCAGGGCGATACCCACCATGGCCTCTGCGTGAGCTTGGGCGATAAGCGCCGGTTGGGTGACCGGGCCCATTGCGCCCCCGATGATGAACGGTGAGATCACACAACTCTGGTTGGCCCGCGCGTAGGTCTTGAGCGCCCCGGTCATCACGTGGTCGAACACAAGTGGTGAGTTGACGTTGATGTTCCCCTGAATGACGCAGTGGTTTGCGAGATGATCGGATCCGTACGTCAGGCGAGCCATCTCAATGGAGTCTTCGGCTCGTTCAGGAGCAGTGACCGACCCCATGAACGGCTTCGTGCTGTATCGCAGATGGGCGTACACCATGTCGAGATGGCGCTTGTTGACCGGAATGTCGACCGGCTCGCACACCGTTCCACCGGAGTGGTGTAGCCACGGTGTCGAGTGCGTCAACTTCACGAAGTTCTCGAAGTCCTCCAGGGTGGCGTAGCGGCGACCCTGGTCGAGATCAGTCACGAAAGGTGGCCCGTACGCGGGTGACAGGACAAGGTGGTCGCCACCGATGACGATGGTGTTTCGAGGATCGCGGCCTCCCATCTTGAACTGTGCCGGTGCCGGTGCGCACAGCGCCGCCGCCAAACCGGGGTCGAACCGCACCCGTTCTCCGTCAACCCGAGCCCCAGCCGACCGGAACAACTCGAGGGCCTCGTCGTCGCCGCGGATGTCGACGCCGATCTCTGCAAGGATCCAATCGGAGTGGGCTTCAAGGCGGTCGAGGTTTGCTTCGTCAAGCAACTCATAGGTGGGGATGGTGCGTCGTAGCTGCACGGCCTGGACGTCGGCGGCAGCTTCATCGAGCTGTATTCGGGCGGCGCGCCCACCGCGGCGGCGCTCCCATGTCGGCACCCTCACCCTCCCCATCACATCAGCATGACCGGTGACAGGTTACGCTGCGAACTTTTTGTGTCTAATTTTTCGAATCTGTTGGAAAATTAGTCTCTTCGGGGAAGGCACTCCCCCCTCTGTAATAGCCCTCCGGAATCAGAAGTCCCCTTACAAGCTGCGCCACTGGTGAATCAGATGCTCTAGTCAAACCGTCAGCCACTAGACCTAATGTTTCTCCAAAAACTGTTTCAGTGAATATCCACCTATTCAACGCATCATGATCAGGTGGGTTAGCGGCCGGTTGCGCTGCAATCGCCTCATGATAAAAAGTACGAAGGTCATCTGCGATATGGCGCAACAGCAGAGGCATCTCGAAAGCCCAAGTGATTTCGTCGCTCACGGGTGCACACATAACTTCGCCCGTTTCAGCTATCGCAGCGAGGGCTCGAGCCAACTGATCAACTTGATCGTCTCTAGCTCCGCTTATTCCAAATAAAGTCCGTCCTCGTTCTCGCCTAGTTTCGCTGGCCCATGGACGAAGTCGCGCTACTTCAGCCAGAAATCGGTCAGCTAAGGAACCGGAAGACGCTGGTCCAAGGTTTAAAGGGCACGCCCAATTCTCGCTCAACCCTTTGTCGGGGGCTTCAATTTGGTAGTCCTCAATAGTCGGCTCTCGAGCGGTATCTAAGAGACCGAACGCTGTTCTCATCACGTTTTTTTGGAACTCTGGTTGATCAACCGCTCCCAGGGGCCTACCAAGAGGAAAGGGAACCCATAAAGCCCTTGGGGGTACGACCGCCTCTGACATCTCGCGAATCAAACTTATTGAGGTGGTAGCGACGCCCGCCCGTTCTATGTAGTTTCCTAGGGCGCCGACCGCGCCAGTACACACTGGTCAGATTGGCACTAGAAGCGCAACGTCGACTCCGTCTTGAGCCATCAACCGACCAATTTCTTCTCCGGTTTCTTCAAACCGAGATGGATCAGGCATCGCCCCCATGAAGGAGTAGTGCCAGCGAGCTACTCCTCCGATTTCGCCAGCAGCAGCAAGTTCCCTAAGGCGGTCCATCGGGAAGACGACATTGGGATCTTGGCCGAATGCGCTGCGGTCAAAATTGGCGCTTATGTGCGAAACTACGAGGTCACCGAACTGAATATCTCCCGGGATAATCCGATAGTCCAAAGATCCCATGGTGAACGGCGGGTCTGTGCGTCGGTGCAAACCAGCGGTGGAAACCATCGCTACCGTGGCCTTATCAACCGCTGGTGGAGTGACCCATTTACCGGGACCTATCGCCGGCATAGCCTCTGCTCGCATACGGAGATGGTCCGACTCGACTGGGTGAAGATCGCTCAACCGAACCATAGAAAGATTGTAGGTCGGCTAGCTCTTACCGAGAAAAACGACCTACTCACCAAAGAACGTCTTTCTGGTAAGCAGCCGACCCTCCGCGCCTGCTGACCCCTGTGGACCGGCCGGCTTGACGTCCCCCGTCTTGCGATGAGAGTCTGGCTTTGACTACCCCCCCAGCGGGGGTGGCAGACCACAGGGGAGACCACCGATGGCTTGGCATCTCAGCGGCATGTACTACGAGAATTGTTCGTGCACGGCGACGTGTCCGTGTACATGGTCGAATATGCAATTCCCCGCGACCAACGAACGCTGCAACGCCACCCTGGCATTCACTATCGATGATGGTGACATTGACGGAGTTGACGTCTCGGGACACACCTTCGTGCTCATGGTCGATTCGCCTCCGCTCATGTCTGATGGTGGCTGGAATGTCGGCGTGATCGTCGACGACGGCGCCTCTGCGGAGCAGGTCGAAGCTATCGGAGCAGTGGTAAGCGGTTCCTTGGGTGGACCGCCAGCCGCATTGGGACCACTGCTCGGCAACTTCCTGGGCATTGAGCAGATGGCGGTGTCAATCACAACCGATAACGGTGAACACACCGTGACCTTCGGAGACTCGTCGTATACCGGTCGCCCCCACGTCAACGATTCCGGCGAAGTTGTTTCGCTGACTGGTGTCGACACCCATCCTGCCGGTCCGGTCTTGGCCATGGCTCCCGTATCGACCTCGTCGATTTCGGCCATGGGCATCTCGTTCGGGGGCGAGGGCTTGAGCGGCTTCGCTAATCCGTTCAATTGGGCGGCTTAGCCCAGCCACCGGCGCAGCCGGCGAACACCTCGAGATTATCGACAACAGTTATTCACACCGTCACCGCGTGCTGTTGGGTGCTAACCATCATCTGGGCTGTTCGCATGGACATGGGCCTGTGGGGCATGCCCGGGACGATGGGCATGTCGTTCGGGTCGTTCCTCATCATGTGGACGCTGATGATGGCAGCCATGATGCTCACGTCCATAGCACCTCTAGCAACCCTCTACGAGCGAACGGTCACTGCCCATCGGGGGCCGCGGCTCACCGCTCTCGGCGGCGGGTACTTGCTGGCGTGGGGGTCAACGGGGGTGGTGGCCTTCGTAGTGGCCGACGTGTTTGGCGACATAGCTGCCGACCGGCCGACGCTGGCCCGTTGGGTGGCCGTAACGTGTTTTGTCGCCGCTGGTTTGTACCAGCTCACGCCGTTGAAGATGCGGTGCCTCGACCACTGCCGCAGTCCGCTCGGTCATTTGATGCGCTACATCGGCTTCCGTGGCCCGCTACGCGACGTGCGGGCCGGCATCCACCATGGCCTGTTCTGCCTGGGCTGTTGCTGGGCGTTGATGACGGTGATGGTGGCGTTTGGGGTGATGAACGTGGCGGCCATGGTCGGCCTAGCCCTGGTGATCGCCGTCGAAAAACACTGGCGTCATGGTGAGCGCTTCGCGCGGGTGGTCGGCGTGGTGGCAGTGGTGTGGGCGGTGGGGATCATCATTGACCCCAGTATCGCTCCGGGCCTTGACCCCGACGCGGTGATGGGCATGCCGACCGGCGAGGGCTGATGGTCAGTCCGGTGCCCCGCTTGCTGCGAGGCCGAGCCGTTGCAGTTGTTCGTCAGGGGCGTCTATCTCTGTGAGCGCGTGGCGAAGTAGTTCGGTGTAGTGGGCTTCGCGGGCCGAGCCAGCTAAGTCCTCGGTCTCTTCGATATCTGCCGCGTCAAAGAGGAGATGAGTGTCGGAGACGGAACGGGCCAGGGTGAAGGGGTGAGCCCCGTACGTCTCCTTGGTCAACGGCTGGCGGATGACGGGCACATCTGAGCCCGGCATGCGATCGAGGTAGGCGCTGTCATCGGGTTTGGGGAGCGCGGTGCGAGGGAATGCATGTATGGGCATCGTCGACCAGCGATTCGACCACATCGACAACGGGAACGGTCCATCTGGTGTCGTACGCACGTACTTCCCATTCAGGTCGATCACGTTGACCTCACGACCGAAGTAACCCTGTATGACCCATTCGCGCACCGAGTCGACCTGGCCGTCGAGCAGGGGTCGCAGAGACCTCCCATGGGTTCGATGCTGGGGCACAGCGCCAAACAGATCGGCGATGGTGGCGTGGATGTCGACCATGGTCGTAAGTGCGTCGCACAAACCAGGCACCGCACCTGGCCATGAGATCATCAAAGGGATGTGGCCCAAAGTGTTGTAGACCGGCAGGCCTGGCTTGCCGAAAGCACCGCCGTGCTCTCCGAGATAGTGGCCATGGTCGGTGCAGAGCACGACTGCTGTGTCGTTCCAAAGACCGTTGCGGTCGACCGCGTCCAAAACGCGACCAAGCCAATGGTCAATCATCGACAGTTTGGCTCCGTAGTTCGCCCGGAGTTGCACGGCCTGGTTTTCGGTGAGCGCCCCGCTACCGACCGGGTTAGTGCTGTACGGGGGCCAGATCATCAGCTCCTGATCTCGCTGGTCGTGGTACTTGAACGTCCACGGCTCGGGGGTGTCGAAAGGCTCGTGCGGATCAAACTCGTCGACAAAAAGAAAGAAGCGTTCGTGGGCCCCAGCATTGTGGTCAAGCCACTCCGCCGCTGCTGCCATCGTCTTCGGACCTGGGAAGTCGGCTTCCTCGCGGAAGTAGGTGCGGGAATCGTCGTAGCCGCGTCGAAAAATTCCCGACGCAGCCGGTAGGGCAGGGGTGCCCACCCACGACGGATCGGGTCGGGTCTTCCAGGGGTCGCCCTCATGTCCCCGCAGGTAGTCCCACGCTGAGAAATCGGTGTGGTAGTTCTCACCACCGGTTTCAAACAGGTGCGGATGGTCGGTGATGAGGTGACTGATAACTCCGGTCATCCTGAGGTCCTGGGTGATGTTGTTCTCCCACAGCTCGATCGACCCCCAGGGCCGCCATAAAAAATCCCAGGACCCACACAGCAGATCGTGGCGAGCGGGCATGCATGGCAACGAGGCCGAGTAATGGCGAGTGAAGCGCAGTGATCGAGCCGCGAATCGATCAAGGTTCGGCGTTTCGAACTCCCCACTTCCATAAGCCCCGAGCATGTGCCGGTTGAGGCTGTCGAGTAGCAACACGATCATGTTGCGAGGCCCGCTGCCCTCCTCATACGGCATCGCCTTTGGAAACTCGAGGTGATCTTTGTCTCGCGTTTCCATGGTTACGAGGTTAGGGGCTGATTCCCCGATCCCTGTAAGCCATCTCCAAAAGGGAGGAACCCTGCCGTGGCAGGGTTTCCGTGTAGTGGCGGGGGTTGGATTTGAACCAACGACCTTCGGGTTATGAGATCGATACAGCCCAGTTCTCTGACCAGGGGAAACGCTCCGAAACCCGCTTTTTACCTGGCAATTCGTTGATTACCACCTCTCGTTGTTTTGCGGTGTTTCGCGATGTCTCGCGGCCTGTACGCGGCCTGCAGAAACCAGTTCGGCCAGAGCAGTTCAGGCCAC
>Ga0066372_10000937_pt1 | contig 11369 bp, 10 predicted proteins | sample Knorr_S15_td_250_FD_77011 | JGI IMG/M metagenome (GOLD analysis project Ga0066372, IMG submission 77011) | Marine microbial communities from Southern Atlantic Ocean transect - Knorr_S15_td_250_ad_251m_LV_A | ecosystem: Environmental > Aquatic > Marine > Oceanic | place: Southern Atlantic ocean... | reverse complement strand
ATACGATACGACCTCCCCGTTTTGCTACTTCCTCAAGTATTTGAGATTCCAGATCACGGAAGTATTCTTCACCGTTATCTTTGAAAATATCCGGAATAGTTTTTCCTGAGCGATCTTCGATTACTCCGTCCATTTCTACAAACGGCCAGCCTAATGATTCCGCAACAAGTTGGCCTGAACGAGTTTTCCCTGTACCGGAAAGGCCGATCAAGTAAATGTTAAGCTTGCCTGCCATAATTTACGACAAAATAATCTTTTCTTAAGCTAGTTAATCAGCTTTGACCAAAAGCTTGGTGGGATTCAACGTAGCTTGCGTAATTACGCTTAATTTCATCGAGCGAATCACCGCCGAATTTTTCGAGTAAAGCCTCTACGAGCGTCAATGCCATCATAGCTTCTCCAACCGGGCATGCGCGCGAAACCTGGCAAATGTCACTGCGATTGTAGGCTGCCTCGACCACTTTTCCGGTATTGATATCTACTGATGGTAGCGGACTTGTCATTGTGGCGATTGGTTTTATTGCGACATTAACAACGATAGGTTGTCCGTTTGACATTCCGCCTTCGATACCACCGGCGTGATTTGAAGTCTGTTTGAATCTACGGTTATCGGTAGGATCTGGAACAATTACGTCTTGTACTTCTCTGCCTGGTTTCCGCGTGTTTGAAAACCCAGAGCCAATCTCAACTCCTTTTACGGCGTTGATACTCATCATAGATCGGGCAAGTCTAGCGTCCAGTTTGCGATCCCAGTGGACATAGCTACCTAAGCCGACCGGGGCGCCAAACGCGACTACCTGGAATATACCGCCGATCGTTGTTCGGTCAGCTTTTGCTTTGTCGATCGCTGCTTTGAAGCGTTTATCTGCATCGTCATCAGAGGCTCGTACATCTGATGTTTCCACAGCATTCCAGTCAACATCGTCTGTTGATATTGCCAGCCCATCTTGATCACCGGTTGCGATAACTCTTGAGTGAATTGAAATGCCGAATTCTTCAAGAAGCCTGCGGGCTATTGAAGCAGCTGCAACCCGTGCAGCAGTTTCTCGCGCACTTGCTCTTTCTAAAACATTTCGTAAGTCATGTTGCACATATTTCAGCGCACCAGGAAAATCAGCATGCCCTGGTACGACTTTTGTGTGTACTTTTTTATCTACATCTTTGCCTACTGGTAGAACTGCCATGGCTTCTGTCCAGTTAGAAAAGTCTTTATTTTCCACCCACATGGCTATTGGAGATCCCAGCGATACACCATGGCGTATCCCAGAGCGAATCTCGGCGCGATCTTTTTCGATTTTCATTCGACCACCAGAGCCATAACCCTTTTGACGGCGAGACATCTGCTTTTCAATGTAGTCTTCATTTACATCGAGTCCAGCAGGTATTCCTTCCACAATGACCGTAAGGCCTGGACCATGTGATTCTCCAGCCGTCAGGTAGCGAAATGTCGTCATGAGTCTCGTTTCTCGTTCATCACTTGAAGATGGTGTTTACAGTCCATATACAGGGGATCTATATTGTCATGCCTATCCTTATTGGAATTATAGGCAGTTGACAGAAATCAAACCATGTTTAGCTTAGCTCGAGAGCTCTCTCGATTGCTGAAAACATTGTGTTCACCGGTGCTTTTTGTCCTGTTGCCATCTCGAAACCTTCTATTCCTTGAAAAACGAGCATGCTAATGCCACCCGCACTGGTTGCGCCAGCCTGGTCGACTTCCCGCAAAAACCGTGTCATTGGTGGAGCGTAGACGACATCGTATCCAATTGCATCTGCTGAGATCATATCGGACGTAACTGGGGTTGCGAGTTCTGCTGGGCCTCCAGCCATTCCCAGTGAGGTTGTGTTAACCAGTAGGCCAGAATACGGGACGTGATCGGCAAGCTCATCTCTACTCATGCCAATCGCCTCAGGTTTAAATGGTGCCTCTGTGAAGTAGGATGCTAGTTCCTGAGCTCTCTCAAGAGTCCGGTTTGCGATGGTCAATCTTTTGATTCCCGCAGTCTTTAGGGCGTATACAACCGCCCGAGCGGCTCCTCCTGCTCCAAATACAGTTGCGTCAACTCCTTGAGGTTCAAACCCAACTTTTTCTCGTAGAGCTCGGATAAAGCCAGTTCCATCGGTGTTATGACCGATAAGTTTTCCGTTTTTGTTGAAAATCCAGTTGACTGCACCAATTTGTTGCGCAGCGTCGGAGAGTTCATCAACCATTGAGATGACTTCTTGCTTATGCGGTAACGTAACACATGCGGCAAGAAATCCATCAGAACGGAATGTAGCCACCTTGTCTGCGAGCGCTTCGGGCGCAACATCCCATGCTTCGAAGGTTTCTTCGATGTCTAACGCGTCGAGGCCGGCCTGTTGCAAAACAGGGGATTTCGTATGTCCAATGGGATGCCCCATTACCCCAATATTGCTATTCATAGTTCCACAATTCTCGTTTTTACTATCATTCTCAACTCTTACTTCGATTGAATGTAAGAGTTGAGAATGATAGCTGCAGATGCTGAGTCTATTTTGCCGCGGTTCATGCCTCTTTCCTTCGAGGGTGTTTTACCTGCTGCCCTTAGTAGGTTTTGGGCTTCTAAAGTAGTCATTCTTTCATCCCAAACAATTACAGGTAATTGCGTGAGGTTTCGTAATCTGGAACAAAATGCATTTACCTTGCGAGCAGCTTTGCCTACCGAACCGTCCAGTGAAAGAGGTAACCCGACAATAATTGCCATAGCCTTTTGATCCGCTGCTAAAGAAGCGATGTTTAGAGGATCATCGGATCCAGTGGCTTTTATTGGGTCAATCGGGGTTGCAATGGTTCCTGTTGGATCACTAAGGGCGAGTCCGATTCTGACGTCACCATAGTCAACTCCGAGCGCTCGACCTAAATTTGGAATATTTAACCGCCCTGCTTTGTCAAATCTAAGTTAGTGACTTTTTGATAATTTCTTCTGTTGCGTCTAGTGCCACTGTAAGTTGATCAGCTTTTTTCCCTCCCGCTTGAGCCACAATTGGACTCCCGCCACCTCCACCGTCAATACGTTTTGCAATTTCTTGTGCAATATTTCCCGAATGGATCCCTACTTTGATCATATCTTGAGTTGCCATGACGATAACTATAGGTCTTTTGTCTATGACGCTCCCTAATACCACGACACCTTCTCCAATCTGATTTTTGAGATGATCACCGGCTTTTCTCAGTGCGTCCACATTTGAGGCAGGAACCTGACCTATTTCAACGCGTATGGTAGTTCCGTTTGAATCAATGTCTACTCTAGTAGTGGTGTTATTTGTATTACCTGATCCAACACTTGCTTGGAGTAGTTGCTGCTCGAGCTGTGCTACGCGTTTTCTGGTTTGGTTGAGATCATCCAATGTTGCGCCGATACGCGAGGGAGTTTCAGAAATCCCAACCCGGAATTTTGTGGCGATATCTTCTAGTGTGTCGAATCGATCACGAATCTCTTGTTCGGCAGTAATTCCGGTTATTGCTTCCATGCGTCGCATACCAGATCCAATGCCCGTTTCCGACATGATTACGAAGGTCCCGATTCCCCCAGTTTGATCCATGTGGGTACCACCACAAAGCTCATAGCTCCAGGGAGCGTCGATCTTGATAGTACGGACTTCGTTTTCATACGTATCACCGAAGAAGGCCAAAGCACCCTCTGCTACTGCATCTCCATAAGTGGTCCAGTGAACTTCGACTTCACGGTTTAAGCGAATCTTCTCGTTTACACGGTTTTGTATTGCCGTGATCTGTTCTTTTGAAAGTGCCTCCATGTTTGTAAAATCGAATCGGAGTCTATCGGGATCAACAACGGATCCTGCCTGACGGACATGACTTCCTACAATCTCTCGTAGCGCAGCGTGTACTAGGTGAGTGGCAGTGTGATTACGCCGAATACGTTCTCGCCGATCTTCATCTACAGCAGCGTTGATTACATCTCCTTTATGTATAGAACCTGACATGACCGTGCCGAAATGAACATTTATGTGTCCGTAGGGAGCCCTAGTGTCTGTTATTCGAATTTCGCAGTTTTCATTACTGATAATTCCCGTATCACCAACCTGACCGCCTCGAGCAGCGTAAAAAGGTGTTTTATCGAGGATTAGCTCCACTTTATCGTCTTGTTCGGCTGACTCCACACTGGCGCCATTAATCACAATCGCTGATATCGTGGCGTCTGCAGTAAGTGTTTCGTAACCGATGAATGGAGTGTCATCGATCTCCATATCTTCATAGATTCGGGTTGAATCAGCGTTGCCTCCAAATGCTCCGACGGCCCGTCCACGTTCCCGTTGTTTTTGCATTTCAGAAGCAAATCCGTCGGCATCTACCGAGATACCGGCTTTTCCTGCAACTTCATCGGTAACTTCAAATGGATATCCGTATGTGTCATACAGCACAAATGCTTCTTTGCCAGAAATACGAGTTTGCCACCGATCAATTCCTACTGTGTTATTAGACTCGACCAGACTCTGTATTTCTGAAATAGCCTGTCTGCGGCCAATGGTATGAGCTTCATCTCCGGTTGGCGGTTTTGGTTGTTTGCCGTCTTTGGCACCTCGTGCAGCATCCGGGTTTTCAAATCGATAGTCGATCATTCCCGAGAGGACAAGTGCACCAAATTCTAAGGTGCGTGAAAAGCTGTTCTCTTCTTGTTCTAGAACGTTTTTGATGAAATCATAGTTTTGCGCCACTTCGGGGTAAATATGACTCATCTGATCGCGAACAGTTTTGGTAAGTGACGATAAAATCGAATCGTCAAGTCCTAAATCTTTGCCGAATAGCATCCCGCGTCTGATTAGACGTCTTAGGACGTATCCTCGGCCAGTATTACCTGGAATAACCCCGTCACCAATCAGAAAACAAGATGATCTGGCATGTTCGGCGACGACACGTATTGCCCGATCAGTTTCTGGGTCTGAATTCCATTTTTTGCCGGACAATTTTTCAACATGTGCAATTATGCTGCTAAACGCGTCCGTATCGTAGACATTGTCGACGCCTTGCAAGACAGACAGCATGCGTTCGAATCCCATACCAGTATCGATATTTTTTGCAGGTAGAACAGAGTCATTACCTTCTATATCTCGATAAAATTGCGTGAAGACTAGGTTATATAACTCAATGAAATCTTCGTGGTAATTGGGTCCCCATTGTCCGTTTCGGATTGGATCATCCACGTTAGGGACATCTTCAAGGGATCCCCTGTAATAATTGATTTCGGAGCTTGGACCGCACACTCCTTCGTTTCCTGCTGGTCCCCACCAGTTATCTTCATCTCCAAATCTATAAATCCGTTCGGTTGGAATACCAAGTTCTCTCCAAATGTGTTCGGCTTCATCATCGGTGGTATACACGGTGAAGTAGAGACGCTCAGGATCTAACCCGAGTTGATTTGTTAATAGGTCTAACGCCCAAGTACAAGCCTCTTTCTTGAAATAATTTCCAAAGCTGAAATTACCTAGCATTTCGAACATGGTTAGATGTGTGTCATCTCCGACTTCCTCAATATCTGTTGTTCGAAAGCACTTTTGAGAGGTAGTTATGCGAGGGTGTGGTGGTTCTTTCTCTCCCGAAAAGTACGGTTTGAATTGAGCCATACCCGAGTTAACAAGAAGTAGGGTTGGATCCGCTGCAGGAATCAGCGAAGATGATGGCATGCGTAAATGGTCATGCGTTTCAAAATAAGCGAGAAACGCTTCTCTCAACTCATCTGCTGTTTTTGGAGGACCTGCGCTCATTTTTCTCCGGATCATCAGGAAGCATTTGATGAAGACTAAATCAATGCACTAATTTTAGTTAGCGTTCAAAATCTGTGTTAAAAAGTTTTAGCATGTTTGGCTGGGTTGATCACATGAGTTTCTGAATAATTTAATGAGATTCTCGATTCCGTTTTTCGAGATGGCGTTTATAAGTTGCTACTCGTTGTCAGGAATGTCAACTATCAGCGTGCGGGCTCTTATGTCCCAATCCGGTTCACCCATCCGTGCACTTGTTGCTACGGCTATTGTTGCTAGTAACTCTTCTCGGCGTTCTGGAGTGATTGGAGCACCTGCATCGATCAGCTCAGGTGTTTGCTTTTCGGATTCGCCACTAGCTCTAGTAGAAGGTTTTGAGACGCGCTCACTTTGAGTAGATGTGGTGTGTTGTTTGACTTCATCAATTCCTTCGTAACGGAATGGGGGTTGTGCCTCGCCCCAGTAAACGGTTTGGTGTGGGAATGGAATTTCGATGCCTTCATTATCAAGTCGGATTTTAATGCGTTTTCGCATCTCGCCTGTGATTTCCCATTGCTTCATAGGCTTACAGTCGCCTAACATCTTGAATGTCACCGCTGAGTCGTCCAGCGAGTCTAGGCGGAGCACTTGTGGTGGAGTTATCAACATCAGGCCGTAATACGGGTCAGCGGCTATTTCTTCACCAACTTCATTAAGAACTTTAACAACGCGATCAACATCTTCCTTATAGGCAACACCGATATCTAGATTAACCCTGGACCAGTATTTTGTTTTGTTGAAGGCAACAGAAATTTCGCCATTCGGTATGACGATTACTTGTCCATCTAGATCACGCAGCACTGTACGTCTGAGATTGATTGACTCCACTAATCCGGAAGTTCCAGCTACAGTAACAACGTCTCCCGTTCGATATTGATTTTCCGCAAGTATGAAAACTCCCGCGATTAAATCTCTGACCAAATATTGGGCCCCAAACCCTACTGCGATTCCAGCGATTCCGAATCCGCCAAGAACAGGACCGATTGGAACCGATAGTTCTGTGAGAATCATGAAAAGCGCTGATATGTAAATTAGTGTGACAACCGCACCGACAAAAACGCTCGAAAGTGTTTCTGAACGTTTCATGATCTCATCGTGGTCTGCGGCAGAAGCCTGCGTAAGCATGATGGATGACAAAAGTCTGGGTATGGCACGTCGGGTTACGCGACCGAGGACCCAGCTGAGAAATAGGATCAATACGATACGTAAGCCGTCTGTGACCAACCAGTTAAAACTAGCAGCCCCAAAATTCTGTAAATAATCGATTGCTGGATCTATATTATTGCCAAGGACCTGAAGTATTCCAAGAACAGCCGCTGCGCCAAACACAATGGCTGTAAAGAAGTTTGAAATCCAAGAATCAGCGGCTTGAACAGCCATCCCAACATCGGCAGTTGCTTCATGTTGATCGAGTCCACGTATCGCCTGCCTGAGGCCTCGGCGCAAGACGCGGCGAACGATCCACCACCCGATTACTGCGCCGACCGCAATCAGTAAAGCCCAAAGTCCACCATCAGATAGCCAAGCTAAGAAGGTGCCTTCGGCGGGGTGACCCAAGAATGTATCGAGAAACGAATCTTCCATTTGTATGAACCAGCACCCAGCGCAATGCCCTAGTGAATCAGGCTGCCGAGTGCAGGGATTGTTGATGATTAGACAATGAAGGTACAGTTTTGTCGTTGTAACAAACTGAAAGAGAGTTAATTCCCGCTATTTTCCCAGAGTGTGACGTATGCACCACTAGTTCCCGAAATTAGACCTGACAGGTCTTGGCGGGTGGCCTTTTGTAGCGCGAGGCGCTCTTTGCGCATAAGGGCCGATAGTTGCTCGTTCAACTGGTCTAGCATTTCCGACGGAAGTTTCTTCCCAAACAATTCACCTGTTGCTTCACTTAGTTGTGAATTTTTGAACTCAAGTAAAGACCCAGCAAAAAAAAGGACGCCAACTGTGCCATTTGCATCATTAGCATCTGCGGTTATATCGATTCCAAGTTCTGCAATGATTCGCTGTAGTGAATTAGACCGAACTACTGCTTCTACTTGTTGAGGGATACCCATCAATTCAAGGAAGCCAATGTCTTTACGTCGGATCATTTTCGAAAAATCACGTTCAATAGTGGAGTAAAAGTCTTCTCCGAGTATGTTGGATATCGACAAGGTGAGTACAGTAGGCCCATTGGGACGAGTGTCCCTGGTGTCTACAGCGATGAATTCCCGCAGGTGAGGGAAGATGCACAAGGTTATGTCGGCGTTTTGCCGATCAGAATCAAACATCTTTCGATTTTAACCTCAGTCGATACCAAATAACTGTTTGATACGCCGAAACAAACTAATTTTTACTCCTCTTCGGGCATTATGCCAACTTTGTTCAGCCGAGGATGAGCGCGCTAGGTTGGAGGCACGTTTTTTCATGACGTCGCGTATTTCTCGTTCTTCACTTTTATCTAACCAGAACCCTGCATCGGTCGGGCAGGATTCTATTTCGAGGTTATAGCCTCGGTACCGAAATCGAATCATGTTTTTACGGCAATGGGGGCAATCGTGATCAACTTCGTGTTTCCCATATTGCCGTTGGCCTTTAACCATGTTCGCATTGGCTGCTCTATCTTCTAGCATTTCCAGAGTATCGAGGGTGAGCCATACTCCATCACATTTGGGGCATGTTGAAGATTCTTCACCTGCGGTTTTGGATAGGACGAGATTTGTTTGGTCTACTGGACATACCAGTTGGTTCAATTTGATAAATCCTTGGTTGATTGGGGAAGGTAGATGGAAACGATGGTGGAGTTAAATCATTATCGAAACCTATAAAGTCTTTTCTCTTACTTAGTTGATTTCTCGTGGGAATAACGGAAGTCACAATGTGATGATCCTTCCATGATTGTTTGTGTTCGGCGCAGTTTGATTTCTGAGTTGAAACCGGAACAAAATTCAAAATCACGCGTGCACGAAAATATTTCACCGAGATCAGGGTACCCGAGTTCTTTGTACATTTCGGCGTATTTGCACCGTGTCACGTTGAATGAGTATTCTCGATTATCGCTTTTGATAACTTCAATTTCGAGAGCACCGTTTCTTCTCCATGCGTCTTTGTTCGAGGCGTAGTCTTCGAGTTCATTTGATCCAATATCTTGTGCGAATTGTGCACCTTGTTCTCGTGATAGGCTCGTGATTACAGTTCTGGCGATCTCATTAGTTTTTTCTATTCCGATTTCATTCTGAAAGGCCTTGAGCATCGGTCCCAGAACTAAAGCTTCAACTTGACGTCGATCAATGACATCCATTTGATTCGGGTGAAAAGTCATGTAACAAATTCCTGACAGTTTGAGAATCGAAGTGATTCACGGAGTATAAACCCTGATGTTCGCAGTTGTTTTCACGCTTGCACTATACGAACACTTAACCCTTCTGCGGTGAGTGCAATTTCACCGTGTTTAAGAGCAACGGCGTCATTACCGTAGATTTCTCTTCGCCATCCGGTCATTGCCCGCACATCAGGCTCGTCTTCTGTCGCGATCTGATCCAATTCCTTGCGATTCGCCACCAACTGGGCGGCAATACCGTTTTCGTCGCATCGCAATTTTAGTAGTGCCTGTAAAAGCGCTACCAATGTATCGTGTCCTCTCAATGGTGATCTGCCTCTATCAGGATCTGGACATTCTTCTTCGGGAACTTCGATCCCGATATTTACTGCATCAATCAATCCTGTTCCGTATCTTCCGTTTGCCAATCGCTCATTCACACCACGTACTCGTTCGAGGTCAGCAGGTGTTTGAGGAGCATTGAGTGCTATTTCTGCAAGTGATTCGTCTCTAACCACCCAATTCTTTGGGATATCTTGTTTTCTTGCGGTAAGCTCTCTCCATTCGGTTACTTCCCGCAGGATAGCAAGCGCCCGCCGGGTGGGCCTTCGCAACCTCACTCTTCGCCAGAGTTCGCGGAGGTCAGTATCATAAAGATTTTGATCTTGTAGGTGGGAAATTTCTTCTTGAGCCCAATAAATGCGATTTGAGTTTTTCAATTCTGAAATTAACTGGTCGTATACATGGATCAAATGGGTTACATCACCAATTGCATAGTCTATTTGATGCCTAGTTAGCGGTCTGCGTGACCAGTCGGTCATTTGTGAGCGCTTGTCAATTGATTTACCTAATATTTTTTGAACTAGAGTGGCGTACGCCGGCTGATCCCCGTAACCACTGAACATAGCGCCTATTTGAGTGTCGAATACGGGTGCCGGTACTTGCCCTGCAGCATTGAACATAATCTGCATATCTTGACTGGCTGCATGGAAAACTTTGAGCACACTTTGGTTTTTCATCAGCTCATAGACCGGTTGTAGGTCTATCCCCTTGGCGAGAGGGTCTATTGCGACCGCTTGATCTCTAGTTGCTACTTGAATCAGGCAGAGAACGGGCCAGTAGGTTTTTTCTCTAACAAATTCTGTGTCAACAGCTACAAAGTTAGATTTGGAGGCGAGGTCACAGAAACTAGCAACATCGTATGACTTATTGATAAATAATTGTTTGATGGGGGGATACCTGTGAGAAGTTCGAGTGAACCTGAATAAATTGATATCTATGTTTGTGCTTGAATCATATTCGATACATGATGCACAGTATGATCTTAGGGTACCTGGCGAATCTGTGTAATCGAAATCTAGAGTTTATTGCTGAAATTTTGAGTAGGTATTGCTATTTTGGTACCATGCGGATTCAATTATCTTGCAGCAAGATATGTGATTTCGAATTACCGTTACCACTACATATCCGATCTTGAAGCGGAGAAGAATTAGTTTATTGGTTGAGCGTGCTTATCGAGGAAAAAAACATCCACCCTACTGTACCTGTGCCGTTTGCACATCGAATCGGCATAAACGACAAAATGGTGGCACGCTGAAAGGTGTGTTGTCTCGCCTGAAGGCGATGTTTCGACTTAGGTTTTAAAGACTGTTCACACCAAATAATTTACTCCATAGCCATCCCAACCCAAGTCCGATTAGAACCGAGAATGGGATCCCGAACAATAAACTGACGAGGGCCACATCGCGAACATTGGTTTCACTCTGATCGAATTGCAAGAGCGATATCACCAAAAATATAACACCCATGATGAATCCGATGATTCCGCCCATCAGTGTTGGTTTACTAAATCTCAACTGAAATTGTCCTCCTTGTCTATTTGAGCGACACGTTATTTCATCTGGTAGGTCTCATAAGGGTTCTCACAGGGATTTCCGTTTGAGACGTGCATTTGACGTAGAGACGGCTCTACGATTATCGAGATAACGCTACGCTGCCATCCAGTTTCATGTTCATCGTTTGGGTGACGGCAGATTGATGTTGGGAAGTGTTCATGATCCGACAACAACGCCTGTGCGTCATTAATCGAAACTTTTCCGTCTGTTGCTCGTTGCTCCAACAACACTTGCGCACGAGCTTTTCTATCAAATGATTGCCCGTAAATACGGTTGGCGAACAGTTCGTTGTTAGATACCAATGAGGGATGCACACAATGATTAGTGTGCACGAGCATTCCATTATTTCCTGCTTGGAGGCTTTCCACTGAATCAGGTGTGATCTCCAAGTT
>Ga0066372_10000936_pt1 | contig 11375 bp, 9 predicted proteins | sample Knorr_S15_td_250_FD_77011 | JGI IMG/M metagenome (GOLD analysis project Ga0066372, IMG submission 77011) | Marine microbial communities from Southern Atlantic Ocean transect - Knorr_S15_td_250_ad_251m_LV_A | ecosystem: Environmental > Aquatic > Marine > Oceanic | place: Southern Atlantic ocean... | reverse complement strand
TTGTACATCTGTAAAGCCCATGCGGTGTGTGATCAAATTGGCGGGTTCGCACCAACCTCGTTCCCTCAGAGCCACCATGTGTTTGATCTGGGTGGTGGGGTCGCCGCTGCGGGCGCCGGTGGTTCCGATCATACGGGGCTGCTTGTCCATGATCCAACTGTGTTCGATTGGCACAAAATCATCGGCTTGGACACCGAATACAATGATGGTACCAAACTGACGAACCAGCCTGAAACAGTCATTAAAAGTCTCGGGATATCCAGCTGCTTCGACGATCACATCAGGGCCCATTCCGCCAGTTATCTCTGCGAGAGCTTCGTCGACGTTCTCTTTGTCTGGGTTGATCCGGTGTGTTGAACCGAAAATCTTGGACTTCTCTAGCCTGTAATCCAATAGATCGACCACCGTCACACTGGACGCGCCCAACCTAGAGGTAATCATGGCGAAACTAAGTCCGATACTCCCCTGGCCCATAATCGCCACGTTCTTGCCCAGGATGTTTGGCATCTGCTGACACGAATAAAGAACGGTCCCAGAAGGCTGGCACATGACCCACTCATCCAGAGGGCCCTCATCGGGTAGTAGGATCATCCGACTCGGGTCAGAGGTCATGAACTCCACCAGTCCACCGGAGCCTCTTTCGGGTATCGCGATGACTCGCTGGCCCTCATGATACTCATCTGTGCGGCTCTCCACGATGGTCCCGGCCAACTCATGGCAGGGCCGTCCGACGTCCATGGGGTATTCTTCTTCAGGGTGGATGTTGAACCCGTGACGGCAGTCGCTTCCGCAGACTGACACACGTTCCAGCTTGATCAGAACCTGGCCGTCGTTCGCAATCGGCATATCTGCATCCAGAAATTCAAACAGTTTTGGTCCGACAAGTCTCGCAGCTTTCATGCTGGCGAATACCCCCTTGGTTCATTTACTTAAAGATTGCCACAGGCGTTAGGCCTGTAAGCCGGAGTGTATCTTAAACCGGGTGCCGCAGTGCGGCAACCTCCTATTCGTCTGAACCTGTTGATGCTGGCTTAGACCTGATCGTACCGGAAGCAGTCCACTTCGTGGTCATTGACCAGCCCTGCCGCCTGCATGAAGGAGTAACAGATTGTTGAGCCAACAAACTTGAACCCCCGAGTCTTCAGGTCTTTACTCAAAGCATCTGATTCAGCTGTCGTGGCCGGCACTTCCGACATCGATTTCCAGTTGCTATCCTTAGTGGTGCCGCCCACGAACGACCAGACGTAAGTGTCAAAGCTGCCTTCTTCTTTCACAACTCGCAAGAAAGCCCGAGCGTTGGTTACGGCAGCGGCGACCTTTAGCCGGTTACGCACGATCCCGGCGTCCATAAGCAAACTCCGTATCTTGGCATCTCCGTACTCGGCGATGACGGCAGCGTCGAAATTATCAAAGGCAGCCCGGTAACTCTCCCGCTTGTTTAAGATGGTATTCCAGCTGAGTCCGGCTTGAGCGCCTTCCAAGATCAAGGACTCAAACAGAATACGGTCGTCATGCAGCGGAACGCCCCACTCTTCATCGTGATAGGAAATCATTAACCCGCTGCCGGCCCATCCGCACCGTTCCACGTTCAATCTCCCTCCATATCTTGTGGCTTTATGTCTAACAGATTATTATAGGTCACGCTAAAAACGACGGTCTGTCACCAACCCGAAAATATTTCTCGACACCCTGGAGGTACACAACAGTGGCAAGTCATTATGACGTAGTAGTGGTCGGCGCTGGCAACGCAGCCCTTTCTGCCGCCATCGCCGCCAAAGAAAACACCGACTCGGTCCTGGTCGTGGAGAAAGCTCCCGAGTACTTCCGGGGAGGCAATACCTACTTCACCGGGGGAATCATCCGTTTCGCCTTTGAGGGCCTGGACGACATCCGCACAGTCATACCAGACATGTCGGAGACCGAGGTCAACTCAGTGGAAGTAGGTAGTTATACCGAGAACCAATTCTACGACGACATGATGCGGGTCACCGAGGGGCTGACTGACCCGGAACTCGCCCAGATCTTAGTCAGCCAATCTCTACCAACCATGCAGTGGCTCCAGTCAAAGGGCGTCCGGTTCGTACTGGCCTACGGAAGGCAAGCCTTCAAAGACGGCGACAAATACCGGTTCTGGGGCGGCCTCCTAGTCGAAGCAGTGGGCGCCGGAAAGGGCCTATCCGACCAGCAGTTCGACGTTTGCGCCGAGATGGGGATCGATGTCCGATACTCCACTCAAGCCACCAAACTGCTCCAGAACCAGAAGGGGCATGTGAACGGTATCACCGTCCTAGGGCCCGACGGTTTCGAAGACATCACCGCCGGCGCAGTGGTACTGGCTGCCGGTGGTTTCGAGGCTAACGCGGAGATGCGTAGCCGTTACCTAGGCCCCGGATGGGAGAACGTCAAAGTGAGGGGAATCCCCTACAACACCGGGGACGGCATCAAGATGGCGTTGGACATCGGAGCCCAATCCCACGGCCACTACAGTAGCTGCCACGCAGTTGCCTGGGACATGAACGCCCCAGCCTTCGGCGACCGCACCATCACCGAGCTCTATCAGAAGCACTCCTATCCATTTGGACTTATCGTTAACATCGACGGCGAACGCTTCCTCGACGAGGGAGAGGATTTCCGCAACTATACCTACGTCAAGTTCGGACGAGCCTACCTGACCCAACCACAGGGATTGGGCTTCCACATCTTTGATGAGAAGGTTAAGCATCTGTTGCGCGACGAATATCATATAGACCAAGTAACCATGGCCAAGGCCGACACTCTGGAAGAACTGGCCGAGCGCCTGGACATCGACCCCGCCGGTTTCGTGAAGACCATCCAAGAATACAACGCGGCGGTGCAGACGCAGATCCCTTACAACCCGACGGTGAAAGACGGCAGGAACACTGTGGGTATCACACCGCCCAAGAGCAACTGGGCTGAGACCATCGACACTCCACCGTACACCGGCTACGCAGTGACTTGCGGTATCAGCTTCACGTTCGGCGGTGTCAGGATAAACAACCGAGGCCAAATCGTAACCAACAGTTCAGAACCCATACCTGGTCTGTACGCAGCAGGTGAGATGGTCGGCGGGCTGTTCTATCACAATTACCCTGGCGGCTCAGGTCTGTCTGCCGGAATGGTCTTTGGCAAGCTCTCAGGCACCAGCGCCGGACAGGACGCCAAAGCCCTCAAGGGTTAATGGACAGAGGTCTGATAAGTATGGTCTCGACTGCGGAAGGGGTCCAACTAATAGCGGCCGAGACCGGCCGGCTGAAAGAGTATGTGAGTGGCACCGGCGCTGAAGAATGGAGCCTAGATAGCCCCTGCGAAGGTTGGACAGTGGGGGACGTCATAGGTCATCTTGGTTGGGCCGCAGAGTTCTTCGCCGACGCCATATCCCAAGGACGTCTCGGAATCACCTCGCCGCCCCTTGGCCTCCCTGAGATCGGTTCCATAGCTTCAACGGAGCTTCCTGCATTCATCGCGGACAAAGCTAGGGAATACAAGCAAGACGCCGGTGAAGATCTTCCCTATGCATTCGCCTCCAGTGTGGACCGGTTACAAGCACTGTTCTCCAGCATGGAGGCCGACGAATGGGCCAAGGAATGCTGGAGCTTCAGGCTGCTCCAGCCCGCTTCGGCTTACGTGACCACTCGCATAAGCGAGGTCGTCATTCATTCCTGGGATATCCGCTTTCCATCCGACCCAAATGCCAGCCTGGCTCCAGAAAGCGTAGCAGTAGTCTTAGAACGGCTTCCCGTGTGGCTAAACGGCATCGGACTCGCTGATTTTAAGTCTTTTCACCGCCTAGCTCGCTACCGATTCCAGACAACTGGCGCTGCCGATTTTCAACGAGACGTTGTGGTGGGTAGCGAATCTAATCAGGTTGAGTATGCCCAAGGCGAACCCACCGCAACACTGACCTGTGATGCAGATGTCCTGGCCTTGCTTGTCTGGGGCCGGTTGAATCCAGACCAGGTTATTGCTGACAGTAGACTTACGGTGAGCGCGGGTTCAGGCACGGCGGATGATTTCTCCGCCTGGTTGTCCCGATAACCTGAACCAGGTCCCTCTACCACATCGAACCCACCAGAGATTGATAGCCATCCACCGTGTAGCTAGTGTTATGATTTGGAGAATAAACGCTTGATTTTCCGAAGTTAGGAGCCAGGCCGTCAATAGTCGTGGAACATGATGCAGACTCCCGCTACAACTAAGAACCCCATATATTTCGGCTGGTACGTTTGTGCCGCCAGCATATTCATAGGCTTCGTTGCCATCGGGGCCCGTAACAGCTTCGGCGTGTTCGTTGTTCCAATGAGCGACGAGTTTGGCTGGAACCGGTTCACCATATCCGTAGCCGCCGCATTGGGTGTGCTGGTCAGCGGATTGGTGCAACCCTTCATGGGTCAGGTCTTCGACCGAACCGGCGGGCGCAAGCTTATATTGATCTCTCTCGTCATCTTGGGCGGCTCAACTATCATGCTGTCCCTTACTTTCCACGTCCTTTTCCTGGTATTTATGTTCGGAATCGTTGCGTCCATAGCCCAGGGCGGGCCCGCTCTGTCGAACACAGCAGCCCTCATGTCCCGGTGGTTCAAGCGAAAACGAGCAACGGCCATAAGTATCAACTCCGCCGCACTGTCTTTGGGCGGCCTCGTCATGGTCCCCTTCTCTATGTATCTTCTTCAGGCCACCAACTGGCGCATAGCTTGGGTCGGTCTTGGGGTCATCGTTCTACTCTCACTGCCTTTGGCCTACTTCTTCATACATGAAAGGCCGTCCCAAAGAGGGCTCTACCCCGACGGTGAACCCGAACCTCTGACGGAAGCAGGCGGAGGACGGAATGAAGCGACCGGCCCTTTGGAAGTGGAGACTTGGAAGGAGTCATTCAAGTCGGCTCCCATCTGGCAGATGGCAGCCTCTTACTGCGTCTGCGGCGCTACAACGTTCATACTATCGGTGCACTTCATCCCATTCGCCATTGAAGAACGGGGCATCTCCGGCAGCACCGCCGCTACGATCTTCGGCTATATGATGGGCCTAAACATCATCGGCTCCTTGGGAGCAGGTATCCTCGCCGATAAGATTGGCGGCATCAAAAACTGGCTGGCCTTGGTCTACCTTATGCGTGGGATGGCCTACATCTTGTTAATAACCGTGGACTCTGTTGCCGGCCTCTGGATATTCGCCAGCGTGGCCGGATTTTCCTGGGTCGCCACACTTCCGCTCACGTCATCGCTGACAGCCGACGTCTACGGCTTGAAAGCGCTGGGAACTATCTCAGGAATCACCTTCATGTTCCATCAAATAGGCGGATTCGGCAGCGTGCTACTGGCCGGTCTGCTTTTCGACATCACGGGATCATACACCTTACCTTTCGCGATAGTCGGGGCACTCTTGTTCCCGGCGGCTCTGTCAGCTTTCACTATCAAAGAGCGCAAGTATTCGACGCGTTATCAGCCTGCTGTTCCCGCTCCTGCCGGCGGAGATTAATAGGCCGTCATGGCCTTTTTCTTCAACTTTATCCTGGCCCACCAGGGCGACTCCGCCGACCCAGAGTTGCTGCACTGGATCAAAGAGCGCCTGGACGGTATCTTTGGGCCTGAGCCTTGGGTAATAGTCGCGATAATGGGGTTCGCCGTGCTCGCCATCCCTGTTTCCGTTGGGCTTCTCTACTTGCTGCAAGCCAACCGGAGGGCATCGGCCGAACTTCGTGTAGACCGAGACAGATTGGACCGAGAAAAAGCCCCCTAAGCGAATCAAGATAGACTCAAAACCCAACGCTTGATGTGAGCTCGAATCAAACTTGCCACGGTCTCAGAAAAATTGTAGACTATGCCTCGCCGTGAACTACATGGTCCATGACATAATTGTCTCCTCTGGACCTGCTTGGAATCGATGCTGGCATTACATCAGTTAAAGGCCTGGCCGAAAGAACAAAACGGAGGACGGTGCAAGAATATGTTTGACAAGAAATCCCTAGACGCTATGTTTAGCGAACTTCGGGACGCTTATGAACTCGAGCCCGAATGGGAAGAGATTCAGCGTGATGCGCATCTAGGCATCGCTCGCGCAGACGGCGGTGTTGATTTGGGTAATATCGACTCGCGGGTCGCCGAAGTACTGAAGAAGCACAATCCTAGCTAGCCCCAAGCCAATGTTTGACATGGTCAAGCGTAAGTCCCGCGCGACTGACTGACCGTTGACAGCTTAGATTACAGAAACATGGAAGGCCACTAAAAGGGACGGATCCTTTAATTAAGGATCCGTCCCTTTTCATGTCGAATCGGCATGAGAGGCTATTAGCCATCAAATCCAATGGATGTGACACCCTTTGGTTTGCCCATCTCGCCAGCTGATTCCCCTTGGGGAAGAAACAACCGGACAGCGACGATATATACTCCTGCCCCGATTGCAGTTACATCAATCATCAACCGAAGGAATCGCACTCCGGACCTGAACCCAGACGAAACAAAATCTGTCTAACTTCGCCTTATCACTGGTCCCACCTGGGAAAAACTCCAGGGATTACCCCATATGTTCGTTGAACCAGTCCAGGGTTCGGATGAGATACTCTACTCTCATCTTGGGGTGGCCCGTCCTTGGAAATAGGTGGGAGCAACCCGGGAACCGCACGAACTCTACTTCTTTACCCAAACGCTTCAACACGGTGAAATATTCTTCGCTCTGGCCAATCGGGCAGCGGGCGTCCGCCTCACCGTGGAGCAACAAAACCGGAGTGTTCACCTCGGACGCATAGGATATCGGCGAACGAAGCAACATCCTGTCTGCCGCGTCGGCTATCGAACCGCCCCATTGCGCTTCGCCAAAGCTGATTCCAATGTCCGACGTCCCATACATACTGTGGAGATTGATACAAGGCGCCCCCACAACGGCAGCCTTGAACCGGTTGGTGTGCCCCACTGCCCAGCTAGTCATGTAACCACCGTAGCTATAACCGTGTATACCCAGCCTCTCGCTGTCCACGTAAGGCCGTTGACAGACTTGGTCCACTGCGGCCATCAAATCTTGATAGTCCTCACCTCCCCAGTCGTTCAGCACCGCCATCATAAAATCTGTGCCATAGGTACTTGACCCTCTAGGATTGACCGCCAATACCAGATATCCAGTCGTAGCCAGCATTTGCTGCACTGGAACGAAGGAGTCGTAAAAAGCCCCGTTTGGGCCTCCATGTATGTCCAGAACTAAGGGATACATCAGCGATTCATTGAAATCCGGAGGAAAAAATAAGCGGCACTCAACATCGAACCCAGGTCTTTGGATCGAGAATTTCTCCATGTTTGCAGCAGGATGGTCCATCAGATATTCCGCGTTGTGGTCCGTTAATTGGCTGTGTCGGCCGATATCCAAATCAATCTCGTATAGGTCGCCGGGAGAGTTCGGTGTTGATGCGGCGACCACAGCGAGCCCTGACGTTCCATCCAAGGCTAAGGCAGTAGATAGACAAGACCCCCCCCAAACGGTTTCGCTGGGACTGCCATCGGATGGGACCCGGTACAAGAACGACTCGCCTTCCCTTTCTCCGAGAAATATAATCTGACCGTCCTCATCCCAATGGAGGGTCGCCGGGCGCATGACCGTTGGAAATCCCAGGTATGGCCTAATAGCGTCATCTGTGAGCTTGCGTGGCTCCTTGCCCTGCTCCAACACATACAGCCACCCTTGCCACAGAACCATACCTTCCGGAGCGTCAGAGCCCACCACAGCCAACCGTTGGCCGTCCGGTGACCACGTAAGCGCCCCTACGCTAGACAAACCTGCAGAAACCAACTCGGCTTCTCCTCCAGTTGCCAGCACGATGTATGCCTCGTTCAGGGCCAAGAGATCTCGGTCATCACGACGGCCTGCCATAAACGCTATCTGCGAACCATCAGGGGACCAGACGGGAGACGTGTCATCCCAATCACCGTCGGTAATCTGTCGGGACTCGGAACTCTCTATATCGACCACAAAAAGATGGTAGTGAGCGTCTCCACGCCAACCCAGAGTGTCATAGCGAAACCGCACTCGCGAAACGACCGTTACCTGCGGCACTTTGTCGGGTCCATCACCACCGACGCTTGATGGATCTACGTCTGCACAGACAGCCAGTTGGTCTCCAACCGGCGACCAGACATAATCAAAAACGCCTTTTCCGAAATCCGTTACCTGTTTCGAGTCTGAACCATCAACAGCCATCACCCAAATCTGAGGAGGCCCACCATCTACAGAGCGCAAGAAGGTCAACCTAGTCCCATCAGGAGAGAATTTTGCCGCGGAGTCCTTGGTTCCTTCGGTAAGCTCGTTCAGAGACCCGCCTTTGATGTGAAGCCCCATGATCTTAGAATGGCTGCTCAGATTCTCCTGATCAACCCAACCTAGAGTGTAAGCCAGCAATGATCCGTCCGGTGATAAAGACGGTTCTCCGGCTGTTTTGATCTGATATACCAGATCAGGTGTAATCGGGGAGTTCATAGAGCACCTTTAGCAAAGCTGGCTTGTCCGTGATTCGAGGCGTGACCGATTCTAGCATAGGGGAAGCCCGTGACCAGGGCTATAATGGCCGCCTGTTAGTCAATACGAGTTTCTCAGTGGAAAATTCATAGGAAGGAGGATCTCCATGAAGCGAGACCTGATCGGATACGGGAAAGACGTGCCTCAGATAGAGTGGCCCGGAGGGGCCCGAATCGCCGTCTCATTGGTGGTCAACTATGAGGAAGGAGCGGAATACTCAACGCTGGACGGCGACACCCACCATGAGACCAACGGAGAAGTGCCTTCACCCGTTCCAACCCAGGACCGGGACCTGAACAACGAGTCCTTCTTCGAGTATGGAAGTCGAGTTGGGGTCTGGAGGCTACTAGACATGTTCAAGCGCCACGGTGTGACCTCGACCTTTTTTTCCTGCGCGCTAGCTCTGGAGCGAAACCCAGAAGTGGCCCGTGAGATTACAGCTCAAGGTCACGAAGTATGCGGCCACGGGTACCGGTGGGAGGAATATCACCTTATGGACATCGACGCAGAAAGGGAGGCCATAGCCAAGACCGTAGCGTCATTGGAACAAACAACCGGCGAGCGCCCGGTAGGCTGGTTCACTCGCTACGGGCCCAGCCTAAACACCCGCGACCTGGTTGTCGACGAAGGAGGTTTCATCTACGACAGCGCAGGACTAAACGATGACCTGCCATATTATGTCGAGGCGCGCGACAAGCCTTGGTTGGTAGTCCCATACAGCATGGAGACCAACGACGCCCGATTCTGGCGCGGCGGATTAGTCAGCATCAACGACTTTTACGAATATCTGAAAGAAACCTTTGATTGCCTCTACCAAGAGGGAGCGGAGCGACCAAAGATGATGTCAGTTGGGTTACATTGCCGTATCGCAGGCAGGCCAGCCCGATCACGGGCAGTGGACAAGTTCTTGAACTATACAAGTGCCTTCCCAGGGGTCTGGTTCGCTCGCCGAGATGAGATCGCACACTGGTGGCTGAAGCACTACCCACCAGGCACGCTTCAAGCCTGATTTAGGAATCCATTGGAGCTAATCATGCGTAACGGGAGCATTACGCTTAAGATACCTTTCCCGCTTTCTAGCACCCACATCGGCAACCGAGGCATCAACCGTGAACGAAACTACTTAGGCTTTAGACTTACGGGCCAATCTCACCACGTTTGGCAACTCGGTTTTCGAAGTCTTTGAATCATCCATGGTAACAAGCCTTTTCCGGACATGTCAGAGACCTTCTCCCAAAATTATCAAAGACACGTAGTTCGTACTGCCCGGTAGTCAATAGATCCGTGTGTACCCGTTAACCTTGCTAATAACCAGTGCAGTTAGGACCAGGAATCGCCGTCGGTGCAACCGGAGTCTGGAGGATGACGCAAGGATAACGAAGATTCTAACTGGCAGTTAGTTGGGCGCCGCAAAAGTATGTCTTGCGGCGCCATTGGTTGCCCAGGAGCGGTTAGGCTAGTTCGCGGACGCCGCCAACCAGGAGATCAACTTCCTCTTCGGTATTAAAGAAATGCAACGAAGCCCGGACGCCGGGAGGGTATCCGACTTGACGCACCACCAGACGATAGTTCTCCCATAGCTTTTCAACGATTGGGACGGGCTCTTGGCCGGCGATGGAGAAGCTCACGAGGCCAGAAGAGTCACGCCGCTCCAAAGGCGAATGTACAGTTACACCCGAGACCTCCGCCAGTTTCGCTTTGGCCGATTCCGCCAAGTCGAGATTGCGCTCTTCGATGTTTTTTATACCAACTTCTTCGATAAACTTGGTGGCTTCCAGGAACGCCACCTGCACAGGAACGCTAACAGAGCCACCGAGGAACTTTTCCATAGAGTCGGTTACTGGCTGGAAGTTGTGAGCGTCTGCCGGACTGGATACGCCTCGCCCGCCAGTGTGGGCAGGATGGATCCTCTCCAGGTGCTCTCGGCGGATAAAAAGCGCACCGGAACCCTCATAACCCAATATCCATTTCTGGCCGGGTATGGAATAAAAATCGAACCCTGAGCTCGCCATATCAAGCTCGATATGGCCCCCAGTTTGCGCCCCGTCCAACATCAGCAATATGCCTTTGTCTTTGGTCAGCATTCTAAGTTCTTCGGCTGGCATCCGTCGTCCAGTTGCATAGAGAATGTGACTGATGAAGACCATGCGGGTCTTGGGTGTGAACGCAGCTTCAATCTTGGACAAGATCGCTTCTCTGGAATCTAGCATCTCTAGATCCACAACCTTCACTCCAACCCCGTAACGTTGACCGATTAATTGTGTTGGAGCAATCACCGAGCCATGCTCCATGTCACAGATGATAATCTCGTCACCTTGATTCCAGTCCAGTCCGCTGAGGACGATATTCAAGCCCTCTGTGGTGTTACGGGTCACCAACACCTCTTCCACATTGGCATTGAATATCCGCGCCGCTGCCTCTCGCGCCTGGGCTTGGATCTCCTTGCCTGCCGCAAGGACTTCGGGCATAATCGGCCCTTGCTCAAGCTCCTGGTCGATCCGGTTCTTCATGGCTTGCGCTACTCGCGCTGGTGGCGGACCAGACCATCCGGTATTCAAGTAGGCCGTATGAGCCAGAACAGGTATCTGACTTCTTATCTTCTCTATATCCACGCCCATCCGTCCTTCGGAGACCGATTTACTCGACTCAGTTCCCAAAATTCACATCGGCCCGGATCGAATCAGGTCCGGGCCGATGTCTAACTCTTTTTATCCGATCGTATTCTACCGTGGTGAATAATCTGTCAAGCGCAAGATGGAGTGTTTGGACACTCGCACCAACGCCCCATTCTCTTCAGACGCCGCCCTGGCCTTCTGCCACGCCGGGTCCGACTGGAAACCGGTCCAACCTTTTTCCCT
>Ga0066372_10000933_pt1 | contig 11398 bp, 13 predicted proteins | sample Knorr_S15_td_250_FD_77011 | JGI IMG/M metagenome (GOLD analysis project Ga0066372, IMG submission 77011) | Marine microbial communities from Southern Atlantic Ocean transect - Knorr_S15_td_250_ad_251m_LV_A | ecosystem: Environmental > Aquatic > Marine > Oceanic | place: Southern Atlantic ocean... | reverse complement strand
TTCATATGATCTGTTTGGCCGTGAGCTTTGAGTGCTTCATCATTTGCATACACCTCATGCAGGAGAAACGTTCCTGGCGAGCTATCGACTTCATGAAGCGCATACTTCATTACGTCAGGTTCGTTTTCGCTCACTGCTGCAACCATTGTTTCGATTGCGGAGCGAAATTCGTCTTCTTTTCCTTCAGCCGCCTGTAGTTTCGCGAAAATTGTAATCATCGATATCTCCTCATTTCTGTGTTTAGGTCAAATAGCAGTGTACTGGGAATAGGCTTACTAATGTAGGTTAGATGAGTTCTCTAATTTCGTTTATGACGAGTGGCATGTCATTTTCCAAGAACTTCAGCCAGGCGTCGTGGCCTTGATCCCCTCCTTGGTCAGAAACGATCTTATACGCCCTGAATGGCACATTGTATTTTTTACAAGCCGTTGCTATAGCGAATGCTTCCATTTCGATACAATCGACGGTGTTTGGGATGTCTGTTTCGAACTTGTCTTGGCTGCCGCATAGCACTGTAGTTGCTGCAGGATCGCCAAAGTCAATAATCGGGGAAGTATTTGAAAATGGCGTAGTACCGAGCTCCAAACCAGCGGCTGTAGCATCCATATCCATTTGTTTGAATTGTGTGCATGTGAGAACTGTTCCATGAGGGTGCACCGAAGATCCGCATGTACCGATGTTGACAATTTCTAAATCAGAGTGAAATTCAAGGATCGTTTCGATTGCTGTGATCGCCGCGTTTATTTTGCCCACGCCTGTGTAACGCAGATGGACATCTGGGGGGAGATCCCTCTTCGATACTTCTTTTTCGAGCGCGACAAGTATGACTAAATTATTCTTACGCATCCGAGTCTTTTCTTTCTAGCTCAAGTATTCGGATAAGTTCGAGCGCCAGTTCTTCTCTCGCAGGGGGGCTAGTGGAATCTTTGAAGACTGCAAGATTACGATAAATATCGGCGGCTGCTCGATGAAATCCGTCAGGCAGGTGCGCCTGCTCAAATGTGTCTGCTATTTCTTCCATCTCCCCAGAAAAACGCCAGGCCTTTGATACGGAACTGCCAAGTGAATCTACTTTTTGGTGGAGTGCAGGCTGCGATTTATCCCACTCTTCAAATAACTGAGTTAATACCCCTCGCTGTTGCGCTAATGTTATAAGTCCGATGAGCAGCGCATTTGTTCCCTTTGTCCATCCGGCATATGCCATCTTCAACGTTGAAGCAGACATCGGATCATTACCCGAAAGCGGTATTACCTCCAACGGCCCACCGTTCAGTTTGCCAGCGGCAAAAGCTGCATCATCACCAGATAAGTAGAGGCGTGTAGACCCATATTTTTCAGCTGGTGGACCAATTATTCCTCCGTCAATATAAGTCGCACCGGAGGACTTCACCTCGTCGGCCACCTGCTGCGCTGTGTCTGGAGATATTGCGTTCGCGTCGATATAAATTCCTCTGAAACCGAGAGATGAAACATCAAAAGCTACATCTTTAGCAGCGTGCGGTGGCACTACAGAGATGATAAGTTTGCTTCTATTTACAAGTCCATTAAGCCAGGCGGTGTCTTCGAAACCACCTAAGCTACTGGCGCGATTTTTAGATTCCGCGCTTCGGTCATCAGAAGCCCAAAGAACCTCGTTGCCAGCTTGTATGAGGGAAGTAGCAACAGATATACCCATCATTCCTGGGTGTAGTATGCCCACCGTATATTTATTTGATTCAACATCAAGCATCGCAAACTCCTACCAAGTAACCGCAGCTCCGTCACCACGGCCATCCGAACCACCCCATAAAACACCAGTCTCTCGATCCCGGATAATTATTTGGCCGCGGCCAAATAATCCTAATCTTGACGCACCGATTGATCTTTCAACTTTGTGGCCCCGCCTTGTAAGCTCATCTAGGGTATGGTCAGGGATTCCATCCTCGACAGATACAAGACCCCACGGGGGATCTCGGTAAATTGAAAATCGTGGTTCATCTAATGCAGCCTGTGGATTCATATTAAAATCAATGAGATTGACCATAGTCTGCACGTGACCCTGTGGTTGGTGGTACCCACCCATTACCCCGATACTGGCGAAAAGCTCATTAGTATCAGTGTGGGTAATAAGGGCCGGAATAATCGTGTGATAGGGACGTTTAGACGGTTCCAGTCTGTTAGGATGAGCTTCATCTAGACTGAAGCCAGATCCACGGTTCTGCAAAGTGAACCCACACCCTTTGGGAATAATTCCAGTTCCGAATCCACTGTAATTACTATTGATAAACGAGCAGGCGTTGCCGTCTCCATCCACAACACTAAGGTAGACAGTATCTGACGTTTTTTCTGGGCCTTCGTTAGGCGCGATTGAATATGAAGAGTCCAACAGAGATTTTAAGTCGGACGCATGTTCAGCGGAGAGTAGGCGATCGACGGGAACGTCTACGAAAGATGGGTCAGCCACATGATCCAACCCATCGCGGAATGCCAGTCGAACAGTATCGATAAGTAAGTGAAGCAAATCTGGATCTCGTCGCTGCATCTTATCAATCTCGAATTGTTCCAGAACATTCAGCGCAATTAAGGCCACGATTCCTTGGCCATTAGGTGGATGTTCCCATATTTGATAGCCTCTGTATTGAGTTGATATAGGCTTATCAAAGGTCGATACATGATTTGCTAGGTCGTCAGACGTAATGTGTCCACCAAGCTCTTTTATGATTTCAATGATTGCTTTGCCTGAAGCTCCTTGGTAAAAGGCCTCTGGTCCACCTTCGGCAAGTTCTCTGAACACTCGAGCCAGATTTGGATTTTTCCAGATTTCACCTGCTGCCGGTGCTGAATTATTGAGAAGCAACTCACTGCTGTTGGGGCTCGCTGATTTTAGAAGATTGATACTATCTTTCCAAAGTTTTGATATGACGGGAGTTATTGGAACGCCTTCTTCAGCCAACCTAATTGCTGGTCCCAGTACATCGTTGATTTCCATCCGGCCAAATCGCTCTAGAGTGTCAAACCAACCCATTGCTGCACCGGGCACAGTGACTGCATGCACAGAGGTAGAAATAGTACGGTCTTGAAAAGAATTGATACCCAACGCTTTCATAGACTCGATTGATTGATTTGCACCGCTACGGCCGCTGCCGTTGAGAGCATAAACTTCCCGATGTTTCGTATCGTAGTAGAGCGCAAAGCAGTCTCCACCAATACCTGTTGAGGTAGGTTCGACGACGTTCAGCGCGGCTGCGGTGGCAATCGCTGCATCAGCCGCATTTCCACCCTTTTCTAAAACATCTAAGCCCGCTTTTGCCGCTAATGGATGACTAGTCGCCACCATTCCATGCAGTCCGAGCACAGGAGATCTTCGAGATTCGAATGTCCAATGTTCATCCATCAATCACCTCCATTGGACTGATATCCTTTCGTAGGGGTTAGGTTAATGCAAAAAACTGACGAATTGTTCTGGTTAAATATTGACCCTGGCGGTTCAGTGCTTCATCTTGAATCATGTCCGTTTGTTCAGGAGTATACAGGTGCAGAAAAAACGGCTGGAACTTGGCTATACTTTGCAACACAGGAAGCTGCTGGTGAAGCTTATCCGACATTAGGTACCTGTACAAAATGTTTTCTTCCTAAAAACTGACTTTTTTACGATTCTGACTTAATCGCCTGATCGATCAATTGGCGCAACTGTTTCTCACTTATAGATCCAGCGTGCCGATCAAGGACTGTAACTCCATCAGATGCCACCGTTGATATTCTTGGAAATCCAACAATTCCAAGTTGTTTGGCGAGCTTACGATCGTCCTTGTTTGCAACATCAAGTATGACGAAATTCATTAGGCTCTGTGTCTCAAATCGTAAACCGTTCACGACGGTACGTACACTTTTGCAGGTGAGTCAGCCGACGGCGGAATTAAATACCAGCGTAGGTAGACCATTTTGCGGAATGTACCCTCCAGTTCGATCGATGTTGGTGTTGGACAGTGTGAAATTCTTTGAAACTAGCACTGCTTCGGTCGTTGTAGTTACAACACCTTGTGGAGTCCCGACTTTCGGTGTTAGCGATTCGGAATTCCTCGTTGATTTTTCTGTCGAGTCTTGTCGGTTTTGACACGATAGCGACAGAAGTATCAATGTAAAAAAGATTAGCGCGAATCGAGCAGAATATATCTTTCTCTGATTCAATTTTTACCTCTCATCACTGACATTTCATTAATGCGGCTAACCACAAATTCCTCGGACTGTTGCATGCATTATCTGCATTCCTAAATGTAAATTATCAATTGATAACCGTTCATCATGTCCGTGAACTCGTCCTGCCTCACCGGGGCCACTCAGAAATGGACTAAATCCATATGCGGTCATTCCCTTGCGTCTAAACACGCGAGAATCAGTAAACCCAGTTGATACACCAGGGAGGATTAAGGCATCTTCAACTAAGTTACGTGCCTCTCTAGACATTACATCCCAGAGTTCTGTATTTGAAGGCGACGCGGGAGTTGATGATTGAAAGACACGTTCAATTTTGATGCGATCATCATTGATTACGTCGACCATGTCGCCGACGAATTTATCAGGGTCATATCCAGGCACGAGTCGGCAATCAAGAGTGGCTTCGGCATCTGAGGGGATGACATTGTGTTTGACTCCCGAACGAAGAGTAGTCAATGCGATAGAATTTTTCTGCATTGAGTCTATCCTTGGATTATCTGCTGCCAAAGCCTTGAGAACTTCATCAGTAGGTTTGTCTTTCAATATGCCCGCTTCATAAATAGCTTCAAAGTAATTTCTCACTTCGGGCGTTATATCAAACGGTCGATCCCAATCTAAGACTTTATTTACTGCACGAACTAAGTGATCTGCTGCGTTGTCGCTGTGGGGTACAGATCCATGACCTGGAGTGCCCTCAACCGTCAATTTAAGCCAGAGGGGACCTTTCTCTGAAACCCCTATATTAAAAGCATCACGCTCGATTCCCAGCACTTCGGTGCTGCCGCTTCCACCCTCATTTATTACATATTCACAATCAAGAAGCTCAGGGTGTTCGCGGTCGAGAAACTCGACGCCATATGCTGAACCCGCTTCCTCATCAGCTACTGCCATGAAAACCAAGTCACGCTTGAGAGGTAAATTAAGTCGTTTGTGTAAAAGAAATGTAACGAGTTCGACGATGCCGGTGCCTTTCATATCTTGAGCACCTCGACCCCAGATATAGCCATCATGGATTTCACCACCGAGTGGGTCGACTGTCCAGTTTTCTACCTCAAAAGGAACGACATCAGTGTGATTAAGTAGAATTAGAGATTTGCCTCGGCTTCCATCTCCCTTGAGTGTAGCTACTAGAGTGGATCGATTGTCACCGGGGTCATAAAGCTGGTACGGAATTCCCTCGGCGTCAAGAATTTTTCCTAAGAAATCGCAGGCAATGGTTTCGTTACCTGGGGGATTCACTGTATTGACACGTATATATGACGAAAGCCATTCGGTGGCTTGTTCGGTCCATTCGTTCCAGTTTATCTCTGTGTCTGTCATTTCATGGCCTCACTTATGCTGTTCTGACTATAATTTACCGTTCAGATTTTTTTGAATTGCGCCCTTTATATTAGTATCACGCGCCATTAGTGTTATGTCTGTTTGAAGGGTGGGGATGCATTTTCAGGCACCGATATCTCAAATGTATTTAGTACGATAGAAATCGCTGAGTAGTAGCCGATTAAGGTTGCAATCTCCATTATTCCGACTTCACCTAAAGCTTCAGTGAGCTCTTTATACGTATCCTCGCGAATACGTTTAGTTTCGATCATTTGTATGCAAAACTCATAAACTAGTGCCTCAGACCCGTGAAGATCCGGTTTTTCACCGAGCTGAATTGCAGTGACTACTTCCTGTTTAATACCGGCTTCCAGGGCCATTCTTGCGTGCGCCCAGAACTCGTACTGGGCCTGCCAGTGCGCTCCGATGGTGATAATTGCCAGTTCCAGCAGCGGGCGAGGAATGCTGGTACCGTAGCGCAGACGTGCCCCTAGTTCTTGCAGTGCTATACCAATAGTGGGCGAGTACAACATTGAGTTAAAGGGGCCGCCAAGTGACCCATCTGGTTGGATCATATTTGCGCCTCTTGGCCCAGTAGTGAGCGCATCATAAGTTTGTTTTTGTTCTGTGGTTAGAAGTTCGGGCGTGAGTCGTGTTAGACGTGACATATACGTTAAAGCCTTTCTTTGGGCGTACTGGGTGTGAAATACATTCACAGTAGGATATCGGTAACTCACGAAGTTTTGTTGTATTGCCGTGGATACATTTATTATGCTCACTATCTATGAACAGATATCAGATGTTGATTCTTGCGATCGGAATTCTTGCCTGTAGTTGGGCTGGTCCATTAATTAGGCTGGCGGATGAGGCTTCTTTTCTTTATATTGCCACTGCACGCCTTGTAATCGCTGCACCAGTAATGATTGTGGTTTCACTTCTGGGGCCTAAAGATTCGTATAGGACTTTGAAAATCAGTGTGATTTGTCTAATGGTTTTATCTGGAATTGCTTTGGCAGCTCACTTTGCGTTTTGGGTTTCAAGTATTTCTAAAACTTCGATTTTAGCCTCAGTCGCATTGGTTGCCATGAGTCCACTATTTGCTGCTTTAGGCGGCTGGATGTTTCTCGGCGAGCGACCGAACGTGAGAGTACTGAGTGGTATCCTCGTGAGCTTTTGCGGAGCATCTGCTCTGCTCATCTCAGATTTTCAAGATACCGGCAGCTTGTCAGGGGACATCTATGCGTTCATCGGTGCCATACTTGCTTCGATTTATCTATTGATTGGGCGTTATGTCAGGCAACGAGTCGAGGTGTCAGTTTATTCAGCGATCGTCTATTCGGTCGGAGCTATTGTTTTACTCATTACTTTCTTGAGTCGAGAAACTTTAACCTTTAATTATGAAGTAAATACGTATATCTTTGTTCTTTTACTTGCTCTTGTCCCACAGTTAATTGGCCATAACGCGATAAATTATTCCTTGGGATTCGCGCCGGCTGCGGTTGTTGCATTGGCTATACTTGGTGAACCTGTCGGATCAGCATTGATAGCAGCGCTATTTCTTGATGAAATCCCTTCAGTTTTTGAGATTGTTGTCGGGGGGGTAATTCTATCGGGTGTGTATATTGGTGTCCGAGGTGGCGCAATATCAGCGAACTAGCCAAGCTCGACTTCAGGTCTTTCTTCCCAGACAACTTGATTACTTACTAGATCGGTGAGCTCGTCTTCACTCATTCCAAGTAATTCAGATAAAACCTCACGGCTGTGTTCTCCCATATCAGGCGATGTTCCTTTGATTCCACCAGGTGTTCTTGACATTTTGACGGGTGTATTAGCTAGGGGCGTGGGTCCGAACGTTTTATGTTCTATTTCAGGGAGCATCTCACGGGCCGCAACCTGAGGCATAGCTGAAGTTTCTGCAATATTATTGAGCGGCCCGCAAGGGATCCCGTACTTTTGTAAAGCGCTAACCCAGTCGGATGTATTTCTTTGTGCAAAAGCTAGATTCAGGAGGGGCTCGAGTTCATTGTGATTCCGAGACCGAGCAGCGGCAGTTTCAAAACGTGGATCGTCGATAAGTTCTGCGATATCAAGTTCGGCACAGAGAAGCGCCCATTGATTTGAGATGCCCCAAGATAGGGCAACGACAATATAGCCATCTTTTGTGGGGAATGCTTGAAAGGGTACAGCGGTAGGATGCCTAGTACCAATTCGCCCAGGGATTTCGTGAGTTATGTGGTATCGCATAAATTCATTTGTTTGAACCGCGATCTGACAGTCAAGCATTGAAATATCTATTAGCTGACCTTCGCCAGATTCTTGACGCTCGTGTATTGCAGCTAAAACTCCAACTGCGCAATATAGTCCAGCCGCTACGTCTCCGACAGAAAACCCAACTCGTGCTGGCTCTGAATCTTCATATCCCGTAATGGACATGACTCCGCCAGCCCCCTGGACAATTACGTCTAGGGCCGGTTTATCTGAGAGTGGGCCTGTCTGACCATATCCGGATATGGCAGCATAGATGAGTCCCGGAGTTAGGTCTTTGAGGTCGGCATATCCGAGACCGAGGCGGCTCATTGCACCAGGTGTAAAGTTTTCCACCACGACATCAACTTCTTTTACAAGATCCTGGAAAATACTTTTTCCTGATTCAGTAGTGAGATCAACCGCGATCGATCTCTTGCCTCGATTTATAGAAAAGAAGTAGCCGGATTCTCCATCGAGCATCGGCATAGTAGTACGAGCAACATCTCCGTACGGAGGTCTCTCCAATTTGATAACATCTGCTCCGAGGTCACCTAGGGTTTGAGTACACATCGGCCCAGACAAAATCCAGGTGAGATCGAGGATACGAATTCCTTTCAGTGGACCGGAAGTTGGTAATGCGGGCAATGAAAGGCCTTTCTGATGTTGTTAGTCGATTAGCGCCGTGAGTAATTGTTCGATAACTAAGTTAGCTCTTTGATGCATTTCTTCATCCGTTTGATCTTGCATTGGATGTGGCACAAATACTCTATTCACATCAGGCATGCCTAATGAGGTCGATTGGGCCACTGCTGCATCAATGAAGCCATCCGTGGCCACAAATACTGCGGGGATTCCATTGTTTTCGAACCACACGGTGTCGTGCACACTGCACGTCGTACAAGATCCTCAGTCAGCCACCGCCTCGATAACGAAATTGCATTCGTTCATTATTTGTCTTCTGAGTTCATAAGGCGCAGGTTTAGCAAAAGTTGGCTTCATATACCTTTGGATCTTCACATTTGGCATTTGATTGGTAATCAGCGTTTCGACTTGGTCTAAGAACTTGTTTCCCCGAGGCTTAGAGATATCAAGGAGCCCAACGGTTCCAGTGATATGCTCAGGTCTTTTAGTTCTAGTTCGCTTGATTGGCTCTCTTTCGTCGGTCGGATCCAGAATTGTCGTGGGTAAATCTTGTGGTGACATTCTACAAACCTTCTTTCTGACGTTCAATTTTCAATTTTACGGCTGGTTGGGATGGACCCGGTGGGGCCACTTGCCCATCCCTCAAGCACGGCCGAAAACTTACCAGCTTCCGATCCAGCCACCATTATATGGATGTTTTTGTTACTACGAAATTTCGGAATTAGCTTATTCAGATCTTCCTCAGAGGCGTTAGCAAATTGAGCAGGATCTAGTCCAGCTCCGATCTCTTCATTTCTGAATAATAATTTCACTGGCCGCTGCGTGATTTCCTGGATTCGGTCTCTGATTTGTTCTTTCGACCAGCCATCTTCCCATATTGTGTTTACGTGTTCTGGAGATAGTACGAGCATGGCATCGCCGTAATTGTGGCTATTTGGGTGATGAAGGGCCTCCATTCGCACGCCGAGCGAGCCGACCAGCGATTTAGCGGTTCTCGCTGTTTGATCGATTACAACACCGATACCGGTCATTGCGAAAGCAGTCACTACCGATTCATCTTTATTGAAGCCTCGTTCCACGTGGAGAGGATCCCATGGACTAATTTCTTCCCATTCCGCAAAGCAGGTTGAATACCGCATTGGCGACCCCTGAGTAGATCGTTCAGTTTCGCCTGGCCTTTGGCCACCGACATTTCTGAGTATCAGCCGCAATGCTCGTCCGATTGCGGCATTGGCCCTATTTCCCTGCCCGAGGGCGTTCAACCCCATATTCATTCCAATTCGTTGTCGAATTGGCCCATTGACCACCAGTACAGGAGTGGCACCCATAGTGGTAGCGCCGACCCCGTGTGCATTGAATTCTTCATTACACACAGCTTCTACCGCTGCAATAACTACTGGCAGATATTCAGGTAGGCAGCCTGCCATCACCGAATTTATTGCTATCTTTTCAACGGTCACCGGAGCTAAGTTAGGAGGCACAATTGCCACAGTATCTTGTGAATCTCTTTTTGTTCCATCTAGCATCCGAATGACTCGTTCCGGGGTTGGAGGAATCACAGGTAGTCCATCGGTCAGACCTTGTTGATACATAAATTCATGGACATCGTCGTGAAGCGCAACTTCGACCCGGCGAGCCCTGATTGGTGAACCTTCTGACTCTGCTTTCAGTCGTTCGAAAATTCCAGGCTCAAGAGATTTTGAGCCACATCCAGGTCTTGATTCAGGATATATATCCCAGTCAATTTCTGGCAGATTACTTCTATTTATCTTGGCTAAGTCCTCGAATAAAGTTTTCCAGTCGTCTCGTCCAAAACCCACAAATGTGCGAGTCGGAGTTCCGTCAGGGGTTGCTAGGACTAAAGTGGGGACAGTTTCGATTTCATATGCGAATGATGTATTTAATGTGGACTCATCAAGAAAAGGTAGTGTCATCGAGTACTCCTCTGCGAGGACTAGATCATCATCTCCATTTTGTGCCAAGGCGACTATATCTATCCCTTCACCGAATTCTTCAAATGCTTGTTGTAGAAGTGGCATGGAAATCCTCGTCGTTGGACAATCTTCCTTGACAAAGCACAGAAGCGTTGGTCTCCCCGAAGGAAAGGAGTAGGCATTTTGTGTTCTAGTGGCGCCAGCTGTTGGCAAAGAGAATGAAGGTAGTTGAGTGGGCATGGGATTTTATCTTCCTCTGTTAGTACAGATCTAGTATTGAAATGTTGATATTAAAATATCCTATCGCGAGTATAGACAAGATTAGCAATGCGACAAGTCTTTTCTTGCCGGACTTGCCTCCATGCTTCTGCATAATTTTTTTTACGGATCGAACGTCCCTCTTTCCTAAAGCAAACCACTCCCCATGAATCCGCATTTCTGCACAATGTTCATGAAGATATCGCTCGAGTTCCTTAGGATTTTTCGTCTTTGTGATTTTGACTAATTCCAATAACACCGGCGATCCAGTTTGCAAATTCGAAAAGCGAGTTTTGGGATTAACGGTTCGACCGATTTTAAAGAGATCTTTGCCAGCTTCTCTTGGTCCTTGAATAAGATAAACGTAACCGTGTTGAGCCATTCATCTATTTTAAGTCTTTCTGATGCTGTGATTGTCTTGGACTCGTGATAGGCTCCTTCCATTAGCAAAATGTAGAATAAGAGGTATCTAGTATGGGCATTCTTGATGAGTTTGATTTATCAGGTCAAGCGGCAATTATTACTGGCGCTGGAACGGGTCTGGGACGTGAAATGGCTCTCTCTCTCGCTGATGCAGGTTGCGATATTGTGGGGGTCGGTCGACGACCCGAACCTATTGAAAGTGTAGGCGATGAAATACGCTCACGCGGCAGAAGATACTTTGGAATTCCTGGGGGCGATGTGACAAATTCAACCAGAGTGAATGAAATAGTTGCCGAAGCTATCCAAGAAATGGGCCGTATAACCTTAATTATCAATAATGCTGGACTGGGCGGTACTGGGCGCGGCAAAACACTCCCTGA
>Ga0066372_10000932_pt1 | contig 11401 bp, 8 predicted proteins | sample Knorr_S15_td_250_FD_77011 | JGI IMG/M metagenome (GOLD analysis project Ga0066372, IMG submission 77011) | Marine microbial communities from Southern Atlantic Ocean transect - Knorr_S15_td_250_ad_251m_LV_A | ecosystem: Environmental > Aquatic > Marine > Oceanic | place: Southern Atlantic ocean... | reverse complement strand
TGCTCAGTCACTGCGGCTCGCTTGATAAAGAAACCGATATCGAATTCATCGGTCATTCCAATGCCTCCGTGCATTTGAATACCTTCCCGTGACACCGTGTGAAATGTCTCACCAACTTTAGCTTTCGTTAGACTTGCGAGCTTCGCGATCTCACTTGGATCGCGCGCTTCGTCCAATGCAGTCAACGCTTCCAAGACAACTGACTTCGAGAGTTCAACCTCGCAGAACATGTTGGCCGCACGATGTTTGAGCGCTTGAAACGAGCCAATGGGAACACCAAATTGTTCTCGGTCTTTGAGGTACTGTACGGTTCGCTCAAAGCACTCTTGAGTACTGCCGAGCATCTCCGCGGCAATCCCAATCCGTCCAATATCCAACGTCGGATCAAGGATGTCTGCTCCTTTACCTTCCTCACCAATACGCGCGTTACCAGCCACCGCCACATTATTGAAATCGATGTTGGCAGCATTCCGGCTGTCAACCATTTTCGTCCGGGTTACTGCCACTCCCTCGGCCTCTCGATTGACGAGAAAAAGCGTCAAGCCCTCGCGTTCGCCGTGTGAACCCGATGTTCTCGCAACGACAATCAACTGGTCCGCGACATGCCCATCTAGCACGAATTTTTTGGAGCCCGAAATCGTATAGCCGTCTCCCGAAGCTGATGCCGAAGTAGCTATCCCATACGGATCATGTCGATGAGACTCTTCCAATGCCAACGCGAGCAGCATTTCACCGGTCACAACTTTCGGCAAAATCTCGGCTTTCTGATCATCCGAACCACCAATATTCACCGCGGTACCACCAAGCCACACACTTGCGAAGAGCGGGCTAGCTGAAAGAGTCCGTCCCGTTTCTTCTGTGATGACCCCAAGTCCCTTGTATCCGAAACCAATGCCGCCATGCTCTTCAGGGAAAGGCGCTCCCGCAAAACCAAGTTCGGCCATCGCCGACCATGTTTCTCGATCAAATCCGTCCGCATTGTCTTCGTCTCGAAGGCGACGAAGTTGTTCGATCGGGGCCTTGTCTGTACAGAAGGACTTCGCCATGTCCTTAAGCTGGTTTTGCTCTTCGTTGAGAATCATCGGCATCGTATTTCCCCTCGTCTCTTTTTGACCGCCGTATCCGGTGCGCGGCCCAGTATCATATTCAACTGTGCTCGTGAATTGCACCTTCACCGATCGAAAATTTGAACCGGTGTGCGCTTCGTCCAGACCCAGTTTCAACCCGCGTATTTTATATACCCGTCCCCAGTGCCGAAAATATTCGGCTTAGTAATGGAATCAGACTCTTGAGGTAGCGGTCAACCGGCTCACGGAGTTCGTGCTGCTGAAGTTAATGGACGAATTCGCGACGACATTCAATAACATACGCTTATGCACAGCGCTCGCGTAACAATCAGACTCAGATGTCCGTAGCCGAACTACAGTTCCGGTTGGAAACGACGCTACCCGAAGGCTATCTAGAGATCGTTGCCGTTCCCGGTTATCAAACCATCGAGCTCGCCCTCATCAATCGCGATTTTCCGGTCGGACCGCTTCCTCAACCCGTCATGAATGCCATCATAAGAGATCCTGCCTATTGGGCTTTTTGCTGGGGCAGCGGCATCGCACTAGCACGTTATCTAAGAAAGCACCGAGAAATCGTCGCCAACCAACGCGTCCTCGATCTCGGATCAGGATCCGGCGTCGTCGCGATCGCCGCCTTCCTTAATGGCGCTCGAGATGTCGTAGCATGCGATACAGATCCGAATGCTCGCCTAGCTATTGAGGTCAATGCCGATATCAACGATGTCGCCATCACAACGACCGAACACGCATCTGGGCGCTTCGATATCGTGTTAGTCGCCGACGTTCTTTACGACACCTGCAACCAAACCCTGCTCGAAGAAGCGAGGACACTAGCCGATAGCGTGTTAGTTGCAGATTCCCGCGTAAAACGATCGCCACCAGGCTTTCGTCATATTGATTCGATGTCCGCTCGCACATTCCCAAACCTTGGCGAATTTGATGAATTTCGAACCGTACAGCTCTTCGGCTGGAACCGATTCACCAATACCTAGAGTCGTATCGCCTGATGCTCTATCTTCCCAAAGTGGCATCGGTCCAAAACATTCGTACTCAAGCCGTTCCTGGTTTCGAAGCGCGACGGAACATCCACGTTCGACCGAAAACCAGGAAATCGATGGTTTCGGGGCGAACTCAAATCAAGTTAATCTTTGGAGGCGGTCTTTGACTCAAATCCCGGAGGTAATGGTGAGCCCTTACAAAGAAATTCTCTACGAAATAAACGGTTCAGTGGCGGTTTTGACGATGAACAGGCCAGAGACTTTGAATGCCTTGACCGATCTGACACAAGCGGAGATCAGGCACGCACTTGGGGAATCCGAGAAAAACGCCGACATCATCGGTACAGTCCTCACAGGCGCTGGTCGTGGTTTCTGCTCCGGCGTCGACATGAACGCACTGGGCGCAATGAGTGAAGCGGGCAAACGCCTCGGGAACGCCCACGAGCATCTTGCTTCGGATCCTGGTAACCCAGACGATGATCCCAATTTCAAAGTCGCAACCGCCTACTTTCTCGGACTACGCAAACCGCTGATTGCGGCGATCAATGGTGCGTGTGCGGGCCTTGGCTTCAGTTATGCGACTTTTTGTGACCTTCGCTTCGTGGAGCGAACCGCGCGATTAACAACGTCATTCGCGCAACGAGGGTTGATCGCGGAACACGGTACCAGCTGGATGTTGCCTCGTATTATTGGACCCGCACACGCGTTGGACCTTCTCTGGAGCTCACGAAAGTTCGAAGGCGAGGAAGCATACCGCATAGGTTACGCAAACCGGCTCTGTGAATCCGGGGAGTGCGTCCAGGACGCGACTGAGTTCCTAGAGCAAATCGCGGGATCAGCGGCGCCGATGTCGTTGATGATGATGAAGAAACAAATCTACAGGCATCTCAACCAAGAATTGGGGTCCGCGATGCTTGAATCCAACCAATGGATGGACGAAAGCCTTGCTCGGGGCGACTTTAAAGAGGGCGTCAGCTCCTTTGTCGAAAAACGGCCTCCCGATTTCCAACGAATCATGATCGATTGATCGAGGAACCTAGACTATGAGCGTTATTGCCACGGATCACACGAACGTTGACTGGAATCAGATCGTCGTCGACCTGAACCGTTTCCTTCGGCTAAGAACCACTCCCATCGGCATGAAACTGTTCGAAAACAAGAGCGACATGGAAGCGGTCCCGAAAATACGTCGTCCGTCGGACGTCCACACGACGGATCAAATAGTCGGACAGGCATGTCGAAACGGTTGGACCGTCGGCATCACCGCCGACGATCTCGTGGGCGCGCAGTGTCAGGCGGTTATTGGCCTGGCGCCCCGCGGCGATGAGTGGTTATCGGGCAACAACATGGCTGGTGTTTGGTACGAAACGAAGGAAGAGTCATCCAAGCACCAGCACGCGATGGACGTTGTTCCATACGGCACTTTCGAAGCCATGGCCGTCAGCCCGCTTGCGAGCGGGCGACTATCTCCTCCAGACATCTGCCTAATTTATGCCACACCAGCCCAAATGATCTTGTTCATTAACGGGTTGCAGTGGACGGGATATAAAAAACTGGAGTGGGGCTGCGTGGGCGAAAGCGCTTGCGCAGACAGTTGGGGTCGGGCACTTGCAACGGGCGAGCCAAGCCTTTCTATCCCGTGTTTTGCAGAAAGACGTTACGGAGGGGTAATGGAAGATGAATTGCTGATGGCCATTCCACCGCATTTTCTGCCCAAAGTGATCGACGGACTTGACCATTTATCTCGTAACGGATTGCGCTACCCAATCCCGCAATACGGAATCAACAATGATGTCAGAGCCGGAATGAACGTCAGCTATTAGAGCCTGCGTCAGGCGGTGCGTTGATATACACGCCAGAAACGTCGGTGCAGATCGAGCGCATGGACCCGCAGGATCTCGATCCCGCGGCTCGCTAGATTCGCCGACACCGCCATGGTTTCAGGATCCCGTTCGTTCGGTGGGACCTTTGTCATCGACTCAAGATAAGATTTTCGACTGTGACCAAATAGGACGCGACAGTCGAGCTCCATCAACTCTCGTGCCCGATCAATAATTTCGAGCGACTGGACCGCACTCTTACCAAAACCAATGCCTGGATCGATGATTACGCGTTCGCGAGCTATGCCCGCTCTCTCGAGTACTTCAAGGCGCTCGCCAAACCACCTGCGGAGAACGGCTAACGGGTCACATCCATGCGGCAGCACGTGGTTGGGATCGGCGGGCACGGACAAACTATGCATTAGTACCAGATCGCATCGACTATCAGCGAGAATCTCGATCATTGCTCGATTTGCGAACCCGCTCACGTCATTTACGATCGACGCGCCGGCTTCGATCGCCCGAATGGCCGTCGCAGGGGATCTTGTATCGATGCTTATTTTCGGTCGAAGTAGTCGCCCAGAAAAGAGTTGATCGAGATGTTCTAGCACGGGCGCGACACGTCGCCACTCCGTGTCCGAATCGATGTCGACGGCACCAGGACGGGTCGATTCGCCGCCAACGTCGATGTAATTGCCATCGAGCAATTCAAGTTGCGCCGCGTTTGGCTCATCGTCCTTTAACCAGCGTCCACCATCTGAAAATGAGTCCGGTGTAACGTTGACCACCCCCATCCAAGCAGGCAGCGAGTCGTCGATCCGCCGCTTCAGCTGTAGCACGGTTTCATTGGTACCCGGGAGACGGCGGCACGGGACGATTTCCGCCAAAGGGGCAAGCACGAAGGCTCGTTCCCTTAAGGCGATATGAGGAATAACGAGTTCAGGCGTAGTGATCGTCTCATCGTCGTACGCGAGCAAATCAACATCGATAATTCTTGGAGCCCAGCGCTCACCCTCAGCCCGGCCGATGCGCTTCTCAATGGCTTGAGTCGCCGCCAGGAGATCAACAGGTTTCAAGGACGTCGACAGTTCTACGGCCGCGTTCAGGAACGGTTTGTCCCAAGTCGGCGGCGAATCCGGCGTGAGCAACGCGTCACTCTCGTACACGGTCGACCATCGAAGCAGTGACGTTCCCGGTAGCCCCGCTAGCGCCACTATCGCTTTTTCCATATTGGCGCATCGGTCTCCAAGGTTTGACCCGAGACCAAGTAACACTGTCATCGGCGCGTTCGCACGATGAACGCCGTTCCTCCGTGGAGATCGGGGATGGGCGGATGGCATTTACGTACTTCAAGCGTTAACTCTGAACCAGATTCCGTCAACATCTCGCTCAATTCGTCGAGGCAACTACCGGCAAGATATTCAATTGTCCGAAACGCACGTGAACCGACGTGTGCGATAACGCGTCGGCACATGACGCCGTAATCTATGGTTCCGTCGATCTCGTCGGTCCTGCACGCCTCAGGCACGTTCGGAAAAGTGACGGCAATGGAGATCGACACTTCCTGCCGATTCTCACGTTCACTGTCCGGCACACCAAGATGGACTGCTAAACGAAGATCGTCTATCCGCAACTCTGGCCGGACTGGCGTTTGCGTTGAAACGGGGCTCGACGCTAACGGATATACCGTGAGCGGTCCCGCTTTATTCTCTAGCTGCGCCCAAAGCTCAGCAAACGTTTTGCCACTTACCGGATGAACGCGTTCTGGTTCCAACTCAGACAATGGCCTTAAGTAGTGCTCTGCCGTGGTAATTTCCGGCCGCGGCAATTCTAAGTGGTCATTCTCGATGACCAAATCCCCGAACAACAGTAAATCAAGATCAATTGTTTTTGATGCGAATCGAGGTGCCGCCAAGTCTTTACCACGCCAGATTTCGATTTCATGGAGAATGCCAAGTACTTCCGACAAGGGCATCGCCGTTCGGAAACGAACAACCAAATTAACGAAATCATCACCTTCAAATCCGACCGCTGGGTTTCGATACGCCGTGGATCGTTCAATAGCTCCGAATCGCTCGCGTAAATCCATGAGCGCCGAGCCGATATGCGCACCGGGATCAACGTTACTGCCAATCCCGACAAACACGTCAGTCATCGTACTCAGGTTGAAATGTTCCTCAGCCAGCGGCGACCATGAAGTCGCGATCTGCCAAAGCATCGAATTGGCCCAGCACGCGTTCGCCTTCATCGTGCTTGAGGATGCGTTCCTTAATAACGTTATATTGTTGTTCGGCGGCGATACGAGGTTGCTGCTGTGTCGCCCATGCAATAAGTTGTTCCCAAAATGGATCTAGTACGTCGCTTCCTAACGCGGTCACCCCATCTTCTGTTTTGAAGTGCAAGCACCGCAACTCACCAAGATACAAGCGTAGTGACTCGACATGGATTCGTTCATCTTCTCGAATCCTCTCAATAATTTCGGCCGCCAACTCTGCTTCCGCAGGTTTATCGACAAACAAGTCCTCGGAACGCATTGTTTCTTGTGTAGTGGCGAATCCAATCTCGGCTCGAAATTCGATCACCAGCAAATTCATCAAGAAACTGAGAGCCATTTCGTAAGGCTGCGGAATTTGCGGCATCCACCGTCGACCTGCCTCAGCTCGGCTGATACCTTGAGGCGGCTCAATGTCGGGGAACGCTTCCGAACCAAACACCAAATCCCGGGCAACAAACCACATCACATCGTGGCCCCCGATCCCTTTTTCTGGTTGACCGCCTTCGTCAATTCCGTGGGCTTCCAAAAGACCTTTCTTTAGATGCCCGACCGCCATTTCATCGATGTCTTCGACTACTAACTCTTGTAGGTCTGGGAACGGCATGTCCGCGATCATCCGACCTCGTCCTTCGATTTTTCCAGTAATCGTCAAGCTATTCCAAAAGGTTTGCCCAAGGCCTTCACGAATCAACAGCCGCTGTTGGTCTAAATTCGGCATGCGAGGTCCACTTAATAGCGACGCATTTGCCTCCAGGAGATCACCGCCACGACCGCGTAGAGCCTCCGCCCAGTTGGCGATCGCTAAACCTCTTATTCGGGAGCGAGGGGGTATGTATTCGCCCTCGACACTGAAACCACCGTGCAAAGCCTGACCTTCAACGACGTGCGCGGAAGCAAAGTCGTGATCTGTCATTATCTCGTCGCGCGAGAATAGAAGCTTCGGCATGCGGGCTCTCCTGACGATCTAAGGTCCGAGATTCTAACCCAAGTTAATGCTCACGGGAGACGCTGACAGAACGTGAGCCTAGAACCTCTATTCGGTGGCGAAAGACCGCACCAGGTCAATCATAAAAGCGGTCCCTTTTCGTAGAGTTTCCAACGATATGCGTTCGTCATTGCCATGCACGCCGGCACCATCAGTCTCCGCCAGCACCGTGGGCGAAAACCCGTAACTTTCGATTCCAATATCACGAAAGAAGTGGCTGTCCGTGAATCCCGTTGATACTCCTGGGATCGCCTTCGATCCGGGAAACCACTCCTTGGTTTTGGCCTCAATTAAGCGGTAAAGCGTCGTGTCCATAGAACTGCTGGCTGGCGTAAAACTCATAATGCGTTCAACACTCACATCTCGGTCATTCACGATCGTCGTCACTTTCGCAATAAATTCGTCGACATCCTGGTCAGGTACCAGTCGACAATCTAGTTCGAGAACCGCCTCGGGCGGCACCACATTAATTTTCTTGCTACCCCGTAACGTAGTCGGCGAGCACGTATTCCGTAACAGTGCGTGATATCCCGGCGCGGTCATTTGTAACGTTTGCATGAATGCTGCATCCGTTACGTGTGCGCCTATTTCTTCAAATGCACCTCTGAGATCAGGTCGCTGAAACCGAGCAACTCCTCGGAACAAGTTAGCAACCGGCTCAATGACTCGAGCTTCGAAGCCGGTGTCAGCCAGGCGTTGTCCCGCACGTAAAATCCGCGTAATTGCCGTCTGTGGGAGGGGTACGGAACCGTGTCCCGGCCGACCTCTCGCTGTCAATCTAAGCCAAACGGGTACTTTTTGCGTGACTTCCACAAAAAAAACGGTGTCGGTACCAAATTGTCTTCCGCCGCCTCCTTCATTGAGTAAGTACCCAACCCCTTCGGCAATCTCCGGATGGTTTTCCAACAGCCAACCAGCGCCGAGAAAACCCCCAGCCTCCTCATCCGCCGTTGCGATGTAGAGAACATCTCGACTTAATTGGCTACCGGCCGCATGCAGAGCCAAAAATGCTTGCAGCTGCATGATCCCAAGCGCCTTCATGTCGAGAGCGCCTCGACCGTACACATGGCCATCTTTGGTAACTCCCGCGTAAGGGTCGACGCTCCAGTAGGAAGCATCAGCAGGAACTACATCGATGTGATGCAGGAGCACTAATCCCGGTTTTCCGTCACCTTGCAAACGAGCCCATAAGTTCCCCCGTCCCGGCGCGGACTCCGCCATCTCAAACGGAATACCAGCCTCTTTGAGAATCGCCCCTAGAAATTCGACACCACGAGTTTCGTTGCCTGGAGGATTAGTCGTATCGACCCGTATGTATGCTGCCAATCTTTCCGGCGCGACGTCGACAAACGGATCTCCCGCGCTGGAAACAAATGCTAACAAGAACAGAAAAATCAATGGGCGCAAGTGCGAACTCCTGTTTGCAGTTTAGTAATCTCGCTGCCAACATGATTGCCAGCCTGGGAGGGAACATACCGATGAAATTTGGGATTTTCTACGAGCACCAATTGCCACGTGACTGGAGCATCGAAAGCGAGCACCAGCTCTTAAAACAGTCGCTTTCCCAAATCGAACTCGCCGATCAACTGGGTTTCGATTACGCCTGGGAAGTTGAGCATCACTTCCTGGAGGAATACTCGCACTCATCGGCCCCCGAGGTTTTTCTTGCGGCTGCCAGTCAGCGTACAAAGAATATCAGACTCGGACACGGTATCGTCCAGATGACCACGAATCATCCCGCGCGGGTCGCTGAGAAAGTGGCGACGCTCGATCTCGTCTCTGACGGTCGTGTCGAATTAGGGCTGGGTGAGGGCGCCTCGGTCACCGAATTACATCCATTCAACCTACGTTTCCGTGACAAGCGCGACGTGTGGGAAGACGCTGTCCGTTGTACGTTACCCATGTTCTGGAACCACGGTTGGGAGTACGAAGGCGAATTCTTTAAGTTTCCATTGCGCGCCGTCGTTCCAAAACCCCTTCAGAAACCGCATCCGCCGCTATGGATCGCATGCTCGCAACTCGACACCATTAAGTACTCGGCTCATCGGGGTATGGGGTCCCTATGTTTCAAGTTCGTCAACCTGGACGCCGCCAAAGCGTGGGTTCACGCGTACTACAACACTTATTTACATAACCTCGAAAAACTCACCGACTACCAGACCAACCCAAACATCGCGGTTGTCGCGGGTTTCATGTGTGCCGAGACAGATGAAGAAGCGTGGGAAAAAGCGGACGGGTGGACATTTTTCCAGTTCGCCCTGCAGCTATACAACAAAGAAGGCCCGTTTGAACCCGGGACCGTTAACTTTTGGGAACGTTACCAAGAATGGAAAAAAACTCCAGAAGGTCAAAAAAGGACAGGTAGCGAGCTCATCGGCTCGCCAGACACCATTCGCGAACGCCTCCTAGAACTCGAACAATCACACGTCGATCAAGTGATACTCCTGAACCAAGCGGGCAAGAATACGCATGCGGATATCTGCTCTAGCCTGGAACTATTTGCTCAAGAGGTGATGCCAGAATTTAAAGAAAGACACGGCAAGCAAGAGGAGTGGAAACGACAGGTCCTCGCGGGAAATATCGAGCTTGAGGAGATCGATACCGAACCTTTCAACTTCGCTGCACGATTGAAGCCAAGCCAACCTTCAACGCGAGACGCAAAGGACATGATTTCTGGCGTGACCGGAAGGCCACAGTCCAAATCTGTTCAACAATAGTCGATTGGGCCGCTACTTCCCCCGGTTCAGTGCGCGCCAGACTCGCTCCGAGGTTAACGGCATGTCGATAGCAGTAACGCCTTCCCGAGCCAAGGCGTTGAGCACTGCATGAACGATAGCGGGTGGAGCGCCACACGCGCCCCCCTCTCCGATTCCCTTGACTCCTAATTCGTTGGAAGGTTCTAGGACTTCATTAAAACCGACGTCAATCCACGGTACGTTGGCAGCCCGAGGCATCGCATAATCCATGAACGAACCGGTAAGGAGTTGTCCCTCGTCGTCATACACGACATGTTCGAGCATGGCTTGACCGATGCCTTGGACGACACCTCCGTGCACTTGACCCTCGGCTAGTAACGGATTAATTACGCGGCCGCAATCATCCACGGCGGTGTATCGAACAACGTCTATTACGCCCGTATCTCGGTCAACTTCAACTTCGGCAATGTGACAGCCATTTGGAAACGTATAGCCCTCACCCCGATGGTACCGATGGGTTTCAGTTAATTGGCCACCAAACTGAGGCTGTAGCGCTGCCTTAGCGACTTCTTGCAACGTGACAGTCCGGTCGTCGATCGAGTAAACGCCGGCATTAAAGGAAACCCTTTCTTCATCTCCTTGGAGAAGCTCTGCGGCGATCGGTTTGCCTCGTTCTATGACTCCATCGGCTGCACGTAAAACCGCGACGCCCCCCATTTGCGAGGATCTCGAGCCGCCGGTCCCTCCACCAAACCGCACCTCGCGCGTATCCCCTTGAATTAAGCGGATGCGATCAAAATTAATGCCCAGTTGTTCATGCGCGATCTGTGCGAACGCTGTCGCATGACCTTGACCCTGCGAATAGGTGCCGACAGTGATCTCGACAATGCCATCCTCGGTGATCGAGACGCGAGCTTCTTCCTCCGGTCCGCCACCCGACGATTCAACATAGCAGCCCAATCCGATTCCACGGAGTCTTTCTCGAGGACCAGACGTCTGTCGCCTTTCGTCGAAGGTATCCCACTCGGCTCGCTCCAATGCCAGATCCATCGTCTGAGCAAATGCACCGCTCCTAATCGGAATCCCTGCTAGACCCGTGTAGGGGAGATCTTCATCGCGAATAAAGTTTCGGCGTCGTAAATCTCGGCTATCGAAACCTGTCTCCTCGGCGGCCCGTTCCATCAAACGTTCCATCACATACGCGGCTTCCGGCCGACCCGCACCCCGGTATGCGGCTACCGGCATGGTGTTTGTAAAGATGCAACGCACACTATGGTAGATGTGAGGCGATCGATAAACAGTTCCAACGACTCGACCGCCACCCATGGTGGGGACAAACGGGCCGACGGCTGAACAAAAAGCACCGAGATTTGCGAGGGTCTCGATCTTGAGTGCAAGCATGACACCATCTTTATCGAGGGCCATCGTTGCTGTACTAACGTTGTCCCGACCGTGGGAGTCCGCCAAAAACATTTCCGAACGATCTCCGCACCACTTCACCGGTCGTTGAAGTTCTCGAGCGGCGTAAAGGCATACAACAGTCTCGGGGTGTACTTCACC
>Ga0066372_10000929_pt1 | contig 11404 bp, 11 predicted proteins | sample Knorr_S15_td_250_FD_77011 | JGI IMG/M metagenome (GOLD analysis project Ga0066372, IMG submission 77011) | Marine microbial communities from Southern Atlantic Ocean transect - Knorr_S15_td_250_ad_251m_LV_A | ecosystem: Environmental > Aquatic > Marine > Oceanic | place: Southern Atlantic ocean... | reverse complement strand
TGTTTTGTCTTTTTATGATATTAATCCACAAAAAAAAATTCATGCACTAGTTATTCCAAAAGGAAAATATGTTGATCTTGATGATTTTAGTCAAAATGCCTCTCCTGAAGAGACGGTAGGATTATTTAAAGGAATAAATGCTGTAGCTAAAAAACTAGGTATTTCTGTTGATACCGGAAAAGGATATAGAGCCTTAACAAATATAAGTGAAGATGGAGGGCAAGAGGTTCCTCATTTACACTTTCACTTATTTGGAGGAGAAAAAGTTGGGAAAATGGTTGAGTGAAAAATCAAATACAAAGAAATTATTTAGAAATAAAATTCATAAGCGAACTTATAGAAACAAAAAAACCACTAAAAAATTTACATTTAGAAAAAATTGAGCCAGCAGATCTTCAGCTTAATAAATTTTTTTATAAAGAAATAGGTAAAAAACATAGATGGACAGATAGGCTAACTTGGAGCAATAAAAATTGGACTGATTATCTTAATACTTCCAGTGTTTTTACTTATATTTTAAAAAATAAGAAAGATCTTGTTGGATATTTTGAGCAAAATATTTATTTCCCACAGCATGAATGTGAAATTGCTTACCTTGGAATTTTGGAAGAATATATAGGAAAAAAAATAGGTGCTTATTTATTGTCTTTGGCAATTAAAAAATCATTCGAAACTGGATCAAAAAGAATTTGGGTGCATACCTGCTCTTTAGATCACAAACATGCTTTAGATAATTATTTATCTAGAGGCATGAAAGTTTTTAAATCTGAAATCTTATCTCTCTCGTAGTTAATGCTGTCGTGGTAGAACAAATAATTTTTGATCAATATTTAAGTTTTTTTTTATGTTAAAAATAAATGTAACTGCTAAGTTTTGATAAATATCTTCTGTTTGCCAACCAACTAAATTGTAAGAATTTTTATCAAAAAAAATATTAATCTGATTTCCATTGCTAATTAAATTAAAAATATAATATTTATCGTCAATAAGTTCTGTATCTAATTTTGTAATATTTTCTATTAATAATTCTTTATTTAATATTAATTCCAAAGAAGTCTGTTTTAAAAGATATCTAAAATATGCTTTTCCATTTTGATGTTTAATTACCAAAGAATTACCATTAGATACAATTATTTTTTTTTTTAAATTATTATATTTACAATTTATTTTTTTTGGATATTGAATCACACATTTTCCACTTTCTGTTTTGTCATCAATAAATTGTTTAAAGTCAAAACTTATATTATCTATTTTTTTAAAGTTGTTGATGATTTCACTTTTAATTGACGCATTGGAAGCATTGAATATATTTAAAAAAAAAAATATCAAAAAAATTTTTTTTATCATTTCAAAACTTCTCTTTTACCAACATGATTAGCTTTGCTAACTATCCCATTTGCTTCCATCATATCAATAATTCTAGCAGCTCTGTTATAACCTATCTGTAATTTTCTTTGTAAAAAAGATGTAGATGCTTTTCCTTCAGATTTAATTAATTCTAAAGCTGTATTATATAACTCATCTTGATTTTCATTACCCAGTAAATTTTGACCAATTTCTTTTTCATCTGCAAAATTTAGAATTTCGTCAACGTAATCTGGTTCAGCTTGAGATCTTAAAAAATTATTTATTTTTTCAATTTCATTTTCAGAAACATATGGCGCATGAATTCTTATAATTTTATTTGCTGAAGACATATAAAGCATGTCGCCCTTTCCAAGTAATTGTTCCGCTCCCTGTTCACCCAAAATAGTTCTGCTATCTATTTTGGATGTTACTTGAAAAGATATTCTAGTTGGAAAATTTGCTTTTATAGTTCCTGTAATCACATCTACACTAGGTCTTTGAGTGGCCATTATTATATGTATTCCAGCTGCTCTAGCCATTTGAGATAGTTTTTGTATATATCCCTCAATCTCTTTGCCAGCCACAAGCATAAGATCAGACATTTCATCTACAATTACAACTATGTAAGGCATTGGTAGTTTATGTTTAGAATTATATCCGTCAATATTCCTTACACCAACTCTTGTCATCAATCTGTACCTATTTTCCATTTCTTTAACAACCCATCCTAATACTGAAGTCGCTCTTTTGGCTTCTGTAATTACGGGACACAAAAGATGTGGTATTCCTTCATACGTAGATAATTCTAACATTTTGGGGTCTATAAGAATAAATTTACATTTATCTGGTCCATGCTTGTAAAGTAAAGATAAAATTATAGTATTTATGCAAACAGATTTTCCTGAACCAGTAGTTCCAGCAATTAACAAGTGAGGCATAGAATAAAGATCGCCAACCAATGGGATTCCAGATATGCTTTTTCCAAGAGCTACGGGAAGCTTAATATCTTTTTTTATAAAATTAGAACTAGAAATAATTTCACTTAAATAAACATTTTCCCTTGATGAATTTGGTATTTCTATACCAATTGTACTACTGCCAGGTATTGTTGCTATTCTAGCAGATTCTGAACTTGTGTTTCTAGCAATATCTTCAGATAAATTAATTATTTTTGAAACTTTTACACCTGCCGCTGGTTCAAATTCGTTTAAAGTAACCACAGGCCCTCTACTTACTTTTTTTATCTTTCCTTCAACACCGAAATCTAAAAGTATTTTTTCTAAAGTATTTTCATCAATTTTTTCTTCATTTAAATTTTTTTCCCTTTCTTTTTTTGTCGGATTTTTTAAATAATCTATTGATGGTAATTTAAATTTATATTTATTTTCAGTAATTATTGTATTAAAGGGTAAATCTTCTTGAGTAGGTTTTTTGACTTCTTCAATTATTGTTTCGCCTTCTCCAGAAATATTATTTATATTTGAAGATTCTTCATTCTTTTTTCTTTTAATTTTTACAAATAAATTTTTCAATATATTTATAAAACTTTTAAGGTTAAAGTTGATACTAAACAAAAAAATAATTACAATTAAAAATAAAATTATATAATAAGAAATATCTTTATTTAAAAAAATTAAGTTTGAAAAAAAAGTATTTTTAAAAAAAATACCAACAAATCCTCCATTTCCATTAATTGAAAGTGAAAATGAATTTGGATAAAAAGTTGTAAAAAATAATGATCCTAAAATACTATATAAAATTGAATAAAAAATATTTTCAATAATTATTAAAAAATTTTTATATTTAATTAAATTAATTCCAGTAAAAAATATTGTGAATGAAATTAAAAAGGATATCAAGCCGATTGATTGAAAAAATAGATCAGAAACATAACTTCCTCTAAAACCCAAAATATTTTTAATCACAGTACTCTCTGTAAATATAAAATTAGGATCTTCTGGAGAGTGACTTATAAGTGCCAAAAAGAACAATGCAGATAAACAAATAAGCAAAACACCTATAATTTCTGTTACTCTTTTTATAGTAAAATCAAGGCTTTTTTTGCTTAAATCTTTTATATTCATTTTATAAAGAATCTAGTTTGTAACTTTGTATCATTTAATATTTATTGTTAAAATTAAAAATTAATTATGAATATATGTTTAATTGGATACGGCATACCTTGTTTACTATTAGCAAATATATTGGCTAATAAAAATATTAAAATATCAATATTTAATGAAAGTAAATCAAAAAGTAAACTTAATACTAGGACTTTAGGAATAGCAAAAAAAAACATTGAATTTTTAAAAAATGAAAAAATAAATATAGAAGGTTTTTCTTGGCCAATTAATAATATTAAAATTTATAATGAATTAAATGATAAAAAGGAAATTCTTAATTTTGGACCAGCACAAGATAAACTTTTTTCAATAATTAAATATTATAAATTTTTTGATTTTCTACAAAAAAAAATAAAAAAAAATAAATTAATCAAATTAGTCAAAAAAAATAAAACAATTTTTTATAATTCTATTATAAATAATAATAATGAATTTGATTTAGTTATAAATTTTAATGAAAGTAATAAAATTTCTAAAGAAATATTTTTTAGAAGAAATTATAAAAATTATAACAGCGTAGCTTATACTTCATTAATTAAACACCAAAAATGTGAAAATAGAATTGCCTATCAAGTTTTTACTAAAATAGGTCCAGTGGCATTTTTACCATGTTCTAGTAATGAAACTTCAATTGTTTTTTCAATATTTAAGCAAGAAAAAAAAATTACTGAAAATGAAATTTTTGAATTAATAAAAAAATATAATAAAAAATATATAATTAAATCATTTTCAAAAATTGAAAATTTTAATCTTAAAGGCTCTATTTTAAAAAATTATTATAATAAAAAAATATTATGTTTTGGTGATAATATTCATAAAATTCATCCTTTGGCTGGACAAGGTCTTAATATGACCATAAGGGATATAAAAATATTATCCGAATTAATTGATAAAAAAATTAATCTTGGACTAACTTTAGACCAATCTGTTTTAAAAGAATTTGAAATTAGAACAAAGCATTTTAATTATTTATATGCTACCAGTATTGATTTTATCCATGAATTTTTTAAATTTGATAATAAATTTAACAATACTTACTCAGATAAAATATTTTATTTTTTAGAAAATAATTCTTTATTTAAAAAATATTCTACAAAATTTGCTGATAATGGATTTATTTGATTATTGAATAGTTTTGTTATTAAAATTATCAATACTATAGGTAGATAAAATTTGCTCAAATTTTTTTTTTCTCTCATTCAATCCAGCTGTTTCTAGCAAAATTTGTTTTTCTTCTAATGAAAATGGCGAAGCCATTGCCAAAGCATTTATTGCTTGATTCAAACTTTGTTTTTGTAACTCTTTCCAATCAATTACATAACCTTGCCTAATAAATAAAGATTTTAATTTTTTAAATATAAGCTCTAGATCAGAAAATTTTATTTCTTCATTATTTTCCTCTAAGTCATAGTAAAAATCTTTAAAGTCCACCTTACATTTTCTGTAAAGTTTTTGAGTTTTTAATTCTTCAGTTATTTTAAATCTACTAACACCAACCAAAACAATCAAATACCTTCCATCTTCTGTCTCATTGAAGCTAGTAATTTTTCCTGCACAACCTATGCTGTACAGATTTGGTATATTTTGATTAAAACTTTTAGGCTGAATCATTCCAATTATTCTATTTCCTTTCATGGCATCATCAATCATTTCTATATATCTTGGTTCAAAAATATTTAATGGCACAGTAGTTTTTGGAAAAATTATAAAATTAGACAATGGAAAAACAGGAATTTCTTTTGGTAAACTTATTAATGATTTGTCCATAAAATTAATCTATCAGAAATAAACTAAAGACACAAAAAATTACGGGCGTGGCATATAATGAAAATTAAATTGAAAAAATTTAATATTACTTGCAATAAAAAAAGCAGTATCTATAATTATTATTTATAAGCGGGCATAGCTCAGTGGTAGAGCGTCTCGTTGCCAACGAGAAGGTCGAGGGTTCAACCCCCTTTGCCCGCTCCAAGTAGAGAAAAAATTAAATGATTATCTGGATTGCTTCTTACCCTAAAAATGGAAACACTTATTTACGAAGTTTTTTGGCTTCTTATTATTTTTCTAAAACTGGGAAATTTGAATTTAATTTATTAAATAATATTAATCATTTTCCTGGTACAAGGTATTCAAATAGTAAAACTAACAATGCGACTGAGGCAAGCAAAAATTGGATTTTTCTCCAAGAAAAATATTTTGAGAAAGATAAGTTACATCTCTTAAAAACCCACAATTCTTTAATTCCATATAATGGTAATAGTTTTACTACAAAAAAACAAACGCTAGGAGCGATTTATATAATTAGAGACCCAAGAAGTGTTATTATTTCAAGCGCTCATCATTATTCTTTAAATTATGAAACAGCTCTTGAATACATGACAGATCCTCAAAAATCATTACTTGTAAAATCAGTTGATGGAGATTTTTCAAATTTTACTTATCTTAGTTCTTGGTCAAATCATTACAAGTCATGGATAAAAAATAGTGATTTTAAAATACTCTTTATAAAGTATGAAGATTTAGAAGATAATAAATACGAAATTTTTAGAGATATAATAATTTTTATTGAAACTTTAACCAAAAGAAATATTAAAGTTGATAAGGAAAAATTATTAGAATCTATTAAAACTACCAATTTTAATGTGCTAAAAAATAAAGAAAAAAATGAAGGTTTTCAAGAAAGTGCGTATTCAAAAGAAACAGGTAAGAAAATAGATTTTTTTAATAAAGGATTTAATAATAGATGGCAAAAGATTCTCCCAGATGAAATTAAAAAAAAAGCCGATAAAGCATTTAAAGATGATCTAATTTTTTTAAATTATAAAAAATGAATGATTTAATTTCTAAAAAATGTGTTCCTTGTGAAGGTGGTGTCTCTGCTTTAGATTTAACTGAAATTCATAAATATCAAAAAAAGGTAGATGGCTGGGACGTAAAATCTAATGAAAAAAAGATTTATTATTTAGAAAAAAATTTTAAATTTAAAAATTTTTTAGATAGTCAAAATTTTATAAATAAAGTTAGTCAAATATCTGAAAATGAAGGTCATCATCCAGATATAGCTTTTGGTTGGGGTTATGCAAAAATAGTCATTACAACTCATGCTATTGAAGGTTTATCAGAGAATGATTTTATTTTAGCAGCAAAGATAGATCAAATTCTTTAATGTCTAAAATGTCTAGTTTTTGAAAAAACCAGTATAGTTTTAGTTCTATTTGCAAACTTAATTATCTCTTTATCTCTGATTGAGCCCGAAGGCTGTATAACCGCACTTACCCCTGCCTGGATTAGCTTTTCAATTCCATCAACAAAAGGAAAAAATGCATCAGAGGCTGCAATAATTTCGTCATTACTTTCTTCTTTATAAAACTTTTTCATCTTGTTTATTGCAATTTCACAGCTATCTAATCTGCTAGGTTGTCCAGATCCTATTCCAATAGTTGAATCTTTATTTAATATGACAATTGCATTTGACTTAACAAATCGACAAACGTTAAATGCAAATATTAGATTTTTTAATGTTTGTGCATTCGGTTTATTTTTAGAAACAACTTTAAAATTAGACTTAGAAAAAGAAAAAGTATCCGAGGTCTGTATCAAAATGTTATTAAATAATGATGATATGTTTTGTAAATTATTATTATTTAATTTACTGGCATCAATAATTCTTAAATTCTTTTTGATTTTTAAAATTTTTAAGGCAACATTATCAATACTATTACAAATTATTACTTCTAAAAATAATTTTTTTAATTCTAAGGCTAATTTTTTATTAATTTTAAAATTGCAAGAAACGATACCACCAAATGCACTTACCGGATCACAAGCAAGGGCTAATTTATAACTTTTAAATTTATCTTTATTAATTGAGACTCCACAGGGATTTGCATGTTTTACAATGACTGTACCAGTGTTTTTTGGCAAAGATTTTGAAATTAAAAGAGCCGAAAAAATATCATTATAGTTATTATAGCTTAACGGTTTTCCATGTAATTGATTAAGACTTAATTTTTTATTAATAGAATAAATTGCTGCATTTTGATGTGGGTTTTCTCCATATCTTAAATTTTCAATTAAATTACCAAAAAATATTTTTTTTTGGGGAAATAATATTTTTGATTGAGAATTAAAATAATTTGATATTATTGCGTCATAATAAGCTGTTTCAGTAAAGGCTAACTCAGACATTTTTTGTCTAAAGTCCAAAGTTGTGCCACCTTTGTTCGAAATTAATTGATTTGATAATTCTTTATACTGATTGCAATTTGTTATTACAGTAACATCATTATAATTTTTAGCTGCTGCACGAACCATTGCAGGTCCACCAATGTCAATATTTTCTATTATTTTTCCATGGCTATGTGTGTTTTTTAGAGTTTTTTCAAAAGGATAAAAATTTACAACAACTAGATCAATTTCTTCAAAATTATTTTTTTTTAAATCATTTGTATGCGATCTATTATTTCTTACACTTAAGATTCCAGAATGAATTTTAGGATGCAAAGTTTTAACTCTACCACCTAAAATTTCTTTAGAACCTGTAAATCTTGATATTTCTAAACATTTAAAACCTAATTTTTTTATTTCCTTAAAAGTACCTCCAGAACTAATAATTTTAATTTTATTTTTTGATAAAGTTTTTAATAGAAATTTTAAATTTTTTTTATCTGATACTGAAATAAGAGCTTTTTTTATTTTTTTCATTAAATTTTAATTATTTCCCATATAATTTCTTGATCTTCATTTTGAGTTATTCCCGAAATGAAAATATTTTGATTTTCAACAAAAGAGTTTTTTTTACCGAAATATAAGCCAGTTTCAACATCAATTTTATGTTGTTTAGAAGAAAATTTCCAACCAGAATTTTCTAATTCAATTAGAATTGATTTTTCATCTTGAGTTTTTGTTAATTTGACACCTGGTTCAAAATGAAAGCGAATTTCAAAATTTGAACTTTTAAATTTTTTCTTTTTTATTAATTTATCAGTACCTAAAAATTTATTTTTTTCTGAAAAATATTCTATTTTTCTTTCGTGAATTACTCCATATTTTTTTAAATAGCCTTCGTGAGATCCAATAATAGACCAGTAATTTTTTTCACATAAAACATTTTTTTTTAACACTTTTAGATCTTGGTCAACTTTTAAAATATTATTTGAATTTTTTTTAAATTTACAAGAATCTCGGTTATCTAATATAAGCGCAGAATGAGTCGCTGATGATCTAGAAATAGAATTTAGTTTGTGTTTATAATTTTGAAAATAACCACAATTGGATATTAATTTGCAATTATTAAAAAAAATTTCAAAAGATAAAGCTCCTGATTGATAATCGTCACTAAATTTTCTTTCAGGCGATGATCCCAAATCGGCTGAAATAATAACTTTTTTGTTTTTTAAAATAACGTAACCACCATATTCATTACTTTCACTTTTGAATTTATAATTATGAAAACTTAAATATTTATCAAAATCATAATTGTCATTAATTTGGTTTCCATTGAATAGTAAATTCTGATTAGTATTTTGCCATAAAAAGTTATAACCTTGACCCAAATGAAAAATTATTTCATTTAAATAATCAGGAATTTCATTTTGTGATTCTTTAAGCCATTCTCTAATTAAAATAAAATATTTTAAATAGAATAAAAGCTGTCTAATACTTCTTGATTTTGGAAACCCAGTAGCATCAAAAGAAAAATTAATAATTTTTTTTAATAAATTTAAACCATAATTTAAATATTTTTCATCTTTGTATGAAAGACCTGTTAAAATAATTGCAGCGCATCCAATCATTTTATTATTTACCCATGAAGATCGAGTGATTTCATTAATCAAATGGTTTACTTGTTTTTTTATATTATTATTAAATTTTTCTTTATAAGAATGGTCACTATCATCATAGCTTAATTTTGAATTAGAAATCCAAGATATTATTCTTTTTGATAAAGTATCTATTTTCCAGTTTTTTGAATTATATTTTTGGTTTGTTTCTATCCAATTTAAAATAATTGATTGGGTAATTTTTTTTGAAGATTTTAAATCTATTGTAAATAACCAAAAAAAATTATGAAGTTTTTTATAATCTTTTTCATTAATTTCTTTGTTTGTCCAAATTGAATTTAAATAAAAATTTTCTATATCATTTTTCTTTTTTTCATATTTAATTAAACAATCTAGAAGATTGGGACTTGGTTTATATTCTAAAAGTTTATCATCAATTTTTGAAATTTTATTATTATAAATTTTAGAACTTAAATAAATTTTTCTTAATTGGCTCGAGAAATAATTTAAAAATTCACTAATAAAATTTAAAGAATTCTTTAAAATCATTAATTTATTCTAACTTCAGAGAATCAATATTTTTTTTTATATTGCCATTATTTTCTTTAAAAATAGTTGTTCCTGAAACAAGAATATTTGCACCAGCTTCTATAACAATTTTATTATTTTCAAAATTAATTCCACCATCTACTTCAATATCTAAATTAAGGTTTTTTTCTTCTTTTAATTTTTTTAAATTTTTAATTTTTTCTACTACTTCTGGCATAAATTTTTGACCACCAAACCCTGGAAAAACACTCATTATTAAAACAAGATCTATTTTGTTGATAACGTTATCTATAATATTTAACTGAGTGTCAGGATTTAAAGAAACTCCAACTTTTTTTTTAAAACTTTTTATATGATTAATTGAATCTTGTAGGTCCTCAGTTGCTTCAGGATGAATTGTAATAATATCTGCGCCTGCTTCTGCATAATCTTTAATGTACTTATGTACGGGTGATATCATTAAATGAACATCGAAAGGTAAATGAGTAACACTTCTTAATTTTTTAATTACGGGTGGGCCAATAGTTAGATTTGGAACAAAATGCCCATCCATAACATCAATATGGATCATATCTGCACCAGCTTGTTCAAGTTTCTTAATTTCATTACCTAACTGGCTAAAGTCAGCTGATAAAATAGAAGGTGAAATTTGTATTTTTTTCATTGATAGCTAATCTACTAGTATCAATTTTATTTTTTAATTTGAATTAATTTTTACTAAAAATTCGATAAATTTCTTGAGCAATTTCACTTTCTAAAGGAAAAGACAGCATTCCCATTACAGAATAACCCAAAACATAAGGCATTAGATAAAATCTAATCATATAGAAGAACCAGGCAACATAAAGTGGCACTAGGGGTTTAATTATAAATTCAGGAGTTATAGGTTTAAATAACCTAATTAATGGATTGGTTAAGTTTACAAAAACTTTCATGAAAAAAAAGTTTGAATCTTCTCTTTGAAAGATGTTCATTGCAACTCTTCCAATAAGTGTCCACATAATAACACCAAGAATATAATCTATAATATATACTAAAGGATGAAAATTTGCGGGCATATTAAAAAATGTATTTAGATTTTTAATTAAAAGGGGCGAAATATTTCGCCCCTTAAAATTAGATTTATTTATTTAGTGTTGTTTTCCAAGTACAGTTCTACCACTTGGTATACGTACTTCATCCACCATTTTTTGAGTAGCAGCATCAGGTGCTTTAGTCGCTAAACTAACAACAACCATAGACACTAAACTAGCCAAAGCTCCATGTATACCGAATGTAAGTTGAGTTACACCCCATATTGGAGTTCCACCAGTTCGTACATGAATTAAGTACCAAGTACCAACTGCTAAACCAACAAGCATACCTGCAACAGCACCTTGTGAGTTTGCTCTCTTCCACCATACACCTAGTACAAGTGGGAAGAACAATCCTGACATCGCAAAGTCAAAAGCCCAGATAACTGAACCTAAGATACCTTGAATCTCCATAGCTGCAATAGTTGCTCCAGCAAAACCAATTATTACAAGTAATACCCTTGCAACAATTAGTCTTTTTGCAGTGTCTGCTTTAGGGTCAATGATCTTGTAGTACAAGTCATGAGAT
>Ga0066372_10000921_pt1 | contig 11439 bp, 11 predicted proteins | sample Knorr_S15_td_250_FD_77011 | JGI IMG/M metagenome (GOLD analysis project Ga0066372, IMG submission 77011) | Marine microbial communities from Southern Atlantic Ocean transect - Knorr_S15_td_250_ad_251m_LV_A | ecosystem: Environmental > Aquatic > Marine > Oceanic | place: Southern Atlantic ocean... | reverse complement strand
GAATCACTTCCACCAATGATATTCCTGGCTCGCTTTACACCTTCTTCAATCAAAGCATTTGTTCTTTCTGGATGTCTCAGGTCTCCAACTCTTAATCCCCTCCGACCCACTTTGTCCTCGTAAGTGGGACCAATCCCCCTGCCTGTAGTTCCAATTTTTGTTACGGCCTTATCTTCTGACACCTGGTCAAGAAGTTTGTGGTAAGGCAACACTAAGTGTGCACCGTAGCTTACTCCTACCCTTTCTTGTGGATTTATCCCTCTTTGTTCTAGCTCGTCATACTCTTTGAGAAATTCAGCCGCATCAAGAACCACGCCATTCCCAATCAAACAACGTTTTTCAGGGTGTAGAATACCCGAAGGTATCTGATGTAGAATAAATTCGTCATCGGCGAGCTGAACCGTGTGCCCTGCATTGGCACCACCTTGGTACCTAACCACGAGCTGCGCGCCTTCTGCCAGAACGTCAACAATTTTCCCTTTACCTTCGTCTCCCCACTGGCAGCCGATAACCACTCGACAATGCCCTTTCTCTTTAGTTTCTATCACTTATATCACCCGCCATTGTATGGAAAAACTCAGACCTCTATAGATTCTGCTGAACAAATCTCCTGGCATCGAAAGCACACTTCTTCATTTGACGTTGGCAAAGTTAGATATCTGGAGTTTCTCAGTCAACGAATAGATGTTTCCATCAGATCAAGACCTAATTCCTGAAGTAGCTGGACTACTTTTCCCTTTTCCACTCCACTGAGAGTTGCTAGAGGGGGACGAGGGTCTCCTCCTCTCAGCCCAAGCACATCCAACCCAGCTTTAACTCCAGGTATTCCCATGCCGCCGACCACAGCATTGTGTACAGGACTTAGCATCTCCTGCTGTTTGGCAGCCCCGTCTAAATTTCCATCTTCAAAAGAAGCATAGATCTCTGTGGCGCACCCAGGTGGCAAGTTTGCAACTGCCAAAATTCCCCCCGCTACTCCTAGCTCCAAGCAAGGGGCCAGAATAGCTCCACTACCTACCAGTATCTGAAACCCATCCTTGGTCGTAGCAACCATTCGCCTGACGATATCAATATCCCCTCTTGAATCTTTTATTCCAATAATGTTATCAACTTCAGACAACTCGGAAATTAATTTCTCGGAAAATTCTACTGTACTTAAGCGCAAAGGAACTTGGTACACTATTACCGGAAGTGCGGAAGTCTCAGCTACTTCCACGTAATGCTTCATAAGTACAGGCTCTGTCATGGCACCTCTATAAAAGGCAGGAGGCTGAACTAAAACAGCATGGGCACCACAATCTGCAGCAACACGACAGCGATCCTTTGTCATACGAGTTGATTCAGCACCAGTGCCAGCTATGAGCAAATGATTTGCACCTAACTTCTGGCGAGTCACCTTCAGCATCTCCATCCTTTCTTGTTCGTCCAGAAAAACAGCTTCTCCAGTACTGCCGCCCACTAAGATCCCTCGTATAGGATGGCTCAAATAGTGATCCAGATTGATTTTTAATCCCACAGTATCCAGTTCGCCTGTTGTAGAATCAAATGGGCTCGTACACGCGACAAAAACACCTCTGAGATCAACGCTCATATAGCTCCAGCCTCCAGACATGAGAAAAAATAGGTCGAATTCAACTGTACGGTTATTTTATAATATAGAACGCCAATCAAGGCCCATTCTTTGACGTGCTTCTTTCAGTGTTTCGCTTGCTATTTTCCTTGCTTTATCCCTTCCAGCCTCCAATAAGCCTTTTACTTGATTCAGGTCGGATCGGTAGTACTCTGCCCTTTCTCTAAACGGAGCAAATTGGCTTACAACATCTCCAGACAGAATCCTCTTGCAGTCCACACAACCACGACTACCAGTTACACACTGGTTTTCTATATCAGCAATCTTCTCCTGATCTCCCAAAAGATGGTGCAGAGTGAACACATTGCACACGTCTGGACGGCCTGGATCACTCTTACGTATTCTCTGTGGGTCAGTCACCGCCGTTCGGATTGCAGACCAAACTTCCTCTTCCCCAGAGAAAATCCCTACAGTATTCCCTAGAGATTTACTCATTTTCCTACTGCCATCCAGACCTTTGATCCGCCCAGTGTTGGGCACAATAGCTTCTGGGACTGGGAAAAAATCCCCATACCTGGAATTCCATTTCCTAGCTATGTCTCTTGTTAGTTCCAAATGTTGTTTCTGGTCTTCTCCAACTGGGACAGCTTCGGCACGATAAATAAGAATATCCGCTGCTTGTAGAATAGGATAGTTGAGAAGTCCAGCTGGAATCGAATCATATCGTGCAGACTTGTCTTTATACTGGGTCATCCTTTCTAGGTCTCCAACGGGAGCAATCACATTGAAAATCCAAGACAACTCAATGTGCTCTGGGACATCTGACTGTACAAAAATAGTGCAATTTTCTGGATCCAATCCTACAGACAAAAGACTGACAGCCATCTCTACTGTTCTTTGGGGCAAGGTGGCCGGATCACCATCTCCAAGAATAGCATGCTGGTCGACAATGGAATAAAAACAATCGTACTGATCCTGCATGTCGACCCACTGCCGCAGAGCACCCAGGTAGTTTCCCAGGTGTACCTCTCCTGTAGGCTGAATTCCACTCAGGACTCTTTTTCTCAATGCACCTCCAGTTTCGTCACTCATGACTTAACTTAGGCCCCTACTGCCTAGATGTGAATACGAAAAACTTCTATTAAGTGTGAAAATGGTTCCAAATACTTTGACAACTTCTTAGGTTCTGCGTCATTTCAATGAAACTAAACCCTAATTTGGCTTACAATATGAGCGAACTTTCCAATTTCAGCGAAGTCCTGAACGTCGCGCGTGATGTCGCGGATGCAGCGGCTGCCGTTCACCGTGAACACTCTGGATCGATAGACCCAGAAGAAGCCTTTACTAAAGGTCGTGCCGATTTCGTTTCGATTACCGATTTCGAAGCTCAAAAAGTTAGCATCCAGATTATCAAAGAATTCTATCCTGATCACACCATAATCTCAGAAGAATTGCCAGATAATCCTGGAAATTTACAAGAAACCATGGGCGGTGCCTGGATCATTGATCCCCTCGACGGGACGACGAACTACCTGCACGGACACCCGATGCACTGTTCATCTGTAGCATTCTCCATAGACGGCGAGGTGGTTGTAGCTGCAGTCTCTTGCGGACCTAGTAGAGAAAAATGGTGGGCAGTAAAAGGTCAGGGCGCCTGGAAAAACGACAACCCCATACATGTATCCGGTGTCCAGAAACTAGAACGTTCATTAGTGGGAACTGGATTTCCATTCAAGAAAGAAAATCTGATCGACATTTATGTTCATCAACTTGAACGCATGCTACGGGTCAGCGGTGGTGTGAGACGGGGAGGGTCTGCAGCACTGGACCTCTGCTACCTCGCAGAAGGCAGGTTTGATGGATTTTGGGAGCTTTATTTAGATCCATGGGATTTTGCGGCTGGCCAGTTAATCGTCCGTGAGGCGGGAGGATTTGTCAGTCGTATTGAAGGAGACACTCTTCCTCTGGACTCTGGAACCGTCTTGGGTGCAAATTCTCAGACTATGGCTCAAAGACTAAAAAACGTTATACGTTGACTTCCAAACTCCGAAAAGGAAAACGAATTTGAAGATAGCTTTAGTGGGTTACGGACGAATGGGTAAGTCCGTAGAAGAAACAGCTGCCAAAAGAGGTCACGACATCGTTGCCAAGATCGATCCGAACCTGGAAACCAGTATTCTTGATTGTCCCACTCTGGTCGAAGCTGAAGTTGCCATAGAGTTTAGCACACCTGAAACAGCTCCCGCTAACATCCAGCATCTAGCAGCAAAGGGTATTAACACCGTCTCTGGAACCACAGGCTGGTATGACGCACTAAACGAAACCACTGAAGCAGTGGCGGCCAACGGAACTGGATTGATCTACGCTCCAAACTTTTCCTTAGGGATACATATCCTATTGGAACTGATAACGATTGCTGGCCGAATGTCACATTTTGTTAAGGATTATGAAGCGACAATTTATGAATCTCACCATAAACACAAAATAGATGTCCCCAGTGGTACAGCTATTACAGTAGCAGAAACTTTGCTCAAACTAATGCCGTCCAAATCAAAGTGGGCCTCAGCACTTCTTTCAGTAGAGTCCGACTTGAACACCATACCTATTAAAAGTGAGCGTGAAGGAGAAAATCCTGGTAGGCACGTCATAAAATTCCAAAGTGTCCATGACAGTATTGAAATTTCTCACCAGGCACATAATCGTGATGGGTTTGCCTTAGGGGCAGTACTCGCTGCAGAATGGATCTTCGGAAAGGCTGGAATTTTCACTCTCAAGGACATGTTTCCCAACGAGGAGGTCGGATGCCCATAGCCACAACAAGGTCTGGCGACCTCCATTTCCATGGCCTCGGAGTAGCCTTGGTCACACCATTTTCCGATGATCTTTCGGTTGATGTCCCAATCTTCCGGAAGCACATCGAATTCCAAATAGCAAACGGTGTTCAGTTGCTCATTCCAGCTGGAACCACGGGCGAAAGCGTGACCATGTCTACAGAGGAACAACTTCTCATTATTGAGGAAGCTGTGACCACTGCAAACGGAAGAGCCAAGATTCTAGCGGGAATCGGCGGAAGCAATACTGCTGAGGTAATTAGCAGAGCTCAATGCGCTCTCGAGTTGGGCATCGACGGCATACTTTCTTCAAGCCCCGCATATAATAAGCCTACACAAGAAGGCCTGGTCGAACACTATCGCGCACTGGCAGCCAATGTACGTTGTCCGATCATGATCTATAACGTTCCGGGAAGAACTGCCTCTAACGTACTTCCAGAAACAGTCCTAAAACTCGCTGAAGTAGAAAACATTGTCGGGATAAAAGAATCTTCAGCCGACTTCGATCAAGTCATGAGCCTTCTGAGAGATCGGCCTGCTGGATTCAGTATAATGTCAGGAGAAGACAACCTAACTTTCCCCCTGATAGCAGCTGGAGCTGACGGAGTCATTTCTGTAGCCGCGAATGAAGCTCCCCACTTCATGTCACAGATGGTGGAGGCTAGTCTGGCAGGCGAATATAACAAAGCAAGGGCACTGCACTATCAGCTTTTGCCGCTGATGCGGGCCAATTTTGTGGAGACCAATCCCATACCAGTAAAAGCTGCACTCGAAATGATGGGAATGATGAAAGCTCGCTATCGTTTACCACTGGTGCCTCTCTCAGCCGACGTCGCGCCCACTCTGAGAGAAGCCCTAAGACAAGCGGGCCTCTTAGAGTGAAGAATGCACGATGAGTACAGAAAATCTCAAGAAGAGAATTACCGATTTTAGCACACGATCAAAGATAGAAGACAAAGCGGAAGCCAGATCCCTTGTAGAAGATTTTCTCGATGCACTTGATGCAGGGATAATCAGATCCGCCGAGAAAGTAGAAGGCAGCTGGAAAGCTGTCGACTGGGTTAAGTTGGGGATTTTGTTGACATTTCAAATAGGTCAAAACTCGATTTTTCCAAATGAACCCACTCCTTTTTTTGACAAGGACACATTACCACTGCGTGACACCAAAGGACTTGATTTCAATATTCGTATCGTTCCAGGAGGTAGCTCTGTGCGTCGAGGCTCTTTTCTCGGGAAAAACGTTATCGTCATGCCCCCCGCATTCGTAAATATTGGTGCTTACGTGGACGATAACACCATGATCGACTCTCACGCCCTAGTAGGCTCCTGCGCTCAGGTAGGGAAAAGGGTTCATCTCAGTGCTGGATGTCAAATTGGAGGCGTACTTGAACCCATAGGACTCAGGCCTGTCATCATTGAAGACGACGCTTTAATAGGTGGGAACACTGGAGTATTTGAAGGGACATTGGTCGGAGAAGGAGCAGTCCTAGCGCCTGGAGTTCAACTCACTTCAGCGACTACAGTTTATGATCTTGTTCGCCAAACCACTTACAGTTCCCAGCAAGGACGGCCACTTACGATTCCAGTAGGCGCAGTTGTCGTTCCCGGGTCCAGACCAGCAAAAGGTGACTTTGGAGTACAGGAAAAACTGCAGCTCTATGCTCCAATAATAGTCAAGTATCGCGACGACTCAACCGATTCAGCTACGATTTTAGAAGAAGATCTCAGATGACGAGAATGAAACCAGTCGATCCCCAATAAAGTGATAGATAGGATATATTTCAAAGACGAAAGACTTAGATAAGAAACTTGGAGGAATGATTTAATGCTTATCCGAAATGCCCTGACAATTTTAATTTTGCTGCTCCTCGCTAGTTGTTCATCCGAAACAACAGATACCAATGAAGATGCACTGAGTGTCGCGACCGAAATAGGTTTGCTAAATGTGAATTCTATAGAACCCGATTTGATACTTGGCGGACAACCAACATTGGAACAACTCCAGGCTTTAGAGGAAGCAGGGGTACAAAATTTCATTTCTCTTCGACCAAAGACAGAGGGCGGAGCCGGTTGGGAAGAAGGTTACGTTGATGGGAAAGATACACAATTTAGTAGGTTGCCAATTTCAGGTGCAGGTTCCTTGACGAAAGAAAACGTTGAAATTTTTTCTCGACTATTAAGTGACCGGGATAATGAGACCATTGCTCTCTACTGCGCTAGTGGGCATCGAGATGGAGCCATGCTGGCGCTCAAGTCTTTTTGGGTTGACGGAGTAGATGCAAGAACCTCATTCAATCTCGGGGTCCAGAGCGGGATGACCTCACTTACCACTGCAGTAAGTGAGATACTGGGTGTGGCACCTTAGTTTGTGAGACTACAGTTTTTGATCGATAAAGCCTTGGACAAATAATTTTCTTAAGACTCCCACTTTGGAAATCAATGAAAACAGTATAAGTAATAGATATTTTTGCAGGCTGTTTCCGTGAAAAACGAGCTTTCTTGCTCGTTCAGTCAATCGGATCACGTCTTTGCCAACCTTATGTCTTACTTGGTGATAATCGTCTAAGTCATCGTTGATCAATCCTCTAGCCAGCGCCACAGCATCAGCTATACCCAAATTCATCCCCCTGCCACCAACAGGCGACTGGGAATGAGCGGCATCTCCAGCTAGCAATACATTGCCCTTTTTATACTCTACTGCCTGCCGAATCGGAATTTTAAATGCCCCGCTTCTCCTCACATGATCCACTTCAAGATTAATGGGAACTTCTTGTAATGCATCAGGAGTGTTGGAGATCAATCTTATCCTCTTGGGTTCGAGAGGAATCATTGCAACTCCAGTTTTTCCCTTTTTTATGAACAAATGGAAGTCTGTTACCAGTTGAGACTCCTTTGAATAAAGATCGCAAATGGACCAGTCTTCATCCAAATCATAGCCTTCAAATTTTATACCACAAAGATTACGAACAGTGCTCCTTATACCGTCCGCTCCTACCACATAGTCGAAATGTTTCTCCACCCCATTCACCACAACCCTTACACCCCCATTCTCCTGGTAAAGCTCAGACAACAGGGTTTTGTACTGGACTTCACCACCAAATCTAGAAAAAACCTGAGTCAGTACTGACTCAGTCTTATCCTGGGGTAAAGCGACTATCCTCAGATCTCTTTCACGCAAGTATTCCCTAAAATCAACTGCTGTAAAAAATGTTTCATTCCAGTAGAACCTTACTTTTGAAACAACAAATCCTTCTTTTATGATCTCCTGTGCAGCGCCGCTGGGCTCCAGCAAGCGCATAGAATGCGGCAATATACCGACCGCTCTACTTAGTGATGATGACCTTTGTTTCTTATCGATGACTTCAGGAATAATCCCTTGTCTTGCCAGTTCAATTCCAGTGGTCAGACCAGTCGGACCGGCACCCACGATTAGAACTCTTTTCAAGATCTGCTCCCCTCAGGGAAATACCCCCAGACTCAAGTCATTGTTTTCATTAGACTGAATGAATTTCGCCATCCTACAGGCCCCTCTCGCCCCATCAACCTTTCCTTCAAATATGACACAATCCAGTCGTTCCAAGGCAACGATGAGATCATCATGGAGCGGTCCAGAAAGATCTATAAGGCCTCCATGCAAAGCAATTCGGGGGGCTGACGGCCAAGGGCCGAGATGCACCACCAATGTCTGTACGTGTGACACCAAATCATCTATTGCTTTTTTTACGATCAAGGATGAGACCCTCTCTCCTTCATCAGCCATGTGACAAACCAAGTTGGCTAACGCCGCCACTTGTGACTTTTGAGCACCATCAACCCATGTTACTAAATCACGAGGATCTGCTATCCCTGCCAAGCCAAGCACCTCGGTCGTTAAAGGAGTATCTGGTATTCTTCCATCTTGAGCCTTGATGACCGACCGAAGTGATTCTAATCCTATCCGATATCCACTGCCTTCATCTCCTATGACACTGCCCCAGCCACCGACTCTTTTCGAGCCATTGATTCCTCTCCCTAGAGCTGTAGAGCCAGTCCCAGCAATAAGAAGAATACCAGGTTCTTCAAGTCCAAAAGTGTCCATGAAAGCAACTTCGGCATCAGTCCTGACCGACACACTCTGGGCAAGACCTAGCCCTTCTATAGCAGTCTCCAAAGACTTTTTGATGATCGGACCTCCTGCACCTGCTAAGCCAGCGCATAGATTAACGTTGGAAGCCCCTACATTTTCATCTAAAACTTTCCTGCACAATATCCCTATTTCTTCTACAGACGTACTTACACTACTTCCGTCCAGACCAGTATTCCTGCCTTCAACACGTCCCAACTCTACCTCCTGTGAGTCCATCAGCACCACTCTGGTATGAGTACCACCTCCATCGATTCCCAAGAAAAGTTTCATAATCCTTAATCCTTCAATGCTTGGATGCGATCAACCCTTATCCTTCCCAATATTGATGCTGTAACTACCGTCACTGTGCTTCCTATGGGCACGAACCAGGGCCATGCGACGATATCCCTAGCAAAAACCCAGATTGCTGTCACCACACTGATAGCAAGCAACATGCCACAAATGACACTGAATTCGTCGGTCGAAATAGAAAATACAGCTACCATGAAAGCCCCCAAGAGCCCCCCATAAGCAATCGACGAAAAACTGAGAGCCACTTCGACGGCAGCCGACCCCTGACTGAAAGGTATAAATAATACCGCGCCTCCAATCAAAAGACTGGCCCAAAGTAAGGTAAACATTTTCCCTATTCTAAGGAGCGCTGCGTCATCTCTTTCAAACATCACAGCAAAAAAATCATAGGTAGAACTCGAAGCCAAGGCATTGATGGAAGAGGAAAGCGATGACATCGCTGCTGCAAACACTCCCGCGACAAGTAACCCACTTATCCCTGGAGGCAAAGCTTCAACCAAGAATTCCGCAAAAATCTCATCGGAACTATCAAAGCCAATCCCTTCGTAATATCTCCACAGACCTAAGCCCACTAAAAGAAACAAGAAGATCTGGACTATTACGGCTACCCCACTCCCGATCATGGCTTTTTTTGCGGCAACGATATCTCCGCAACTCAAAATTCGCTGAACAATAAGTTGATCCGTGCCGTGCGATGCCATTGTTAAGAAACCTCCCCCTATCAATCCAGCCCAAATTGTGTAAGGCACACTTGGATCGAATGAAATCTGCACAATCTCCGTCTTTCCAGCTTCCTCTGCGCTAGCCAAGATTTCTACCCAACCCCCTGGAACCAGCCTCTCTAAAGCAAACATAGAAACCAAAGCACCACCCACGTACAAACACATCTGCACAACATCCACCCACACCACGGCTTTAATGCCCCCGAAATAAGTATAGATCACTGTGGCCAGACCGATGACTCCTATGGACATCGGGTAACTCCACCCTGTGATGAACGCCATAGGGATCGCAGTAACGAACAAACGCACTGCATCAGATAGAAGTCGGGTAGCCATAAAAACTGCTGAAGAAACTTTTTGCGTAGTTTCTCCGAAATGGGATCCTAACAAAACATATGCCGTGTTGAGATTGCCCTTGAAATAAGCTGGCAAAAGTAGTCCAGCGATCACAATCCTTCCTAAGAGATAGCCAAAGGTTAGCTGCAGAAAAGCCAGCGTTCCAAGATAAGAAATCCCAGGAATACTCAGAAAAGTCAGGGTGCTAGTTTCTGTTGCCACCACCGACAGCATCACTGCTGGCCATGGGAGACCCCTGTTCCCTAAAAAATAATCCTTACCTCCACGCTGACCTCTACCCAGCCAAACACCCCACCCAGTGATTCCAAGCAGGTAGAGAAAAAGCACCGTAAAATCGACTGACGTAAAACTATTCAGAACGACCTTCCTGTTTAATTGACAAATCTAGATTGTGAGGTTCATGCAACTGGACAAGGATAACCACAAACCCTAGACTCACGACAGACTCCTTGAAATTTTCGGAAAATAACCGAGACAGTGTATAGATATGTCTACAAAATCCTCACTTGTTATCCATTGGATCGGCTTCCTTACAACGTGCTTTATGTTGGTCTTAGCGTTTTTGGATCAAAGCAGGGATGAATTCCTCATTCATCTCATAGCTTCTATGATTCCAAATACCTCCTGCTGGGCAATAGCCTCTTTCCTTGGAGGGCGCAGAAAGTTCTTTCCATTCATGAGATAGAGACTAGATCATTATGTCTCAATCTCATGAAATAGTTCACAACATTGGCATGAACCTTGCGACTGCAATTTCTATATGGAACACCATTTTCTAGAAAAGATTTGGGACAGTACAACAATGAACAACATCTATAAAATAAAACTACTAGCCATGCTGCTAGTGCTGGGATGTACCAGTCCAACTGCACCAGAGAATCTAACATTCGAACAGCAACGAGCACGTTGGGATGCTAAGGAACTCACCAGTTATACTTTCGATGTAGCGAAACATTGTTTCTGTCCGATTTCTGCCTTGAAAGGCGTCCGATTAATAGTCCAGGATGAAGAAATCGTGAAAGTAACCGACATCGACACTGGGAATGTGTTACCTCTCTCGGATTGGACAGGTTGGTACGAGACTATCGATGGCCTCTTTGATCTACTCCAGGATGCCTATGACCAGAATGCTCACGAGGTAATCGTGGAATTCCACCCGACGGATGGATATCCGACCGAAATTTGGATCGATTATTCCTTAATGATAGCTGATGAAGAAGTGGGGTTCACACTCCTAAGCGCGGTCAAAGCTCTCCACAACTGATGACGATCTTCAGTTGCTGCGCAGCAGCACCGTTCTATCTTCAATAGCAAGTGCAGCCAGATCATGGACGGATCGCCTCAAAGCCACATGTTTCTGGTTGTTCCTAGTAGGATTCACCCTGTTTGTGAGCAACACTACAAACATTTCGAGTTCTGGGTCCAGCCATATTGATGTCCCTGTATACCCAGTATGTCCAAAAGCCAAAGAAGTAAAATAATCACCAGCTGAAGACCTCTCCGACGGAGTGTCCCAACCAAGCGCTCGCGTAGCCGAATCAT
>Ga0066372_10000920_pt1 | contig 11443 bp, 15 predicted proteins | sample Knorr_S15_td_250_FD_77011 | JGI IMG/M metagenome (GOLD analysis project Ga0066372, IMG submission 77011) | Marine microbial communities from Southern Atlantic Ocean transect - Knorr_S15_td_250_ad_251m_LV_A | ecosystem: Environmental > Aquatic > Marine > Oceanic | place: Southern Atlantic ocean... | reverse complement strand
GTTTTTGGGTCTTGCATCCATGGTGCGTTAGGGTAATCGATGTCAACGATATTCTGGAAAATCCGTGTCGATCAAGCCCTTTCACCAAGAACTGTATCGCCCGTCATGTAAATCACCGGCTTAGGCACCCATTCCCAACGACGTTCAGGCTCCAGGCCAGATTTTCGTTAAATTCGCGACAGCATTTATTTCTTATCTTGTCTCCAAACCATTTGAGTTTTGCCGCGTCAGACGCATCTTCTGCGAAGATAATATTCGGGAAAGCCCTGTCCAGATACAGATTGGCGCCTTCCAGACGGAAATCTCCCAAACGGCGCAATATCTGCGCTGCCCGTTCGAGGGGGCTTTGCTGCTCGCCGCCTTCAGGGTCTGCTGAGTGAGCAGAGAACACATGTCCGGTACAAAGCGGCACTTCGGGAAATATCGCCCGGTGCTGCTGCATTGTCTGTGCCAGCGACTTTTGAAGATCGTCTGGCTCTCCCTCCGGCAGGGAGAGCACCGCCTGGATCATTATTGCGCCCTTCAGCGCTATCACTCGTCCCCCGGGATTCGCGAAAGTCGCGCGCTTTAGGGTCTGGACGCTCCCATCTCGCAGGACCACGGTGGCACGTACAACATAGTCGCAGATGTTCTTTCCAAGAAAACCTGCATTGCCCGCGATGGCGCCGCCAATCGTTCCGGGTACCGCACCCAGAAATGTGATATCAAGGCCCTGAGCCATCGCGCTCTTCGCGACCTCTGCCGTCAAGGCGCCAGCCCCGACCCGGATGCTGCGGTCGGGCAGAATCTCAAACCCGCCGAAACGCTCTCCGAGGTAGACTACGACGCCATCGAAGCGGTCACCGCTGAAAAGGGTGTTTGACCCGCTTCCAAGCACATGGACTTCGGTCTCGGTGGCAAGATCGCGAAGAAATTCGCCCAGATCAGCCATGTGTGCCGGCTGCAGAAAAGTCCCCACTGAGCCTCCCGACGGGAACCAGGTCAAGTCACCTAAACTGACTTCTGTTTTTAGCTTGCGCTCCATGGTTACACTCAAAGAACCTTTTGAAAGAAAGCCTATCGTGACCGACGAGCCGGAACGTCGTCGGCTGCGGGTAAGGCCATGAGGGCTTTGGATCTGATTTTCTTACCCTGTCGATAATCAAAACATCTTGGATGAGGCTGCTTTTGCGGCGTCTCTCTACCCGCTTCGTGATACTCTGAATTTCGAACCGGTTCCTGAACTTCAAGGATAAACCAATCATGAAACCGACCGACCTCAAGCCACCCTTTGATCATGCTATTGCGGCCCAGAAGGTGCGGATGGCGGAGAACGCCTGGAACACCCGTGACCCTGAAAAGGTCAGTCTTGCGTACACGGAAGACAGTGTGTGGCGGAACCGTTCCGAACATTTTCAGGGTCGAGCTGCGATCGTGGAGTTTTTGACCCGCAAGTGGCGGCGGGAGCTCGATTACCGGCTGATCAAAGAGCTCTGGGCGTTTTCCGAAAACCGGATCGGGGTCCGCTTCCAGTATGAGTGGCATGATGAAGATGACCAGTGGTACCGGTCATACGGCAATGAACTCTGGGAGTTCTCTGATGAAGGCCTGATGCGAAGGCGCGAGGCCAGCATCAATGACATCCGTATCAGTGAGGCAGATCGGAGATTTCTCTGGAGTGCTCCAGGGCATCGACCCGATGACCATCCCGGATTGATTCCCACCCCGGAATAGGCAAAGCGCCGACAGGACGGGGACATATCAGTTCTTCGACGCGTCGTCCGGGTTCATCCCCTTAACCACTCTCGCCAGCATGTAGATGGCATCCTGGACGTCGGGATCTCTTGCCATCCGCAGCAATCCACCATAGCCGCCAGTTTTCGGTGTTCTTGCACCTACCGTCTCTATGACCGATCCCGAACGAAGCGCCTCGGCAAGGCGCTCGAGATTATCCTGGACAGCGGGCTGATTCAGTGCCTGGAGCAACGACATCAGACCCTGATTACGCGTAAGCCGGTCCATCAGAATCATGCCCTCGCCCATGGCGCTGGCGAGACGGGTCACGATGTCATCGGTCATCGCATCCTGCGCGGCCGAGATGGCGGCGGCCAATTCGATAAGTTTAGCAAGGTCCTGGGGCTGGCCTGAGGAAGTCGGAGTTTCTGGACTAGTCATTTTGATTATCAGCTCTGGGGTGCGGGCATTGGGTGCGGGCAGCGATCAGAGCAGGCCGCGCGCGGAAGACCAGTACCATTGGTTGTAGGACATCTTCAGCATGTGCATGGACTTGGTCGGCGCCCTGATCTCAGGGGGATCAATGTAGTTGAAACAGGCATTCGTTGCGCGATCCTTATCGGCCTCGATAAAGCAATAGACCTTCCCGTCGTATTCACGGGTCGCCAAGCCCGTACGAAAAATCGAAGCGATGTTCTCGCCAATGACCTCGCTTTGAAAATGTGCGGTGGAGCCGGTCTTGCTGATGGGAAGATTACTGGTATCACCCAGCACATAAACATTATCCTGGCCTTCCATCTGCAGCGAATAGCGGTCAGTCGGAATCCATCCACCCTCTCCGAGATTGTTTTCCTCAATCACTTTCATGCCCCGATGTGGAGGCACCGTGACCAAAAGGTCGAACTCTTTTTCGGTCCCCTCTTCACTGTGCACAATCCTGTTTTCGACGTCGACTTCCTTCATGTTGAAGAAGGTTTCGTAGTCGACCTCCATTCTTTCGAACTCAGGAACCGCCCAGTTCGCGATATTCTCAATATTGTGGATCCGGGCAATGGGGTAGGTATATTTCAGTTCCACCTTGTCCCGAATGCCGCGCTTTTCGAAAAATTCATGCAGCATAAAAGTAATTTCGATCGGGGCGATGGGACACTTGTGCGGGACACCAACCACGATAGCGACCTTGCCGCCTTCAAAATCGCGCAGGCGCTTGAACATACGAGTGGCACCTTCTCGAGTGTAGGGGGTTTCTGACGCTTCCTCGAGACCAGGCACCTCGTCATAGACCGCTTCGCAGCCTGTGGCGATCACCAGCATATCGTAGTCGTGGACCACGCCACCTTTGGTTCTGACCTTGTTCTGGGCCAGTTCAAATTCCTCGACCGGATCCACAAAGAACTTGATGCCGGGTTCAAGCAGATTGGACTGCTCCCGGACGATGTCGCTCAGTGCCATTTTTCCGAAGGCAACATACAGCAGACCGGGCTGATACCAGTGCTGGTCAGTAGCGGACAGCATGGTGATCTCGACCTTCCCTTCTCGCACTTCGCGGGCGAGTCGCCTTGCTACGTTATTGGCAACAATAGTACCGCCCATGCCCCCGCCGACAAATAAAATCTTCATTGACCTGACTCCAGTATCACAAACAATGACCCTGTTTAGACACGAACACCAAACCTCATCCTGGCTTACTTTACCTTCTTCACCGTGATGTGCCACACATCATCAATTTTTTCTTTAGTGACAAGTTCGTGGCCTACCTTGGCTATCCACTGGGGCACATCACTCGCAGAGCCATCATCGGTCGAGAGCAACTCCATTTGATCGCCGACCTCTGCGCGCTTCATGAAGGAGATCAACTCCATCAATGGCCCCGGGCAAAAGGTATTTCGCGCATCAACGACTTTGGTTTCGGGCATTATCAATCTCCTGATCAGTGGGGCGGCTTCAATAGGGTTAGAAGGAAAGAAGTCTGCCGTCTTCAGCGTCAGACAAAAAAGCGGTAAGCCCGGTAGCCGGACCGAACTCAAGGGTCAGGTCTTCCGGGGTGATCTTCAACAGGTCCAGAGCCATAGAGCACGCCAGCAATCTGGCATCACCAAGGTCAGCAGCCTGCTCGAAGAGTTTCCGGAAGGCCGGTACGCCCTCTGTGCCGATCAGCCGACCGAACTCACCTTCCTCCGGCGCCGCCAGTTCGGCATTGTCCTTCGTGAAATACTGCAACGCGTTCATTGAGAAAAACACGGTTACCTCGTCACCGCTTGCTGCGGCAACCGACGCAACCATCGAGGCCATCTGCAGTTTTTCCAGTGTTCCTGAAACACAAACGATAGAAAGTTTATTTGCCATCATGCTACCTGATCAGTGTGGGCCGGAGACTGCGATGGACCCGGGGGAATCTTTCTGCTTCAAATCTGCGGCAATTTGTCCGAAACATGAAGACCGTCTTCATACGAACAGTCTACGAGACAAGGGTGGTTCGTGGTGGTCGATTACGAGATGAAAAATGGATCAGCGGTATAGGAAAAACCAATCGCAGAAAAAGGTTTGGAATATTTCTCTAATGCCAGTCCACTTCCCAATTTAGGTTCGGAACATAGCGTCGCAGAGGAGATTACCGCAGTAGCCGTCAACTCAAAATTGACCCCGACTGTCTAAATCTGGGTGGGTGGAAATCGGCGAATGCCAAAACCAGTGCAAGCGCCGATCACGATCCACATAATCAGTGAACTGAGGCCAGTCGCGACAAGGAATGCGCCAGACAGGGCTGAGAGCTGCGCCGCGACTTCGGCGGTGTGCCCCGCGTAAAGGTCATCCGGCTGAGGCGCCCCAAAGAGATGTGGCACACAAATGAGCACCGCGGCCGCGGCCCATCTCCAGTGGCTTTTGAGCGTATGGGCCAGAAATAACCCGGCTCCCGTACACAGAACCGTCGCAACCCACCAGAACTGTCTCGATTCCAGTGCTGCCCCTGCTACTCCCGGCAGTTGTGGCAGGATGCCTAATGACGGCGCCGCAAAAAACGCGATAAAGCCACCAAGACCCCAGACCAGTCCCGACATTGGGTTAAGTTGCGCCCTTCCGAATTTGATCGAAGCCGCCGCCCCAAGCGCCACCAGCAACAACGCATAGCCGATCGCGGTGAGAACATTCGACAATACCGTAAAGAGTATTCTCTCGAGCCCGTCCTCGGGTCCCCATTCTGCGTGATCATGATCGTGGTCGTGCTCCGAAGCCTCGGAGCCCGCCACTTCAACTTTCTCGCTTTCCAGATGCTCTGCCGCTGCGATTATCGGGATCACCTGCCAGCGCTGAGCGAGGCTGAGGGCGAGACCCCCAGCCAGGCCAGAGAACAGCGCAATTACAACAATTCGCCGAAAAAGCAACAGCTAGAAAACCAGTATGGATATTTACTAGTGGCAGGGGAAGCCCTGTGAGTGACGCATATCATGTGCCGCATTGTGCACAGTGGAAGACTGCACAAACGCTGCGGCAAAAAGGATGGCGGCACCCAATGCAAACGCGGCAACCAGTTGCAGGCCTTTGCTGGCAAGGGTGGGCACATCCTGGACTAACTGGAAGTTGTCTTGAGTAACTTGATTTTCCATAACTTCTTCTCTCCTAATTTACTAGTTTAATCAGTTTAATCCCGGCGGCCCCCGGGGTCCGACCGGAGGCTTCGGGTTTTAATGGGTTAAATCTCCAGAATCTCTTCGCGTTCGAAAGGATTGTCTCCCTTGGGCACGCTGGGATCGTTTTTCCATGTCGGGTTGGCCAGCAACGAGTTCTTGACGTACTCGTACTGCACCAGGTCGTTGACGACAAACTCCGGATCCAGGGTATCCAGGAAAGTCCGATCCCCCGTGACCAGTGTTTCGTTTTTCAACTCGTTGACGACTAATCTTGTTGCAGACGGATAAGGCCATGCCTGGAAGTCGATCCGGTTTTGGCCCCATTCGGTGTGGCGGATCGCCGCAGGATTGTTGTAGTACGCCGGATCGTAGAACATCATGGCGCGCTCAACCACCTTGCTCGGGAAGGGGTAGTACTTCTTGCCTTCGCGCGACAACAGTTGTGCAATTTCCTGGCGGTTCGACCCCGTGTAGAGCTGGGCTTTGACCACAGCGTTGTGTACACCCTGGGCCCATGCTGCACGGTCGGGATCCATCGCATCATCCTCATGCATGACCACAACACAGCAGGGGTGCCCCTTCCAGACATCGCCAGTGAATCTCAGCACCTTACCACCCGCTTTGATCTCGCCGAGGGCATTGAAAGGTTCGGCAACACAGTAGCCATCGATCTTCTTTGCAGCCAGTGCGGGCGGCATGTCGGGCGGCGCCAACACCTGGAAGTTACATTCGTTGGGTGCCAGGGCTGCATCCTGGGCCCGGATCACCGGCGTGATTCCTGCTTCTTTCATGATCTTCTGGGAGACAATGTTGTGAATTGAATACCAGTAAGGGACGGCGAACTGCTTGCCACCGAGGTCTGCAGGTGTCTTGATTTCCGGGTTGACCACGATTGCCGAACCATTGCTGTGGTCCCAGGCCGTGATCTTCACAGGGAAGTTGTTGTTGTATCGCATCCAGACCGGAATCGGGATGAGCATATGGGTCAAGTTGAACTTGTGGGCAGCGAATGCCTCAACAAGCGGTGACCATCCTCTAATGAGGGTAGGACGTTTGGACTCGATTCCCTCCTCTTTGAAGAAGCCCAGCTCATGCGCAACCAGCAGCGCGGCCGCATCCGTGATCGGTATGTAGCAGATATTAATGACAGGATCGAATGCCTTTTTCCCGAAGGCAGGCATGCTGCCAAGTCCAAGACCGGCACCTGCCAACGCGGCACCTGTCTGAAGCACGGAACGTCGGCTGATCCCGGTTCCGAGAAAACCTCCAAACAGCGGATCCGAATTCATCTTAAGGAACGGATCATCAATCCTGTCCCCAAAATCCTTTGCATTTAATGGGAGCCCGTGCTCGTCGACCGGGCCGCCATCGACAAATTGCGCCTCTTCCGGGTCCAGAAAATCGTCTTTGACGGCCTGGGACTTCGCTTTCGCCGCGAAAAATTTATCTTCCTGCGATAACTGTTTTTTCATGTCTACGCTTCCCTCCTCACTTAGTCTTAAGTGCTTAATACTTCAGGTATCTATAAAAAAATCTCCTTACGAATTACCTCTACTGCTGTCACTTATACTGTTACTTATCTCTACTGTTCTACTGTGCTATTGCTATACTGCATTCAGACGTGCCATGACGGTCTTCATGTGTTTCTCAAGATCTTCCTCAGAGATCACGCCCCGGAGAATCATCGAATGCGCCAGCGCCAATAGTTGACGCTCCGGATGAGGGATGTGCTTGTAATGTCCATCTACAAGGTCATCTTCCTCATCCCTTCTTTCGAGCGAAGGCAACACGCATGACCCCTCGTTGAGCACTTCGCAGGTACTTTCCAGAAGCACACGCCACGGCGGATCCGGGTTATCCACTCCATACTGTTCACACAGGTCTCCCCAGACCCGACCTTCCTTTCCAATCTTCTCCAGTAAAGGGATGGGCTCGGTCATGGGTGATCTCTAATGGCCGTAGGCGTGAACCGCGCGGATGATGGGTCGCTTGTCATCAGCCTTGCGGTCTGCCCGAGGCTGTGCGACACCAATCAGACAGTCTCTTGTCACGATTTCTGTCAACTGATCTTCGCTCCAGCCATCGGTACCCTCCGGCCTTACCGGCATGACGACGTAGCGGGTCTTCTGGTTGGAGTCAGCAACCCGGATCTCTACGTCCTCGGGCAGCTGCAGACCAAACTCAGACAGCACCTGTCGAGGCCATCTCACCAGTCTGCGACGGTAATTAGGAGTTCGGTACCACTCCGGCGACTGACCCAGAATCGGCCTCGGATAACAGGAACAAAGCGTACAGACCACCACGTGTTTGAGCGTCGGGGTGTCAACAAGAATTCTTGGATTACAGTAGTCGCTGGGGGTCCCGAAATTCGAGGGCATACTGGTGATCCAGTTGATTCCCACTTCCAGGCTTGCCTTGACGGGGTCGTCGATACATAGCTGTTTGTAATCGTCATCGAGCCACGCTTTTGCTACGAGTCTTGCTGCCGGGAGCGGGCCCAGTGTATGCATATACTCCGTCCACTCGTTATGGTCATCCTGAGTAAACAATCCTTTTTCTATGCAGAGTTCGCGAACCGCGACTTCCAATGCTTCAAAGTCACTGATCTCGTCCACCATAGGAGCGGCTTTATGGTCGTGGTTATCTGAATTTGACATGCCGTTTTCCTCTTATCACTTCTCAATAGTTGAATGAGTTGAATGTTTCCTGATAGAACGATGAGCAGGCTGATGGCGCCTTAGATTCCCTCCAGCCATCGCTCTGACAACTCTGTCTCCAGAGTATCTGTCTCGAATTTTTTTGGGTAATCAGGCCAAAGATCCGTCTGCTTGAAGAGCAGGCTGTAGAACCACTCTGGGCTGTCAGTGTTATCCCAGGCTTCGTCTTCTGCCGGCGGACTTTCATAAACCAGCTTTACGACAGTCGCCTCGGCTTCTCGCAGGTACATCTGCGAGCGCGTATAAAAGATATCCGGCAGGTTTCTGATCCGGACCTTGTCGCCTACTTTGAACTTCGCTGCCGGCGCCTCGCCTTTGAAGCATTGCGGATCGCCGACACCGGTTGCTTTTTCTACGTGATGACTCTTGCTCATAAGTCGTGCCCCTTCGCATCGTAAAATTGGCCATCCTGCTTTTTGGCGCGTTGCTTTACTTCTTCGATTTTGTCTATCAACTCGGTCAACTTCACGTGCTGCTTATCGACAAGGATCAGCGCTATTGTCATAAGCCACCGTCCGTAGTACGGCATACCAAGATAAATCGTCTGCCCTACGTCGACATTCTGGCGGCGCCTTCTTTCTTCAGCATTCCAGACGCCACGCCAGGCGAGCACTTCACAAGTCACGAAAGTATTATGCTCCCAGATCTCTTCTTCCTTTTCCTCCCAGGTAATCGGTACATCTGCTTCGCCCCCAACATCGTGAGAGGTGCGCGTATATGCTCGAAAGTGGGCGTTATCGATTAAGTCGCCGGTTGGGGCGTGCTGCGGCTGGTGTAGCGCCGGCTGTAACTGACCGACGATATTGAGGTGCCGCATGATGTTTTCGCGGGTAGACATTAGTAATATGCCTCCAAATTAATGAGTCAAATTAACATACTCTTCGAGAAAACATTTCTCCAAGACTATCTCGTTATCCCTCGCATAAGAAAAATCAATCCCGGTATCCAGAGAGATAATCTCAATAGAAGGCAGAGACATTTCCTCGATTAATGGCTTTGGAGAGTAGCCAAAAGGCGCTCAACGGAGCGAAAGTGTTGGGATCTCTGGAGGGGGCTACGATTGTCCGGGGGCGCTAGCCATTTTCGTTTTTCTTCTTTTTAGCTCCTTGATGAGCATGGTCTGGGCGTAGGGCTTCAGCGACTTCCACTTCCGGCATTCCTCACGGGTGCGGGCACAGCCCAGGCACCATCCCTTGGGGCCGCGGAAGTCGCAGATATCTATACAGGGGCTCTTATGAGATCCCACGTAATGCCCTTAAAGAAAAGTGTTTTATTTGAAAGGGGTAATGAGGAGAACCGTCAGTTCGGGATGTCCTGCAGGACCTGATCTATACGAGCCTCGAGCTGCCGGAGCCGGTTGAACTCTTCAACGAGCCGCTGTTCGAGGTTCTTGGTGTTGAGCGGCAGATCGCGCTGGCAGACACGATAGCCATCCCCCTGCACCTTGTAACCCTTCCAACCCCTGATTTCGTCACCATGAGATTCGAGAAATCGACTGATGAAGTCCTGCTGAGCGGGGCACTCTTCCTCAGCATGGAAACAGACCGGGAAACTTTTCTTCTTTACCTGGGGCGCTTCAATATAGGTCTCGAAATGTACCCCGCCCTGGTTCTGGTTATACCAGTTGCTTTTATAAAGCTGAAGATAGACGCCTCTGTTGTAGATCTCCCACCCGTCGTCGAACCAGGCAGAATCCCGTAAGGTCTTTTCGAAGTTCTTGAAGATGAGTTTTAGGTCCTTCATCTATATCTATATCCATGCCGTCCGCAACATCAACCACCCGCATATCCAGAGATTGATTAATGTGCAATCATGCCAACTGACGTTGGCATCAGGTCTTCTTCGTAATCGACGTCCCGAAGGACCGCATCGTTCGCCATTGGCACCTCGACGACCGCTGAGGCGAGATGGTCAAAGAGGCATCGCGCAAGATCGTCTCCGGTTAAGGCAAGCAAATCGCCAAACCAGGCGCGGGGGAACAGCACCGGGTGTCCCCGGCGCTTGCCGAAACAGGCAACCCGGACCTCATCCGGACGAAATCCATCGATCAACCGGTTGATCTGCCGGTCGCTCACCCAGGGCATGTCGCCGAGGCAAAGCACCATACCGTCGAGCTGGGTGGGCAACTCAGTAACCCCGGCGCTGATGGATGTGCTGATGCCGCTTGGGTAATTCGGATTGTGGATCCAGTTTACAGCCCGGCCTTGCAACACCTCCTGCAGGGGGGCGCGTTCGTGACCCGTCACGACATGAACGGTACCCGCCCGGGACGCCAGCGCGGCGTCAACGGCATGGGCGACGACGGCTTTTTCTTGCCAGGGGAGTAACAGTTTGTTGGGGCCTCCTGCTCGAAGCGAGCGCCCCGCGGCGAGTACCAGAGCATCGATTCTGGGAGACAGCATCGACTATGCCTGGTTTGTGCTTCGGCTTAAGCGGCTGACCGTCATTGGGTTTTCAGCATCCGTAACTGGTCTCCTGAACTCTACCCGCTATGCAATTTAAGGCCTCGGGCCATTACAACGTGCCTTGACACGAGAGTCAACAATCCTTCATGGAAATATCTTCCGCGTGATCCACTTGGGACCGCGCCAAGCGCCAACCAAGCCAAGCGGTCTCAGATTGGATCCCGGGAGAGTTCCTGCAGCGCGAGGGCCGCATACATTGCCACTCCGGCCGGAAAAGCGTCTTCGTTGAGGCGCATTCTCGAGGAATGGCAGGGCTGCGGCTCTCCATCAGGCGGGGCAGCGCCGATAAAAACAAAAGCGCCGGGAAAGCGTTCCAGAAGATAGGAGAAGTCCTCGGCCCCCATCCAGGGGGTCGGCATCTGCACATACTGCCCATCACCCAGCACCGCTTTCGCCGCGCGGGCCACCGCCTGTGCACCGCTGTCATGGTTCACCGTCGGAGGGTAACCCTTTTCAATTTCAAAGACGACCTCAAGCCCATGTGCTGCCGGGATCTGGCGTACCAGCTGCTCTACGGCGTCAGCGAGGCGCTCGCGGGCCTCGACCGATAACGACCGCAGGGTAATATCCATCTCAGCAAATTCGGGAATCACGTTGTTGGTCGTGCCCGACTGTATCCGGCCCACCGTTGCCACCACCGGATCAAAGACGTCAAAACGTCTCGTGACCATCGTCTGAATTGCCTGCACCACTTCGCAGGCCACCGGAATCGGGTCAATGGTGTTGTGCGGCATTGAGCCGTGACCGCCCTTGCCGATCAAACGTGCGAATACCGTATCGGCTGCTGCGAGGATCGGCCCCGTGCGGCAGGCGATGGTGCCGCTCCTAAGCTCCGGCTCCACGTGCAATGCAAAGATCGCTTGTGGCGCGCCATCGGCGTCCAGCAGGCCTTCGTCGAGCATCGGCTTGGCGCCGCCCG
>Ga0066372_10000918_pt1 | contig 11463 bp, 9 predicted proteins | sample Knorr_S15_td_250_FD_77011 | JGI IMG/M metagenome (GOLD analysis project Ga0066372, IMG submission 77011) | Marine microbial communities from Southern Atlantic Ocean transect - Knorr_S15_td_250_ad_251m_LV_A | ecosystem: Environmental > Aquatic > Marine > Oceanic | place: Southern Atlantic ocean... | reverse complement strand
GTACTTCTCGGTGGTCAACTGCTCGAGGCCCATCGGGCCCCGAGCGTGGAGCTTCTGAGTGCTGATCCCGATCTCGGCTCCGAACCCGAACTCCTCGCCGTCCACAAAGCGAGTAGACGCGTTGACTAACACCGCAGCGGCATCAACCTCACTGGTAAACCGGGCTGCCGCAGCCTCATCGGTCGTCACAATGGCCTCGCTGTGACCCGAACCGGTCTCATTCACATGCGTGATGGCCTCGTCCAAGTCGTCGACAACCCGAACCGAGAGTTTGAGGCCGCCGTACTCGGTCGACCAATCGACCTCGACCGCCTCACCCATGGTGGGCACCACGGCACGGGCCCGCTCGTCTCCTACCAACTCGACACCAACCAGAGAAGCTGCGGCCATCGGGAGAAAGCGGTCAGCCACCGCTGAGTGCACCACCAGACTCTCCGCGGCGTTGCAGACCGACGGTCGCTGGGTCTTGGCATTTACGATGATGTCGGTAGCCATAGTCAGGTCGGCGGCCTCATCCACGTACACGTGGCAGTTGCCATCTCCGTCGATCACATACGGCACAGTGGCGTTCTCCAGGATCGAACGGATCAACGACGGTCCACCCCGGGGAATGAGACAGTCCACGAAGTCCCGTTGCTGCATGAACTCCACTGCTGCCTCACGGCTCCCGTCTTCCACCAGCACCAGCGCATCGGCCGGAAGGCCGATATCGGCCAGTGCAGCACGAATGCTCGTGGCGATGGCTCGGTTGGAGGCCAGTGCCCCCGAAGATCCACGCAGGAAGGCCACGTTGCCCGACTTCAGACATAGACCGAAGGCGTCACTGGTCACGTTTGGGCGATTCTCATAGATGATGGCCACCACCCCCAGCGGCACCCGCACCTTGGATATGTGCAGGCCGTTGGGGCGAGTCCACTCTGCCGTCGTTCGCCCCACCGGATCATCCAGGTCGGCCACCTCGCGGAGTCCTGAGGCCATACCGGCCACGCGATCTTCGTCGAGGCGGAGACGGTCAAGCACTCCTATGGCCATGCCGTCAGCCCTACCGCTGGCCAAGTCGTCGACGTTGGCCGCCAGTATGTCCGCCACATCAGCCTCCAGTCGGTCGGCTGCTGCCCTGAGGGCAGCGTCCTTGGTGGTCGTATGGGCAAGGCCCAGTGCGGGAGCGGCGATCTTGGCCCGACGGGCGAGATCGGGAATCGATGAGTCCGAACCGCGGACGGAAGGCGCATGCTGCATCCGATGGAGGCTAGCCATCGCCTACCGTGGATTGAATGGCCGTGGATCCGAGGGTGCGCCCGTCGGGCGCCCGTGCATCGACCGCAGTGGCCGGCGGAATACTGCTTTCTCGACTAGCTGGCCTGCTCCGCGAGTCGCTGCTCCGGTCGGTCCTGGCCCTCGGGCCGGCCGCCGATGCCTTCGCCGCCGCGCTCCGCATACCGAATCTGCTCCAGAATCTGCTGGGTGAGGGCTCCCTCTCGGCATCATTCATCCCCGTCTACAGCCGCCTCCTCGGTGAAGGCCGCCGCGAGGAGGCCGGCCGGGTCGCTGCCGCAGTTGCAGGTCTGCTTGCCGCCGTAGCCGGCCTCCTAGTGGTGGTGGCCATGGTCGCTGCCCGACCCCTGACGAGAGCGCTGGCTCCCGGATTCGATGGGCAACGCCTCGACCTGACCGTCGATCTCATACGGATCACCACAGCCGGCCTGGGACTCCTGGTCCTCTCCGCATGGTGCCTAGGCGTCCTCAACAGCCACGGCCGGTTCTTCTTGCCGTATGTGGCTCCCGTGCTCTGGAACGTGGCCCAGATCGCCGTTTTGGTCGTTGCCCTAGTCGGGGACTGGTCCCCCTCCCGGGCGGCCACCGGTCTGGCCTGGGGACTAGTGGCTGGAGGTGCTCTCCAGTTTGGCGTGCAGGCCGTGGCTGTACGCCGTCTCGCCCCAGAACTTCGACCATGGCTAGGGCGGACCCTCGGCCGCGATGATCGGTCGGTGGCCGACGTCCGTCGCCGCTTCGGCCCGGCCGTTCTCGGACGGGGCGTCCTCCAACTGTCGGGGTACCTAGATCTGATGCTGGCCTCGTTGCTAGCCACGGGAGCGGTAGCCGGCCTGCTCTCGGCCCAGATGCTCTATGGCCTTCCTGTTGCCCTGTTCGCTACCAGTGTCGCCGCGGCCGCCCTACCCGGGATGTCTCGTAGTACCCCGTCCGAGTTGGCAACCACCTCCCTGCTGGCCCGGAGACGTACGGCCTTCTTCGTGGCCTTCTCGACGGTGGCGTTCCTGGTACTGGGAGAGCCCATCGTCGGCGCACTCTTCGGCTGGGGGGCCTTTGACGGTGACGATGCCCAGGCAGTGGCCCTCGTATTGGGGGCCTACGCCATAGGGCTACCGGCCACCGCCTCCTCGCGTATCCACCAGAACACCTTGTACGCGATGGGCGATACGGCCGGTCCATCTCGGATCGCCGCCGTGCGAGTCGGTCTCGCCGCGATGATCGGCTTGGTCCTTATGTTCCCACTGGACCGCGTCACCGTACACGCCGGTGATCTGTTGACCATTGGCGACCACGGCTGGTTCGGGCCACTTGGCCAGGGCATTCGCTCCAGGACGCCGGATCCGCACCTAGGGGCCGTAGGCCTCGCGCTGGGTTCCGCGATGGCCGCTTGGACCGAGCTGCTGTTGCTGGCCCGTCGAACCAGACGAGCCCTCGGAGCGACGACCGGCCCATCATCGGTGATGGGGCCCCTGGCCTCACCGGTCGCGGCGGCCGTGGTCGCCGCCGTGACCGTTCACTGGCTCACCGACTCGCTACCCGACTTGGCGACCGCTCCGATCTCCCTCGCGACAGCCGGTACCGTCTACGTGACCGTGGCCGCTGCCATCGGGGTGTCCGAGGCCCACGACCTGCTGGACGCCCTCAGGGGCGTCGCCCGAAGACTCCTTCGCGGCCGACATCCACCCTCGTAGGCAACGACGACCCTCACCCGTCAGGGCAGGACAACCAAGTCGTCAGCGTGGATGGCCTCGTGGGCCATCCCGTCAGGCAGGTCTCCGGTTCGACGGCCGGCATTGGCCCGCAGCATCACCGAATCGTGCCGCACGATCCCCTTGGCGAATACCGAACCAGAGGGGTCACAGACCTCGACGGCTGCTCCCGCCTCATAGGTTCCGTCCACGGCGACAACCCCGGCTGGCAGAAGCGACACCCGCCGTTCCTCGAGCGCCCGCCGGGCACCGGCGTCGACGGTTACCCGACCAGAAGACCCCACTGCGAAGGCGATCCACAGACGGCGGGCGCCAAGGTTGGCCTCCCGCGGACGAACTACCGTTCCCACACCGGCCCTACCGTCACATGCGTCGACCATCACCCCGTCGCGGGCCGCGTCGGCGATGACCGTCCGCACTCCCGACCAACTCGCAATTTTGGCGGCGGCCAGCTTCGAGGCCATGCCACCGCTCCCCCGCGCTGATGCGCTCAATCCGGCGAAACCCTCAAGTTCTTGATCGATCTCCACGATCTCCTCGATGAGGGACCCACCGTCGTCCAGCCGGGGATCGGCAGTGAGTAGTCCCGGCGTGTCGGTCAACAGCACGAGCGTCGACGCCTCAACCAGGTGGGCTACTAGAGCCGCGATCCGGTCGTTGTCACCGAACCGGATCTCGTCATCTGCAATGGCATCGTTCTCATTGACTACCGGCACCACGCCCAGGTCAAGTAACCGGGTCAGAGTTCCTCGGGCGTGCAAGTACTGGGCCCGTACAAAAAAATCGAGCGGCGCCAGAAGCACCTGTCCGGCTATCAAGTCGTGCCGGCCCAACTCCTCCCGGTAAGTGCGAATCAGGCCTCCTTGGCCGACAGCTGAGACGGCCTGCAGGGTTACAGCGTCCTTGGGGCGCTGTGCGCCTCCCAGGCCCAACTCGGGAAGCCCTGCGGCAATGGCCCCGGAGGTCACGACTACGACCCGTCGGCCGGAGATTCGAAGTGCCGCCACGCCATCGCAGAGGCGCCCAACCGAGGAGCGGTCTATGACCCCCTCGTCGTCAGTGATTGACGAAGTTCCAATCTTGACCACGACGGTGTCGTGTCGTCCGGTCATCTGATCAATCCTGCTCGTAGGTGAACTCGAGGCGACCGATGCGCACCGGTTCCCCATCGCGTACCCCGGCTCGGGACAACGCGCGATTCACCCCCATGCGCTTCAGGCGGTCCTGGAGATAGTCCAGCGCATCGAGGTTGGTTAAGTCGTTCAGATTTACCACCCTGGCTACCCGTCGGTCGGCTACCTCCCATATACCGTCCTCGCCACGTCCCACGGTCACGTCCTCGGTAGCGGGCCGGTGCACCACCATCGCCGGCCGTTCCATCGGCGCCTCCCGAGCCTGGACCACTAGGTCAGCCAATGCGTGGACAAGGCCATCCAATCCCTCGCCCGTCATCGCCGAGATGGACGACCCGGCACCAGGGGGAAGCCCCCCGATGGCGGATGGCTCAGCCACGTCAGCCCGTGACCCGACTACTAGTCGGGGCCGGTCCAGTAGGTCAGGCTGGTAGGCACCCAACTCGGCCAGCAGGACCTCCAGTTGGCGTCTCGGGTTGTCGAGCGCGTTGGGCGCCAGGTCCAAAAGGACGAGTAGCACCCGGGCTCGCTCGACGTGGCGGAGGAACTGGTGGCCTAGACCCCGCCCCTCGCTGGCGCCCTCGATCAAGCCGGGAATGTCAGCGACTACAAACCCGGGGCGACCGTCGGGGTTCACGACCCCGAGGTTCGGCTCCAGAGTGGTAAACGGATAGTCGGCGATCCTCGGTTTGGCTGCTGAGATTCTGGAAATAAGCGTGCTCTTGCCCACGTTGGGAAACCCCACCAGAGCCACGTCGGCCATCAGTCGAAGTTCGAGCCGCAGCCACCGCTCTTCGCCCACCTCGCCCTGTTCAGCAAACGATGGGGCCCGACGCCGATTGCTCAGGAACTTGGCGTTGCCGCGGCCGCCGTGGCCCGCCTCCGCGCCCAACCAGCGGTCCCCGTGCTGCAAAAGGTCGGCCAGCACCTCGCCCGAGTAGAGATCGTGCACCGTAGTGCCCTCGGGGACCTTCACCACGACATCTTCGGCGGCTCGGCCGTGGCGTTTGCCTCCCGATCCATGCGTACCGTCTCCTCCTCGACGGTGGGGGTGATCCCGGAAGGCCAACAGGGAAGCCACGTTGTGGTCGGCCTCCAGCCACACATTCCCTCCGTCACCACCGTCACCGCCGTCGGGACCACCCTTGGGAACGTGGGCCTCACGACGAAATGAAACTGCTCCCGCGCCCCCGTCCCCACCGTGGACGTTTAGTCCACACTCGTCGACGAACTGCGACCCCGAACCCTGGGACATAGGTCGGAGCCTACTGAGGGTCACTTCGCGCCACGGGCCCGTATTCCGTCTCCGTAGGGTGGGTCGATGAATAATCAGGGTGCAACGGAGCGGGCCAGAATCTGGGCCTCGACCATGGATGGACATGGGCCGGACTGGGGTGGTGACCTCCGGACCGCCCACCACGACAGCCACGCCACCATCGGAGAGGTGTCCACGTACGCTCGGCCGGAACGTGATCGGGGCCACCACCTTCCTCTCACCGAGGGCGCCACCCGAGGCAACGGTGGCGGCAACCGGGTGATCGAGGAGGCGCCGGACCAATTTCGGACCTGCTTTGAGCGGGACCGGGATCGGATCCTGCACTCCACGGCCTTTCGGCGTCTCGCCGGCAAGACCCAGGTGTTCGTCTTCCCCGAGGACCACCAACGGTCCCGCCTGACCCATGCTCTGGAAGTAGCCCAGGTATCAAGGGCCATTGCCGCCCGCCTCGGACTGAACGTCGCACTGACCGAAGCCATCGCCCTTGGCCATGACTGCGGCCACGGACCGGGAGGCCACGCCAGCGAAGACGCCCTGTCGCCCTATGTGGACGGCGGGTATGACCATGCCCAGTGGGGGGCCGATGTGACGCTGGCGCCATTGAACCTGTGCGCCCAGACCCTCGACGGGATCCGCAACCACTCTTGGTCCCGACCCGCTCCGGACACCCCCGAGGGAGAGGTCGTGAGTTGGGCCGACCGGATCGCCTACGTGTGCCACGACTTTGAGGATGCCGTCCATACCGGCATCGTGACCCCTAGCGACCTCCCGATTGGAGTCGTCCAACGCTGCGGGACCACCCGCCGGGAACAGTTGGCCACCTTCATCGACGGAGTCGTATCGGCCTCAACGGCTGCAGGTCACATCGGAATGGATTCCGACACCGCGGAGGCCCTCGCCGGCTTCCGGTCCTTTGATTACGAGCGGATCTACCTAAGGCCAGAGGCCCTCAAACAGGCCGGACGGGTGATCGACCTCCTCCGAGCTCTCGTGGACCACTTTGTGGCCAACCCTGGAAACCTCCCACCCAGCGCGGTCGAGGACATCGGCGACGGGCCGGAGAGGGACGACATGGCAGGCAGTCCGGTCATGACCCACGCTGCAGTGTGCTACGTGGGCGGTATGACCGACCGGTTCGCATGTCGGTCCGGCCTCGACCTGCTCGGTTGGGCCCCACAACAACTACCTGACGGACTGGGTCTGGACTGACGCCCACACTTAACCCGTCCCCGGACCGAGCCTAAGAACTAGGCCGGAAAGCAGAACAACAGACCACCAAAACGGTGCGTCGTGGTCCGACCACCCGTGGGCGATCTGGAGTTGGACCTGTCAGTCGGTGATGATGTCGACCAGTTTACGGCCACCGCGGCGACCGAACTTCACCCGACCATCGGCGGTGGCGAATAGCGTGTCGTCGCCCCCGCGACCGACATTCTCGCCGGCATGGAACTTGGTGCCTCGCTGACGGATGATGATGCTGCCAGCGGTCACCTGGCCACCGTCGTAGACCTTGACGCCCAGACGTTGTGCGTTGGAGTCGCGGCCGTTGCGGGTCGACCCGCCACCCTTGGTCTTTGACATTCCGTCAGCCCCTCGTGATTCCAGTGATCTCGATCTGGGCCAGGTGCTGGCGGTGTCCCCACCGACGACGCTGGTTGCTCTTGTTCTTGTATGTGAAGCCACGGATCTTCGGTCCCTTGGCATCACCGATGATACGGGCAGACACGCTGGCGCCGGATAGGGCCTCTGGGGTGGCCAGAACGTCGTCACCGTCGACGACCATCACCGGCCTCAGCTCTACCTCGCTGTCCACAGATCCCAGGCGCTCAACGAGGACACGCTGTCCCTCCTCGACCCGGTATTGCTTTCCACCCGTGGCGATCACTGCGTACATAGTGGACACAGGCTACCGGTGAGCAACGGGGGGCCCACCGGCCCACGGATCACGTCGAGGCGACGATTCGCGTCGGCCATCACTACCAACTGCCCGACTCTGGTCGATCCCATGTTCATCGTCGCCCGGCCCGACCCGAGCCGGCCAGGAGGTCGTCGTCCAGATTGACCCCGCGGCCGCCGCAGTCGGCGCACGCGTTGGCAAACGACTCGAGGAGTCCCTCACCGATGCGCTTGCGAGTCATCTCCACCAGGCCCAGGTCAGAGATGTCAAACACCTGAGTCCGGGTCTTGTCCCGGGCCAGTGCGTCTCGCAACGTAGTGGCCACCGCCTCACGATTGGCCTTGACCTCCATGTCAACGAAGTCAATCACGATGATGCCACCGATGTCTCGAAGGCGTAGTTGGCGGGCGATCTCCTCCGCCGCCTCCAAATTGTTGCGAAACACCGTCTCTTCGAGGCTGGAGCGGCCGACGTTCTTGCCCGTATTGACGTCGATGACCGTTAGAGCCTCGGTGTGCTCGATGATCAGCGACCCGCCAGACGGGAGCCAGACCTTCCGGTCCAACGCCTTGCGCAACTGCTCGTGCACGTGGTGGCGCTCAAACAACGGCAACGACTCGGTCTCCGGGTCGTGGTACGAGATCCGGTCCACAAGAGCCGGGTTAACGCTCTCCACGTACGTCCGGACCCGCTCAAACATGTCGGGGTCGTCGATCACCACGCCGCGGAAATCCTTGTTGAACTCCTCCCGTATGAACCGGAAGGCCATCTCGGGCTCGCGGTAAAGAAGGCTGGGGGCCTGGGAACGGCCGGCCAGGTCCTCGATTTCGTCCCACTGAGTCAGGAGTCGACGCACGTCACGCTCGATCTCCTCTTTGGTGATGTTCTCGGCTGCCGTACGCACGATGACCCCATGCTGCTTGGGCTTCACGCGGTCCAAGATATTTCGGAGACGCTTGCGCTCCGACTCCGAAAGTCGCTTAGAGATTCCATACGTGGAACTGTTGGGCACCAACACCACGAACCGCCCGGGAAGCGATACCTCCTGGGTCAGACGGGCCCCCTTGTGGGCGATCGGGTTCTTGGTGACCTGGGCAACAATGGTCTGACGGGCCCTGAGAACCTGCTCGATACGGGGGCGCCCCTTTCCTCCGAACTCCTTCTCGTCGTACTGAACGTCACCGCGGTAAAGCACGGCATTCTTCGGAGTACCGATTTCCACAAAGGCGGCCTCCATGCCCGGGAGGACGTTCTGGACCTTGGACAGGTACACGTTGCCGTGGATCTCGGACACGTCGTCAGCAGGACGGGAAAGGTAATGCTCGATGAGTTGCCTGCCCTCTAGCACAGCGATCTGGGTGATCCCATCGTTAACACTGACGCACATCATGTAGCGGCCAATGGGCTTGCCTCGTCGCTCGCGACCACGACGGCTCTTGAGGGTGTCCTCGTCGAGTTCCACCGGAGCGTCGTCGGTCACCGCCTCCACGGGCCGATTGCCACCGCGCTGGCGACCCTGGCTCCCTCCCTGCTGCTGACCCTGACTGCCACCACCATGGCCACGGCCACGGCCGCCACGTCGACGTCGACGTCGACGTCCCGAGCCGGAACCCGACTCGCCACCGCCTCCCTGAGTGCCCCCTTGGTCACCACCGGTCGAACCAGCGTCGGGGGCAGGCCGGCTGTCACCTATCTGCGGCTTTCGCCCTCCCACATCGGGGGCAGGCCGGCTGTCACCTATCTGCGGCTTTCGCCCTCCCACATCGGGGGCAGGCCGGCCATCACCTATCTGTGGTCCGGAATCAGTTGCTCCGGCGTCTCCGGATCCCGCAGTACGGGCCCCTTCGTTCTCGCTCATGGGTGTGTTCCCTTCTCATCACACCGGCACCTTGACCGGCGGGGCAGGGGCAACCGGGGCCATTAAGGGCTCCTCGCGGTCGGTTCCCTGCGACGTCCATTGGTTCATCCTGCACACAGATCGGGCCACCAGCGGCGGATCCACCGCCGCCAGGAGTTCCGACGGCCTGAGTGCCCGGGGCTGGGTACCGAGATCGGCGGTCAACCGAACCCCGGTCTCCGTCATCCCGGTGACGACGAGCGAGTGCACGTGGGGCCGCAGGTCCTCGATGACCGACTTCCCCTTTCGCTCACGCTCAACGACAATTTCGGCACGGGACAGCACTTCGGCCACCCACGCCTCGGCATCCGCACGGCCGATGTCGTCGACATCCATCGACCACGTGCAGGCCACCACGGCCTGCTGCAGCGAATCGCCCTTTTCGATGGGCGCTACGGCCACTACGTCCATTCCGATGGGCAGCACGGCGTTTAGCGCTTCGACCACCTCGGCCGCTGTACTGACACCGTCGGTCTCCCAAATCTCCCGGTCGCGGTAACGGTCGTCTACTACCTCCACGTCCAGAAACTCCGCTTCAGACTCGTGGCCAGTCGACAGCGCTAACCCGAACGACAGCTTCTGCCGTGGCGAAAAGCCCTGGCTGTACGCCACAGCAATCCCAGTTCGCCGAAAGGCACGATCCCAGATCCGGGCAACGTCCCGATGGCTGGTGAACCGCACCTTCCCCTTCTTGTGGAAGCGGATCCGAATGCGCATCATCCACCCCCTACCGGCTGACGCTGGTCGGGCCGCGCTGCCAACAGCACCGGCACCCCTCCCCCGTTGGCCAGGTCCTGTCCGGTCCCCTGGCTTCCACCCGCTGGCGGTACTGCGGAAGCCACCACGTGCTCTATTCCGTAGCCGGTACAGGCACCGCAGTCGTAGCAGGGAGTCCACCGACAATCCTCGAGCCCCACCGCTTCGAGAGCATCACGCCAGTCCTCCCAGAGGAAGTCCCGGTGAAGGCCAGCCGAGAGGTGGTCCCACGCAAAGACCTCGTCCTCCGTACGGTGGCGGTAGACCATCTCCTCAAGCGTTAGGCCCTGACGTTCCAGTGCCGATGTCCAGAGTGCCAGGCAGAAATGCTCACTCCACTCCTGGAACACCCCCCCGGAACGCCAAACGTCCTCCACTACAGCACCCACTCGACGATCCCCGCGACTTAGCAGGCCCTCAATGGCAGTGGCCCGAGGATCGTGCCACTTGAGTTGTACGCCCCGGTAGCCCTTCGTGTCACGTTTCAGCTCGTCACGTAGCACACCGACCTTGCGTCGCAGTTCGGCCTCGGTGTTCTGGCCGAACCACTGGAATGGCGTGAACGGTTTGGGCACGAACCCGCCAACCGACACTGTCACCGACGGATTCCTGAGGTGCTGACGACCGACCTCGACACACCGCCGGGCCATCTGGAGAATGCCCAGCGTGTCCTGGTCTGTCTCGGTGGGTGGCCCCTCCTTAAAAAAAAAATTCACCCGTCGCCATCCCTGCGAGTAGGCAGACTCCACTGCCGCGTAGAGATCCTCCTCGCTAATCAGCTTGTTGATGACCTGACGCATTCGCCACGAGCCAGCTTCGGGGGCGAAAGTCAGACCAGTCCGACGTGCCTTCTGGATCTCGGCTGCAATGCCCACGGTAAAGGCGTCCACCCGGAGGCTGGGAAGCGAAACCGAGACCTGCCCGCAGGCGTCGTCGGCCACTGTTTCAGCCACCACCTGTTCGATACCGCTGAAGTCCGCCGTAGACAAAGATGTCAGTGCCACTTCGTCGTAGCCGGTACGCCTTAGACCGTCAGCGACCATGGTCCGCACCTGTGAAGCCGGTCGTTCGCGGACAGGACGGGTGATCATCCCCGCCTGACAGAACCGACATCCACGGGTGCAGCCCCGAAACACCTCAACGTTCAGGCGGTCGTGGACCACTTCAGTCAACGGCACCAACTGCTGTTTGGGGTAGGGCCAGTCGGCCAGGTCAGCAACCGTCCGCTTCTCCACGACTTCGGTCGCCTCGACGGCCTCCGGCAATGGCCGGACTCCCTGGAGGCGCCCATTGGTGAACGTCGCTTCATAGAGGGACGGGACGTAAACCCCGGTGACAGTGGCAAGGCGCCGATGTAAGTCAACACGTGCTCCTCCACCCTCGGCCTTCCATGCTCCCAGCACTTCGGTGATCTCGCCGACCACCTCCTCGCCGTCGCCCAGCACTGGAGCGTCCACGAAGTCGGCCAGGGGTTCCGGGTTGTAGGCACAGTGACCCCCTACCAGAACCAACGGATCGTCGTC
>Ga0066372_10000916_pt1 | contig 11476 bp, 13 predicted proteins | sample Knorr_S15_td_250_FD_77011 | JGI IMG/M metagenome (GOLD analysis project Ga0066372, IMG submission 77011) | Marine microbial communities from Southern Atlantic Ocean transect - Knorr_S15_td_250_ad_251m_LV_A | ecosystem: Environmental > Aquatic > Marine > Oceanic | place: Southern Atlantic ocean... | reverse complement strand
CCGGTAACCAGGTGGTACTAATGGGTACTGGCAAGGAAGTAGACCAGACAATTTAACTACGAAAAGGGACTAAACGGGATGGTTGGTGACAGTGAAATACAGGCTACGCGAAACTCCAAAACCCGTGAGGGTGACCCCGTGCCAGTTCGACTCTTTTCTAGTACTCTATTCGCCTAACCATACCAACAATATAGGAGCTGCAACGAGATGCCAAAAGCATATGTAATAGGACACGTGACCTTGACCAATGCCGAAAAATTCATGGCGGACTATGGTTCGAAAGTAGAGGACACGATAGAGGCGTTCGGTGGGCAGTTCCTAGCCCGTGGAGGCGAAGTCTCATATCAGGAAGGTGAGCCGCTCGGAGAAATTCACGTTATCGTCGAGTTCCCTGACAGGGCTGCAGCGATTGCATGGGAAGAAAGTGAGCAATACCAAGCTATTTTGGCGGGCCGTACAGACAACTCTGTCGGCGGCATATTAATCATGGATGGCGTCTGATTGTGACGTCGCGATTGTAACGGAAATCTTTAGCCAAACTGACACCCACGCAGGTATACATCCATGATACGCAAAACATTTGTGTGGAATAATGAAAGGTAACACTGAGGCTAGATGGACGTCAGTGGACGTTGGTGAACAGGTCTATAACAGACTTAAAATCCGCTAACTTTGCGGGTGTGTGGGTCCGACTCCCTCTCCTGGCACCGAATTTCTAGGCACGAAGAAGGCCCGCAGACCGAAACCAGCGGGCCTTCTTCTTTGGCCGAAAAGTGGCTGAACTTTTTTCGGCTATTCCCACTTCAGCAAATCGGCAACCGCGTCCACCGCATGTTGTTGCATGTTTGGTAGGACGTGAGATTACAGGTCAATGGTGAAGGTAACTGTCAAGAGGTGTCATCAGCATAGATTCTGTGGTGATACCATAAAATCAACCGAGAATTATTCTCTCGCAATCCACTAGAGGCGGGAATAAGCGAGTCTACGCATGTATGACACTCTGAACTCCGAGGAAGTACAACTCATTAAAACTGCGGCGTCTTTCGCTGCAGGTGAAATTGAACCTTATGCCACCGATTGGGAACTCCATCGGCGGGTTCCAACTGAAACTTTTAGAGCAGCAGCCGATGCTGGCCTTACCGGGCTTCTGGTGCCAAGACTGCTAGGCGGCCGAGATGCCAGCAACGTTGCGGTCGCAAAAGTGCTCGAGGAGTTATCCCAGGCTTGTCTCGCCTTTACGTTTGGGTTGTGGGTACATAACAATCTCGCTAATGTCATAGCTAGAAACGGTACCCAGAATCAGATAGACAGATATGTACCAGATATGTTGGCTGGCCAACGGGTTGGTGCCTTTTGTATCACTGAGCCTGGAACCGGTAGCGATGCGACCGCAATCTCAACCCAGGCGGAAAAGGTCAGCAACGGATGGCGGTTAAACGGCGAGAAGGCATGGGTAACTAACTCAGTATGTGCCGACGTATTCGCTGTGTATGCGCAAACGGACCCCGACAAGGGTTGGCGCGGGATAGCCTGCTTTCTCGTTGATGGGAATGTACAGGGACTGGAACGAGGGGCTCCTTATATTATGTCGGGCGGGCACGCTATGGGGGTATCGGGGCTGCAGATAAAGGATATCTTGGTGCCAGAAACAGGTATGTTGTTCGGGCCAGGGGACGGCTTCAAAGCGGCCATGAGAGCAATCAATTTGGCTCGTACGTTTGTAGCTGCACTTTGCTGCGGTATCCTAAAAGCCAGCCTAGAGATAGCCTTGACCTACTGTGCCGAAAGACAAGCTTTTGGAAAACCAATCTTGGCGAATCAGGGTCTGCAATGGGAACTCGCTGACGTCGCGACTGACCTGGAGGCTGCTCGCCTTTTGTTGTATCGGGCAGCTTTTGCTTTGGATAGAGGTGAAGAGTCTATAGCCGAGTCGGCGCACGCCAAGAAGTTCGCTAGTCGAGTGGCGTTCACTGGCATCTCACAGTGCATGCAGGTCATGGGTGCGGCTGGGCTACGCACAGATACCCCGCTGTTCCGTCATTTGGCAACGGCGAAGATGACCCATTATATGGATGGAACTACTGAAATTCAGAATGTTGTGATCAGCCGCGAGATTCTTAGGGCGTACGGCATTCGTGGGGAGTAATTGACTACTTATGGGGAACGCCGAACTCAGCCTGGAACTGTGGACGGTGATTGCTGGTATATCAGGGTTTGATGACTAGAGTTACCACCAAGTAAACTATCTTCAAATCATCTGGAAGAACCCAAACCCAAAGGCTAACACCGCAAAAATGAGGAAAGCCAAGGTTCCATAGACTGCTGCCTTTTCGGAACCAGAGTTCTCATTTTCTCTGTATCCCCATGGAAGTGGCGTGTCAGCGCGAGTTCTTTCCACTGGGCGGAATGGCCTAAAGTCGATTTTTTTGTATCGTCTTGCCCTACTAGGCAGAATCATGTGCGCCTTTTGATGTCTTTACAAGCGCCTTAACTTAGATTTCAGCACTTCCAATTCTGCCTTCATCACACGGACATTACTTTGCATCAATGAATCCCCTATCTCACGGTTCTCTTTATCGATGTGTTTATAGGTCGAAAACCAATCGCGATTCTGTGAAGAATCAGCGATAGCCATCTCAAGGTCATGCACCCGCCAAATCGTATGCCACCTTTTATTGAATAGCCGATTCCAAGGCCATGATGAAGATTGAAGCCTGCGGGCTCGTTCTTTTTGCGCACCTTGGCACATGAGTTCCATGTCTGGGTCTTCTAGCCATCTACGTTCACTACGCAAAGCATTTTCATAATCAATAAGAGCTTGATCAGGGAGTATTCTAGCTTTTAGAGCGTAGGTTTCTATCTTTTGGTCAGAGCTTTGCCACGTACCCGATCGAACTTGTTGCAAATCTCGTTGTTGTCGACGCAATTCCCGTTCGCGCCTTATTTCAGGGTCGTTATATGCTTCGGTATTTTCTACCTGGACCGATCCCCCGGCCTGAGAATCGATTGCGTATCGGTACGTGCCGTCGCTGTTTCGGGTGCGCGTAGATTTTCTTCTTCGCTCAGCCATATCAAACCGTTCCATATACGCAACATTTGTCAGTACATCGGATGATTAATTTTACTATGTTATAGCTTAAGTCAGTTAACTGTTGGACTTATCATATGCGCTTCATATGACGAGTTCTTTAGCTTCTCATCAAACTGGAACGCTGCTAGTTCCTGCATTCCTGGAACTACGTGAGAATATACGTCCAGAGTTACTGGTATACCGCTGTGCCCCAGCCTCTCCTGAACTACTTTGGGATTCGTGCCCTGTTTCATCAGCAAAGTCGCACGGGTATGGTAGCGGCATGCGAGGTGTCACTTAGAGGCGATGTTCTGGCATAATGGCCTGGCCTACCATTCCTGTATGGTATTCCCATTCGCTAACTCGTAGAGGAAGTAGATATGGCAGAGGCCCACACGCATCATCACGACCATGCTCATGAGGAAGCCAAAGGGATCCGTACTACCGCTCAGTTCATCCTGACCGGCTTAAGTGGCGGCCACGCTGTTTTCCATTGGTTCAGTCAGAGTTTCTTCGTGATGCTGCCGGAGGTAGTCGCTACCTTTGGGCTAAGCGGCCTACAAGTCGGCGCTGTTGCCACTACTCGGGAGATGGTCTCTGGGATTATAGCTCTCCCTGGCGGAGTGGTTACTGACGTGCTCCGACGCCACTGGGGCTCTGTGTTGACGGCCTGCATGGCTCTTTTTGGATTGGGGTGGCTAATTATGGGAATCGCCCCGTTCTACCCAATCTTACTGCTCGGTATGGGCATCGTAGCCGCCGCCGCTTCCATGTGGCATCTCCCGGCCACTGCGGCCCTCTCCCACCGGTTTAGCCACCACCGGGCCTCAGCCTTGTCACTCCACGGAGTCGGCGGCAACATAGGAGACGTATTAGGTCCCGCTCTGACCGGCATCCTTCTGCTCACCCTTAGTTGGCGTGGCATTCTCAGTATCTACGCAGCGGTGCCGATTTTCTTGGCCTTCCTGGTCTTTTGGGCTTTCCGCGACATCGGCCACTCCGAGAACGACCGTTCCGGGCCCGCCCGTTTCCGGGAACAGATGACGAATACTAGAGAGTCTTTTAAGGAGCACCCCAGGTTGTGGGGAATAATGGCCGTGGCAGGTCTTCGGGGCATGGCGAACGTAGCTTTTCTGCCCTTCTTAGCCCTGTACCTGGGTCTAGACGAAGAACTGGGCTTGGGCAATGCCTCGTTAGGCTTACACATTGCACTTCTGGTTGGTGTAGGTGTCTTCGCCACGCCGGTCACTGGTTACATCTCCGACCGGTTCGGCCGGAAACTGGTCCTCATCCCAGGGTTGATCGGACTTTCGGCCCTGACGGCGCTTTTGATTCCTTTCGGTGAAGGTATAGGTCTGATAATCATTCTAGCCTTCTTGGGTACCTTCTTGTTTAGCGACCAGCCCATCCTTACGGCTGCGGCTTTAGACGTGGTGGGCGAAAAGGTGGCAGCCAGTACTCTGGGGGTCTTCTCTTTTTCCCGGTTCGCTCTTGCCGCTGCATCCCCTCTTATCGCCGGGCAGTTATTCGATGCACAGGGAATCGAGGCTGCATTCTTGTATATATCGGGGATATATCTTTTGGCGACAGTTGTCTTGTTGGCTGTGCCTCTGGCGCCCTCCCAAAGGGCTGCTGGCCATCATCACTAAGTCCCGATAAACACAGGTCCAGGCGAATAAAAAACCAGCGCCTCAGGGGAGTATTCTTTGCGGAGCGTTTTCAGAAACTACTGAAGGCGCTCTTTTTTTGCCCGGCGCCAAAGACGCCAGAAGCTCCCTCATTTGAGTGGCTTTTCTTGTTTCAGCGATACCCTCATCTGGAAGGTACCGGGGATAGGGTACGTAGAGGGTAGGGGCGTAGATATCTTTAGTGATGAGACACTAGCATGCCCCAAGAGCCGCCGTTTAGTCAGTTTCGACCTTCCTGATGAAATCCATGACGGTACCAGCCAGGATGTCGGGGATTTCTACCTTCATGTTGTGACCCACACCATCAAAGGTCTTCAAGCAAGCGTTCGGAATATTCTCCGCCATCAGATGTTGGGCATCCAAGGGCGTGATTTCGTCTTGATTGGACGCCATGATTAGAGTCGGCGCATGAATTTGGGGCAGCAGAGAAGTGAGGTCCTGAGCCAGTAGACATCCCTGCAAACCCAAGACCATCTCCGCCGCTGTTTTCTCGCCGGAGGACGCGTACCAGTCAACGAGTTCAGACTCAGAGTTTGGGCCAAACCGCTCTTTGGAGTTAGACGCGAGCCAGGCCCTGGTTCCGTGTTCTTCCAAAGTCCGCCGCCAAACGCTGGCGTCGATTACCGCTCCCATCTGGGCCAGCTTGGGAGTTGATGCCACCAGACTCAGGCTGTGAGTACGATCTGGGAAGTCATGGGCAAATTGCAGACTTACGATACCGCCCGCTGAAGCTCCCACCACGTGTACTTTATCAATCTCCAAACTGTCCAAGACCGCCGTGATATCAGCGGCCAACCCCGGCAGTGTGAAGTTCCCATCCGAAGGGCCATCTGTGCCCGCATGTCCCCTCATGTCGAACCTGAGAACTTTATGGTGCCGTGCCAGCGTTGGCACCCACGCCCGCCAACGATGAAGATTGCCTCCCGCAGCGTGGTGGAGCAGCACCACGCTTTTGGATCGCCAAGGTTCGGTATAGTCGTCCCAATGGTAGTGGAATCGGGACCCGTTCAACGTCAAAAACGGCATTCTTAATAATCCTCGTTCGATTCGATATATCGGTCAGCTCCGGCTAACTGTGAGCTTAATAAGGTCATCGGCTCGGTCTTGTTCTGGCGGTTTTGGTCTTGTTTACATTATAGTCAGTGGTACTCATATGTATTCTTAGGCACGATTTTTAGACTAGATAACCCCCATGAATACGCCTAGAGATGTTTTCCTACTAACGCCTAATCAGTAGTTCCCTATCGCCACATTAGGAATACCAATTTCGCGCTATGTGTGCCGACGTGTGTGCCCAAAGCTTCTTGAATCAAATGTATGGTGGTATCCGTCAGTCTCAGAAACCATGTCCTACCGCGACGTCCTACCGTTCTCGAAACCGGTAGGGGTGACCCTGTGTCAGTTCGATTCTGACCTTCGGCACCACGTTTTCAGGCACGAAGGAGGTCCGCAGACCGAAATCTACGGGCCTCCTTCTTTGGCCAAACTGTCGGTTGTCCCCCAAATGTCCCCAGCGGGGGTCCGGAATTTTAGTCCAACTGCGGTTCCCGCTTTAGCAGATTGGCAACCACATTTGCCAATTCGTCCTGCATATTAGCGGCATGTAAGGTCATTTAACGAGTGAAACTCGGTTACTTGCCCCAATTTCCTGCCGCATGCCTCGCTGATATACCGTCACCGACTAATTGGACATCACAACTACCTGAGTCTTTCCAATGATTGGTAAAGGAATTTAAATCGTCATATGTATCGGCCTCTACCACGGCAAATATTCTGTGAGAAGGTTGGTTGAGATACGCAGCAATCACCTTTACTTTGTCATTACCTTCCATCCAGCGCCCGCTTCCTCTTTGAAAGTCGGTAATGTCTTGTCCTGACTTCCGTGCCGCTACTCCTCCGCAACTCAAGTGGTCATGTTGAGCGGTGATATGGAATAACATGGTATTACCTCCGAAACTTGGAACAATATTTAGGAATACTAAGGCTTTTTGCTTAGCGTGGGAAGGGATGGCAGGGAGAGCGCCCACCGTTGGAGCCAAGATGTTACAGCGATGGGCAAGTTGAGCAACGACGAGTTGGAGATGGTCTACAAGACGAGCATCAAGCCCGGCGAATACCTGGCCAACAAGTACCGCTGGAGGTAATCGAAATCGACATTGATGGGCGTACCTTCTGGGTGCGTCCTGTAGGTTATTGGGTCTTGCAGTCCAACAATGTGGCGGCCGAAGCGATGGCTATTTCACTGGATAAGCCCTTGGAATGGGCGGTTGGATTCTTCTTCGGCAACACTGAACTTAGCCTGGAATTGTGGGCCGCGATTGCCCGGATTTCCGGCTTCGATGACTAACGTCGAATTCAACTCTTTTGCTGATTATTTTTCAGGATATACGTACCCTGAAGAATTGGCATATGCACCAAGATTACTCTTCTGCCCTTGTACGTTCCTTGGTTTGGGAATACCGTCTTCAGGGCATCTGTGAACGACGGAATTTTCCACCACCAAATTACGCAAGCGGAAGTTTTCTTCTGAGGCCTTTCCGTGGCTCCTTACAGCAAGAAATGCTTTGTGAGACGGATACCATATACCAAGAATCTCATCTACCGGCTGAGTACCGATGGGCTGGCCATACACCGGAGTCCGCCACAGTATTTTCGACCCGTCGCACAGGTCCATCAAGGCTTCATGTGCCTTCACGTAAGCCTTATATGCAGTTCCGTTTGGATATTCTCCTTCAAAATATTTGTTCAAATTAACCATCAGAACAGGTTTGTCATTGCCGCTATTTGCGATTTCTTCGACGTTGGCAAAATCGTCTGTTGGTACGAATTGGTCGTTCATTTCTGCTCTCCGCGCTGTTGTTTGTGATTAGGAACCAACTCATTGAGTGCTTCCACTTGGTTAACGTTGATAGTAATGACCAATTGGTTGCCCAGCAACACATGATGGCAGGGTTCGGTGATTAAATGCCTGATAGGTCAATGCCGCCCAGAAGCCCAGCCAAGAGGTCTACTTCTTCTATTACCGGAGGACCATAGGAGTTGACCAGCGATGCTGGTACAAAGAATTCGCGAGTTTCCTCCCAATTTTCGACCCATCTAATTACTACACGATGATGCCTTCCCTCGATGGCCAGCTAGAAAGGTTGTTTAAAGAGATTCCGGGGTTATATCGCTTACGTGTCTTGAGGATAGCCGAAGCCCACGACCGGATGATTGCACAGCGGCAGCTTGAACTGACAAAAGCGCAGCAGATGCGGCGAGAGACACTGCACAGGCTGCTCTGTCAGGCATGGCAGAACATATGACCGAACCACCTTTCCTAAGAGAAGGAGATTTAGCCTGGAGTTACGTGCGATAACCTCTTGTAACAAGGTCCGGCATGTATGGAAAACCCCCTCGAACGAGGGGGCTTTCTCGTTTCCGAGACACACCTTTCGGGAGACCAGAGGGGGCGGGGTACTTTAAGGGTAGGAGTATGCTCATCGGGCCCGTTGGCGGCCCTACGCTTGGGCTGTCGGGTTCTTGTTCGGCAACATCCAACTCAGCCTGGAACTTTGGAATATAATTTCAGTGTTGTATGACAAACCGAATTCTGCAGGTCAGAGCCTGGCTCACACGCCATACTAAACGCACGAGAGGAATCAAACAATGACGATGAAAGTAGACATCAGGGTACCTGTTGGCCTGCCTGTCGCTGATACTGCAGAGTTCATTGCTGGTTGCGAGGCTGCTGGTTTCTCTGGGGTTGGGGTGCACGACCATCAACACAGCGGGCGGGACGTATATTTGACCCTAGCTCTGGCCGCCCAACGCACCTCTATGCTCAACCTCTATCCTGCCACTACGAACCCGGTCACCAGGCACCCTGGCGTATTGGCATCATTAGCTCACACCCTCGAAGAGATTGCTCCGGGCAGGGTATTGTTGACGGTGGGTCCCGGGTATCTGGCGGTTGGAAACATCGGTCGTCCGAGTGCGTCTGTAGAACAGATGCGGCAGGCCATACTATCCATAAGGAGGCTGCTCCGGGGAGAACTGGTCACCTTCAACGGCACTGAGACGAGACTCAGAAATGTTAGCGAGCCGCCAACACCCATCTTCATGACAGCCGCTGGCCCGCGGATGGTGGAGCTGGCCGGTGAGGTAGCAGACGGTGCGCTGATGTTGGTTGGCCTGCACCCCGATTCGGTATCGGCAGCCCGGCGGATGCTTCAGGTAGGAGCCGAGCGTGGCAACCGGGATCTAAGTACCTTTCAAACCATCTACATCACTCCAACAACCGTGGATGAGGATGGAGCAAAGGCTAGGCGTTGGCCGCAGCAATGGTTCCGCTCTGACCAACCTTATCTGAAGTATCCTAGCAACTCCAACCTGTTCTGGCTGCGGCAAGCTGGGATAGACTTATCGGACGATTTCGTCCCTGAGGAAATCACTGACGAGCAAGCGGACACCATCTGCGATGCCTTCGGACTCTTCGGCAGTCCTGCGGAGTGTCTCGAGCGTTTACGTAGGGCCGGTTCTGAATCCCGTATCGAGCATGTATTTGTATTCCCGACCCACACCCAAGACGGTGGTTATGACATGCCCCAAAACGAAGTCGACGCCTTCAAAGACGTAATCATCCCCGGCCTTTCTGTATCGCCAGGTAGTGTGTGACCCACGAAGCATAGCTAGGAATGAAATAGCTGGATGTTTGCCCGGCGCATAATATGAAGGAAGCCTCCTTGTTTGAGGGGGCTTTCCTTGTCTCTATGACACCCTCATCGGGAAGCCAAGGGGGTGGGTACTGGTGGCGGTGGGGTGCGGTTGCCGATTTTCTCGATAAGTCCTGCCCATGAATGCACGTTTAATTGCCTTAGACGAGGGAAATAATGATTCATCTCCAGAGCAGCTGATCCATTGACGTAGACGATATCGCAATGTGAAACCGGCTCCCGGCGATGTTGGCACAGGTAGCCGGTTTTAGCGCTCAAACGTGTTGCGCAGTTAGCAGGCTAGTTCAGAGAGACCGGTAGGCTCTTTACCGACCTGAATGTGATGCTGGGTTGGTATTCCATGTCGTTGTTTTTGGGCTGTAGATTGGGGTATCGTTCGGCTAGTTCCCGGAACACTTCTTGGCCTTCGACCCTGGCTATCGTTGCACCCAGACAATGGTGGATACCGGCACCAAACGCCACATGGGGATTGGGCCAACGAGTAATATCCATGGTGTCGGGCTTTTCGAACTTGTTTGGGTCGCGGTTGGCAGACGAAATGAACCAACGGATGCGGTCATCCTTCTGAATCTGCTTGCCCCGCATCTCCACATCGTCGCCTGCAATGCGAGTGATGGACTTCACCGGAGAGTCGTAGCGTAACGCCTCTTCGGTGGCCCGTACCATCATGCCCTCAGGGTCGGTTTTCAAAAGATCCCATTGGTCGCGGTTGTTCATGAATGCCAATGTGCCGTTGCATATCAGGTTGATGGTGGTCTCGTGACCGGCCAGCAACAGTAACGCGCAGTTGATTAGTACCTGCTCCCTAGTGAATACGCCTGACTTTTCCCCGCTGGCAACCACCGAGATAAAGTCGTCTTTCGGTTCGAGGATACGCTGTTCGACCATGGGATTAATGTATTCATCCATGCCCCGCATCCCCTCGGCCAATACCCTCATGCGGTCTGGTTCGCCGCGGCCTATGTTCAGCAACTTTTCGGCCAGAGCACGAATCACGGGCCGTTCTGACTCCGGAACACCCATCATCTCTGCTATGACGAGAACCGGCAACGGCACCGCCAGATCGCGCATCAGGTCTATGCCATCCCCTCTGGCTTCGGCAGCATCTAAGAGATCCTTGGTAGCCGATTTAACTAGCGGCCTCCACTCCTCCATGGACTTGGGTGTGAAAAATCCGTGCAAGACCTTCCGCATCTCAAGGTGGTTGGGCCGGTCGTGCTGGATGAACATGTCGGCCTGATAAGATTTCACGTAGTCGTAGAGTTCGTTATCAGACTCGTAGATGGCGGGATAGGCAGGGCGGGGGTCATTAGCCATCACCTGATTAGAAAACTGCTCGTGATTGCGGGTGAGCCAGACCAGGTCGTCATGCCTGGTGATCACCCAAAGTTGGTAGAGTTCGTTCCAGTGGACGGGGTCTTCATCTCTGATGCGGCCGTAGTATCGGTACGGGTCTTGGATAACTTCCGCAGTGAACATATCATCGTTGATAGTCGTTACCATAACACCACCACATATTTCCGAATCATGGTTGCTTTAGTTAGCTGAACATTAGAGGAATAAAGATTATCTGTCAATCGAATGTAGAACGGATTCTAGTCGCAGTGTCTCAAGAGGAATGAACTAGAGACACGCGTTATTACTCCTGGGATACAACTCAAAAACGGGTAGGGGTGAACCTGTGCCAGTTCGGCTCTGATTTTCAGAACCACGTTTGATAACAAATTGATAACATGAGCTCCTTCTTTTGAAGGGGCTTTTCTTGTTCTAAAGACCTCCATCAGAAAGCCTTGGTGGTAGTACTCTCGGGCCAAAGGAAAGGAACAACCTATGAGACTGCCGCTAACAACTGAGGGGACCCAAGGGGAGTGGCCTTATCATTCTCAAAATAATAAATATTCTCCATTTTGAATCCCCACGTGTCATTAGTACGGCATATGTGAGGTTCGAAAGTGAACATATAGCAATCACCAAGCATTGTTTGGTTATTTGCTTCGATGTAT